>Ga0210017_1001813_pt1 | contig 18579 bp, 14 predicted proteins | sample CryGeyCG2014_020_FD_183966 | JGI IMG/M metagenome (GOLD analysis project Ga0210017, IMG submission 183966) | Groundwater microbial communities from aquifer - Crystal Geyser CG08_land_8/20/14_0.20 (SPAdes) (version 2) | ecosystem: Environmental > Aquatic > Deep subsurface > Groundwater | place... | reverse complement strand
TGTCCGCGGGCAGTGTCGTCATAAACGAATTCGTCTATGACCCCGACGGCTCCGATGAGAGCTATGAATGGATAGAGCTTTACAACAACACGACCGCCGATATTACCATAACAAACTGGAAGATACAGAAGTCGTCCAGCGTGGACGGTTTCACGGACTTTATAAAGATTTCTTCTTCGACAAAGAGTTTTGTCATCGGCGCGAAATCTTTTTTTCTTATGACGCAGTCGCAGGTACACACGCGTTATGACTGGGGAGCGGATTATCCGGATTTCATATATTCCAATGAACTGCTGATGAGCAACAGTTCTCTGCAGGGAATACGGCTGACCGATGACTTGGATGTGGAAATGGACAGGGTGGCTTATGACGGCGTGTCCGCGGATTCTGTTTACGGTGAAGGCGGGACTTCCGCGCCTGAGGCGGGAAGCGGCAAATCTCTGACGAGGGATCCCGCCGGGGCAGACAGTGATAATAACGCCGCCGATTTTTATGTAAACTCCTTTCCCACGCCGAAGTCTTCCAAATACGGCAGCTTCAGGGAGGAGAGCGTCTGTTATGCCGCGCCAAACCCCTTCGGGCCGGACGGCTCAAACAGCTGCTTTATCATATTTCCTGCCGATAAGGGGGCGCTCAACGCCAGTGTTGAGATTTATGATCTCGGCGGTATGCTTGTGGCCAAACTGACGGGCACAAACGAATGGGACGGCAGGAACAGATACGGAAACATTGTCGCCACAGGCAATTATTTTATTGTTTATACGGCCCTGAAGGGCACGGCGAGGGGAAAGATGACGGTGATAAGATGAAAAAAATAATATTGCTTTTGATCTGCGCCGCTGTGTCATTCGCTGAAAATCCCGGCACGAAGAGTTTCGCTTTTCTGAAGATGCCTGTTTCGTCAAGGCTTGCGGCGATGAACGGCTCTTCCGTGCTCTGGGAGGGCAGGGACTGTTGGAGAGGCAATCCCGCGATGCTGGCCTTTAGACAGGACAGAACCGCCACATTTTCACAGAACGCGTGGTATATGTCAACAAAACAGAATTCTGCCGCCGTCAATGCCGGCCATTTTGGCCTTAGCTGGCAGAACTATAATTTTGACGATACGGCGAGGGATTCCGCGGGTGAAAAACTCGGCGATTTCACCGACAGATATGGAGTGATGGGCCTGTCTTACGGCTTCCGCCTGAAACGCTACACCGTGACGGGGCTGACTTATAAGAAGCTCAGCCAGAAGATTTACGGCGAGGATTATGACCACAGCGCCTGGGATTTCGGTTTCCTGACTCAGCCCTCGCGCGCCACGGCTTTCGGCGCGGTGCTGTCAAATGTCGGCTCTAAGAAAAAAATAATAAACGCGAAAGAAGAACTCCCCCGGGCTCTTGAGCTTGGAGCCCTGCAGAAAATGGGCAGGTTCTATCTCGTCAGCGAGGTGAAACTCACAGGATATGAAAAGATACAGTATCTCCTCGGCCTTGAATTCAAACAGCAGAAAAACCTCACGCTGAGAATAGGATCTTCCTACCAGGATGATCTGAACATGAGTTTCGGGCTGGGCTGGCAGGACGGCGGCTATTTCGCGGATCTCGCGTTTCTTCCGCACGGGGCTCTGGGCTACGCCTATATCACCAGCGTCGGATTCAAATTCTGAGACTTTTAATGCTATGGAAAGCCCCGCCCGCAATTTGCTACAATTGTAACTATGAAAAAAGCTGTGAAATACATTGTTGATGTGCCGGGCTCGTCGGGTAATTTCGGCTGCGGTTACGATGTGCTGGCCGCGGCGCTGAAAATACACAACCATTTTGAATTCACGCTGGACGCCGGCTCCTCCGGGCTTGCCGTCAGCATATCGGGCTTCGGTAAAGGGGAAATCGCGGAAGACGCGTCCAATATTATCTTCAGGACAGCTTTGCCCGTGTGGAAGAAAAAATCTTTCAATTACAGGAAACTGGGCAGGGTCTCAATCAAAGCCGTCAACAGGATACCCATTATGAAGGGCCTGGGATCCTCGGCGACGGCGCGCGTCGCCGGAGCGCTCTTCGCGAATGAGGCCGCGGGCCTGGGAATGGATAATAATGAGCTCCTCGCTGTCATAGCCGGGGAAGAGGGGCATTATGATAACGCCGCCGCCTCTTTGCTGGGCGGTGTGGTGATATGCAATCCCGACAGGGGCGTCGCGCGCCGCGTCGCGCGGCAAATCACAAAACCGCTCTGCATCGTCGTGCCGGATATAAATGTCAGCACCTCAAAAGCGAGAAAAATGCTTCCGGCGAAATATTCTATGGGCGATGTTGTTTTCAACCTTTCGCGCGCGGCCGCTATCATTGACGGAATTTACCGCGGGCGGTTCGAGCCATTTATGTTTGAAGACAGGATACACACGCCTTTCAGGAAGAAACTGATAAAGGGCTTTGACAGCGTTGAAAAGGCCGCTCTCGGAGCCGGCGCCCTGGGAGTGTTTATATCCGGCTCGGGTTCTGCCGTCGGGGCGGTAGCTCAAAATGCGCGTGAGGCCGCAAAAATAGCCCGCGCGATGAAAAAAGCTTTTGCCGCGGTCAGGGTTAAAGCCGCGGTTTTTGTCACGGGCATAAGCCCCCGGGGCGCTGTTATAAGGAAACAAAAATGAAAAAAAATGAAGTGATAGTGTTGAAATTCGGCGGTTCGTCTGTGGCGAATCCCGGGAAGATAAAATATGTAGCCAAAAGGGTGAAAGCTTTCGTCGATCTCGGCTATAAGCCGGTGGTGATTGTCTCGGCGCCGGGTGACACGACAGATGATCTGATTAAAGAGGCCGCGGGTATATCGGCCAATCCCCACGCGCGGGAAATGGATATGCTTCTGGCGACGGGAGAACAGAAGACAATAGCTCTGCTGGCGATGGCCTTGTGGGAAATGGGACAGAAAGTTGTGTCTTTCACGGGCGCACAGATGGAAATAATCACCGACGGTAATTACGGTGTTGCAAGGATAAAATCCGTTTCGTCCGTCAAGCTGGTAGAGGCTCTTAAAAAGGGTTATGTGGCGGTTGTGGCGGGTTTTCAGGGTATCAGCATCAAGGGCGAGATCACGACGCTCGGGCGCGGAGGCAGCGATCTGACGGCGATAGCCATAGCCTCGGTGCTCAACGCCCGCTGTAAGATATTCACGGATGTGGAGGGGATTTTTACGGCCAATCCGAAGGTTTACGCCAAAGCGAAAAAAATTGATATAATAAGTTACGACGAAATGCTTGAAATGGCCTCCGCCGGCGCGGGCGTCATGCAGGCGCGCGCCGTTGAGCTTGCGAAAAACAAAAATGTGCCTTTTGAGGTTGCCTGTACTTTCAGCAGAAAGAGAGGCACGGTTGTATGCGGGGAGGATAAATTGCTTGAGAAACTGGTTGTCAGGAGTGTGACGGAAGATAGGAATCAGGCGAAGATAAATGTGTCGGGCGTGCCGGACAGGCCGGGCATAGCGGCGGACATATTTGAAGCGCTCAGCGATAAGAACATCTGCGTGGATATGATCATACAGTCATCCGCGAAGAGTTCGCCGGGGTCTCCTGTGGCCGTCAACGATATATCATTTACGGTGAAGAGGAGCGAGCTTGCCAGTGCCCGCAAGATACTTGAATCTGTCAGGAAGAAGATGCAGATCATGGACATCATGATAAAAGAGAACATAGCCAAGGTGTCTATTGTCGGAAGCGGCATGAAGACTCACAGCGGCGTGGCTTCAAGGCTTTTTCGTGTGCTGGCGAAGAATAAAATAAACATAGAGATGATCTCCACCTCGGAGATAAAGATATCCTGCGTCATAGACGGGAAAAACACAGCCAGAGCGGTGAAAGCGATAGCGGGGGAATTCAAACTATGAATAAAGTGTTTCTTTTTGACACGACTCTCAGGGACGGCACCCAGGCGGAGGGAATATCCCTCGGCGTAGAAGACAAGATAAACATAGCGAAGGCCATGAAAAAGCTTGGCGTCCATTATGTGGAGGGCGGCTGGCCAGGATCAAATCCGAAAGACGCGGTTTTTTTCAAGAGGATGCAAAAAATAAATCTGTCTCCGTCCAAACTTGTGGCTTTCGGCTCCACCCGCAGAAAAAACATAAAAGCATCCGCGGATATAAATCTCATTCAGCTTATAAAAGCGAAGCCGGATGTGTTCTGCATCTTCGGCAAGACCTCTCTTCTGCATGTGAAAGATGCCCTGGGCACGACGAGAGATGAAAATCTCAAAATGATAGAAGATTCCGTCAAATACCTGAAAAAAACAGGTAAAGAGGTGATATACGACGCCGAACACTTTTTTGACGGCTACAAGGAAAATAAAGAATACGCGCTTTCCACGCTTGGGACCGCATCCGAGGGCGGCGCGGACTGGCTGTGCCTGTGTGACACAAACGGCGGCAGTATGCCCTCGGAGGTCGCTGAGATAGTGAGCTCTGTGAGGGCGCGCTTTCCGGGGATGAGAATCGGCATGCACGCGCACAACGATTGTGACCTCGCGGTGGCGAATTCCCTCGCGGCTGTTGAGGCGGGCGCCGAAATGGTGCAGGGCACGCTCAACGGATGGGGTGAGAGATGCGGCAACGCCAATCTGGCTTCCGTCATGGCCAATCTTATCCTGAAAAAACGCGCGTGCGTCGCGAATATCGGCGCTAAGGATATAAGAAAGCTGACAAAGGTGTCCCGCTACATAGATGAGGTCGCCAACCTCATACCTAAGAAAGAACAGCCCTTCGTCGGGCAGAGCGCTTTCGCTCACAAGGGCGGCGTGCATGTGTCGGCTGTCATGAAAAACGCCGCCACCTATGAGCATCTGCCGCCGGAGTCTGTCGGCAACGAGAGGCGTATTCTGATATCCGACCTCTCCGGCGCGGCCAACCTGAAAGCCCGGGGGAAACAGCTTGGTATAAACCTTGAGAATAAGGAAAATCTCAACGCTGTGCTGAAAGAGATAAAACTGCGTGAGGCCGCCGGCTTCCAGTATGAGGCGGCCACCGCGTCGCTCAAGCTTCTTGTGAAAAAAATAGAAGGTAAGTCTCCTTCGTTTTTTGATGTGAAGAGCCGCAGGGTCATTCTTGAATACGGCCCAAGCGGAAAAAAGTGCGAGGCTTCGGTGAAACTAATGGTGCAGGGCAAACGCGTTTATGAGGTCGCCGAGGGCGACGGGCCTGTCAACGCTCTTGACAATTGCCTGCGCAAGGCGCTTCTTCCTTTTTTTCCGCATGTGAGAGATATCGCTCTCACGGATTTTAAGGTCAGGGTGCTGAATCCGACCGAAGCGACCGCCGCGGCCGTGCGTGTTTTTATAGAATCCACCGACGGCGCCGAGATATGGACGACAACGGGTGTCTCCGAGGATGTCATAGAGGCGTCATGGCAGGCGCTCGTGGAGAGCATTGTGTACAAACTGCTCAAAAGGTAAGTGGGGCATAGATGAGAATAGGCGACACGCAGATAAGCCCCCGTCAGGGAGCTTCCATACTTATGGGAATAGCGTTTTCCTTTTTAGCCGTGATCATACATTTGAAGACAAGCAGGATACCCGTTCCGGAAGAGGTGAAGATCAAGGCAGTGCTGACGCCGCCCAAAATAGAGATCGCGAAAACTTTCTCTCTTGACGAGCTTTTGAAGAAAACCGTTTCATCCCCCGCGGGTTCCGGGGGGGATGAGGTGATTTCAATAGACAGCGGCCAGGCCGAGCCGGCGAAGAAAGCCGCTCCCGGTAAAATAAATCTGAACACCGCTGATGAAAACGAACTGATGGAGCTTCCCGATATGACAAGAAGAGCCGCGAAAAGTATCATTGAATACAGGAGCAAAATGGGAGAGATATGGGAACTCAGCGAGATTAAGGGTCTCCCGGGTATAGACGAGGCGCTCATAAACCGTATCCGCCGCAAAGCAATCCTTGAATAAAAAACCGAAAACAGCAAAAAATGCGAAACCCTGCCTTGCCGGCAGGCAGGTGGTAAAATCAGATTTGGTGCCGGTTGAGAGCATAGCGGACAAGATATTTATTATTCGCGGGCAGAAGGTGATGTTGAGTTTTTATTTAGCAGAGTTATACGGTGTTGAGACAAGGGCGTTGGTCCAAGCGGTCAAGAGGAACATTGAACGATTTCCTGAAGACTTTATGTTTCAACTGGAAGATTCAGAAGTTGCTGCTCTGGTATCACAAAATGTGATACCACATAAGAAGTATTTAGGTGGGCATAGTCCGTACGCGTTTGTTCAGGAAGGCGTGGCGATGTTATCAAGCGTGCTTAACAGCGACAGGGCGATAGCTGTCAATATCGCGATAATGCGGGCCTTTGTGAAGGTGCGGGAATATCTGGCGACGCATAAGGATGTGCTGAGAAAACTTGATGAGCACGACAGGCAGATAAAGACGCTCTTTGGCGCGGTAAATAAACTGCTGGAGCCGCCGCCTGAGTCGCCGAAAAGGAAGATGGGGTTTTGAAGATGGGGAAAATAACAGGAATAATTGGTAATTTTGGGAAAAGAATTACCTCCGTCCCCATTTTACGGAGGATGAAAAATGAGAAGTGATAAAGCGAGAAAAGGTTTTGAGAGGACTCCCAACAGAGCCCTTCTGTACGGGACGGGTATTTCAAAATCCGAAATGAAAAAGCCGGCCATAGGCATCGCGTCAAGTTTTACGGATCTTGTGCCCGGTCACACCGGCATGAGAGACCTGGAAAGGCACATTGAAAAAGGCATCTATGCCGGCGGCGGGGCGTCGTTTATTTTCGGCGTCGGCGCCATCTGCGACGGCATAGCAATGGGCCATCAGGGGATGTATTATTCGCTTCCATCAAGGGAGCTCATAGCCGACATGATTGAATCCGTGACACTGGCGCATCAGCTTGACGGCCTGGTGCTGCTGACCAATTGCGATAAAATAAATCCGGGCATGCTGATGGCGGCCGCGCGGCTGAACATTCCTTCTATCGTCGTTACGGCCGGGCCCATGATGAGCGGCAATTACAGGGGCAAGAGGCGCTCTCTGGTCAGGGACACTTTCGAGGCGGTGGGGCTCTATCAGGCGGGGAAGATAAATGCCTGCGAACTGGAAGGGCTTGAAATGGAGGCCTGCCCCGGTCAGGGCTCATGCCAGGGAATGTACACAGCCAACACGACGGCCTGTGTGATAGAAGCTATGGGAATGAGCCTGCCGGGCTGCGCGACGGCCATCGCGGGAATGGCGAAGAAAAAAAGGATTGCCTATGATTCGGGTGAGCGTATCGTTGAACTGGTGCGCAAAAATATCAGGCCCCGCGACATAATGAACGAAAAGGCCTTTCACAACGCCGTTGTGATGGATCTCGCGCTCGGCGGTTCCACCAACACCGTTCTGCATCTTCCGGCCATAGCTCACGAGGCCGGAGTGAAAGCGGGCATAGAGCTTTTTGACAGTCTGGGCAAAAAGACGCCGCACATCTGCAACATAAGGCCCGGCGGGGAATATTTCATGGAAGACCTTGAATTCGCGGGAGGCATACCCGCTGTCATGAAAAGGCTGATGCCTCTTCTCAAAGACAACATCAGCGTCGCGGGAATTAAAATAAAAGAAATCGCCCGTTCATCGGAAATTATTGACGGGGATGTGATAAGGCCTCTGAATAAAGCCTATCACAAAGAGGGGGGGCTGGCCATTTTGAGGGGTAACATCGCCCCCGACGGGGCCGTTGTCAAGCAGAGCGCTGTGGACAAAGCCATGATGAAATTTACCGGAAACGCGCGGATATTTGAATCCGAAGAAGACGCCATGTCCGCGATACTCGGAAGGAAACTGAAAAAAGGCGATGTCGTCGTCATAAGATACGAAGGCCCGAAGGGCGGTCCGGGAATGCGCGAGATGCTCTCTCCCACGGCCGCGATAACGGGCATGGGCATGAGCTCATCCGTGGCGCTGATTACCGACGGAAGATTCTCCGGCGGCACACGCGGGCCATGCATAGGCCACATCTCGCCGGAAGCCGCCGAAGGCGGGCCGATCGCCGCGCTTAAAAACGGCGACCGCATCACCATAGACATCAAAAACAGGAAAATCAGCGTCGCGCTGAGTGATAAGGAAATAAAAGAGCGCCTCAAAAAAGTGACGCTGAAGAAGAAAAAAGTGTCGGGCTGGCTCTCCAGGTATGCCCGCCTTGTCACATCCGCTTCCACCGGCGCCGTCCTGAAATAAGACCCGTCAATACTTTATGGGGGAGTTTTATAATTGCTATAATCGCATTTTACGGAATTCGTGTTTAACAGATTTGAGAAGGAGGGTGTTATGAAATTGCGCGGCGCGGAAATTATACTGAAATGCCTGGAGAGAGAAGGGGTGGACACTGTTTTCGGCATTCCCGGCGGCAGCGTGATACCTCTTTTTGACGCTCTCCATGACAATAAGAAAATAAAGCTTTTTCTCACGCGCCACGAGCAGGGCGCCGCGCACATGGCCGACGGCTACGCCCGCGCGTCGGGGAAAACCGGCGTCTGCATCGCCACATCCGGCCCCGGCGCCACGAATCTTGTCACGGGCCTGGCGACGGCTCTGCTTGATTCCGTACCCATGGTCGCCGTCACAGGACAGGTCGTGTCCCATCTCGTCGGCAACGACGCTTTTCAGGAGGCCGACACGACAGGCATAACGAGGCCGGTCACCAAACAGAATTATCTGGTGACGGATGTCAGAGACATATCAAAGACAATGGCGCAGGCTTTTTATCTCGCCCGAAGCGGCCGTCCGGGTACTGTGCTCATAGATGTGCCCAGCGACATACAGAAGGCTGAATGCGAATATGACCCGAAACCGGATTCTTCCATCAGAGGATATAAGCCCAGCAAAGACGGGAATCCCAGGCAGATCAAAACGGCGCTGAACGCGCTGCTTTCTTCAAAAAAACTGCTCGTTTACGCCGGCGGCGGCGTGATAAGTTCCGGCGCGGCAAAGGAGTTGACGGATTTTGTCAGGAAGCTCAATGCGCCCGTCACGCTGACGCTGATGGGCATAGGCGGATTTCCGGGAACGGATGAATTGTTTATAGGCATGCCCGGGATGCACGGCACGCAGGCCGCCAACTACGCTTTTCAGAACTGTGATATGGTATTTGCCGTCGGCGCGAGGTTTGACGACAGGGTGACGGGCAAAGTGTCAGCTTTCGCTCCCCACGCGAAAATCGTGCAGGTGGATATTGATCCCACTTCCATTTCCAAGAATGTCACAGCGGATATACCGGTGGTGGGGGACTGTAAGTCCGTCCTCAGGCAAATGCTTATTCTTCTGGGCGGCATCCAAAAAACGCCGGATTACACGTCCTGGCGCAAAGATATAGCCGTGGTGTCCAAGAAGCATCCTCTCTGTTATAAAGACGACGCTGTCCTGAGGCCGCAGTATGTCATAGACAGGTTCTATCAGATTACAAAAGGCAAAGCGCTCGTGGTCACCGAAGTCGGCCAGCACCAGATGTGGGCGGAGCAGTTTTATAAGTTTGACAATCCTCGCCGGTTTATCACTTCGGGCGGACTGGGAACGATGGGCTACGGCCTGCCGGGAGCCATAGGCGCCAAACGGGCCTGCCCGGATATGGAAGTGATAGATATCGCCGGCGACGGCTCCACCCAGATGAACATACAGGAACTCGCCACGGCGAAAGTTTACGGCATCAAGGTTATCGTCGCTATCCTCAACAATTCTTATCTGGGGATGGTCAGGCAGTGGCAGGAATTATTTTACAAAAAGCGTTATTCAGGAGTTCTTCTGGGCTCACAGTCTTCCAAAGATCAAAAGTACTGGCCCGATTTCAAACTTGTCGGCGAAGCATACGGCCTCAAGGGTATGCGCATAGAACACAAGAAAGATGTTGACGCGGCGATAAAAGAAGCGCTCGCTTTCAAGGAAACTGTTGTCATGGATTTTCAGGTGGCGAAAGAAGAGAATGTGTTCCCCATTGTGCCGGGCGGAGCGTCTATAGACCAGATAATAGACATGTCGTGAAGAATTAAGCCTGCCTACCGGCAGGCAGGGAGTGAGAAAAAAATGAAACACACAATAGCGGCTATGGTTGAGAACAAACCCGGCGTCCTGGCGAGGATATCGGGGCTTTTTTCGGCGAGAGCTTTCAACATAATGTCTCTGACAGTGGGGGAGACGGAGGTTTCCGATGTGTCCAGGATGACAATCGTCGTCAAGGGCGACGACAAGATACTGGAGCAGGTGGGGAAGCAGCTCAACAAGCTCCCCGATGTCATCAAGGTCATTGATTTCAAAAACGAGGAATTTATAGACAGGGATCTCATGCTGGTGAAGGTGAACGCGTCCAAGGCCTTACGCGGTGAGATAATAGAAATCGCCAACATATTCAGGGCTAACATACTGGATGTTTCCGCTGACACGATGACGATTGAGCTCACCGGCAGGGAAACAAAACTTGAGGGCGCCATACGGCTTCTCAGGCCTTACGGCATCAAGGAAATGGTGCGGGCGGGCGTCGTGGCCATGAGCCGCGGCCGCAAATAAAAACGGGCGGACGGGCAAGCCCGGCAAATATCGGGACAGCTGACCAGACGCAGGTTACAAAGATTCGCCGGCTTCCTGCAATTGCAAGAAGGGCGGATAAAAATTAGAATGTGAGTTATGGTCTATGATGTCCTTATAATAGGTTCGGGTCTGGCGGGGCTTTTCGCGGCGCTCAAACTGCCGCGCGATTTGAAGGTGGCCCTTGTCACCAAGAGAAAGCTCGCTGATTCCGAGACCGTTTTCGCGCAGGGCGGCATTTCCTGCGTCACAGCCGCTGACGATTCTTTCAATCTGCATATCAGAGACACTCTGAAAACCGGCGGCGGACTTTCGGATAAAAACATAGCGGATATCGTTGTCAGGGAGACTCCCGACCGCCTCAAAGAACTTGAGAGATACGGTGTGAGATTCAATATGTCGCGCGGCGGATATGATCTCCATCTTGAGGGGGGGCATTCGCGCCGCCGTGTCGTGCATAGCGAAGACAGCACGGGAAAGGCCGTGGAGGACGCGCTTGTCGAGCGTGTCCGGCGGCGGAAAAACATCAAGCTCTTTGAAAACCACATAGCCGTCAATCTGATAATCAAAGATTCCGTCTGTTGGGGCGCATATATCCTGGATGAATCGGATCTGAGCATAAGAGCTTTTAAATCCCGCGCGACTCTTCTTGCCGCCGGCGGCGCGGGGAAAAGTTATCTCTACACATCAAACCCCGATGTTTCAACCGGCGACGGAGTGGCCATGGCCTACAGGGCGGGCTGCCGCATAATGAACATGGAATTCGTGCAGTTTCATCCCACATGTCTGTTTCATCCGGAAGCCAAAAGTTTTCTCATATCCGAGGCGGTGAGGGGCGAGGGCGGGCGGCTTTTTACAAGAGCGGGAAAAAGATTCATGAAGGGATATCATCCGAAGATGGAACTGGCCCCGCGCGACATCGTGGCGAGGGCCATAGATGATGTCCTGAAAAAAAGCGGCGAGGAATTTGTTTGTCTGGATATATCGTATAAAGGCGCGGCTTTTGTGAGAAAAAAATTCCCATATCTGTCGTCAAGCGTAAAAAAATACGGTTTTGACATGACCCTGTCTCCCATTCCCGTCGTGCCTGCCGCGCATTATATGTGCGGCGGCATAGCCGTTGATGAGAACGCCGCCACGGATATTAAAAATCTTTTCGCCGCCGGGGAAAACGCCTGCACTGGGCTTCACGGGGCAAACCGCCTGGCTTCCAATTCTCTGGCCGAGGCCATGGTTTTCGCCAGCCGCGCGGCGGAATCGCTTGCGGGACGCGCGTCAGCGAAAAAAAGAATCCCGAAAATCCCGCTCTGGAAAACCTACGGCGCGCGGCCCTCTGATGAGGCGGTGGTGATATCGCAGAACTGGGATGAGATCCGCCGCTTTATGTGGAATTATGTGGGGATAGTCAGGAGCATGAAGCGTCTTGTCAGGGCGAGGCACAGGATAAAGAACATCATTGAGGAAATCGAGGATTACTACTGGAATTTTCTTGTCACGCGTGACCTCATAGAGCTGCGCAACATTGCCCATGTGGCGTATATCACCATTGAATCGGCTCTCTCAAGGAAGGAGTCCAGGGGCACCCATTATATGATAGATTATCCCGGCCCGCCGCGGGATGCGTTCAGAAAAAATACCGTCGTAAAAAGAATCAGAGGCAAGGTGTCGGTTTTATGAAAAAAAATCGTGACGATATTGTCATAGTCCGCGCAAGGACGCACAACCTTAAAGGTATCAATCTCAATATCCCTAAAAACAGTTTTGTCGTCATATGCGGCCTTTCCGGTTCGGGAAAGTCCTCACTGGCCTTTGACACCCTCTACGCCGAGGGTCAGAGGCGCTATGTGGAATCACTTTCCTCTTACGCGCGGCAGTTTTTAGAACAGCTCCAGAAGCCGGATGTGGAGAGCATAAGCAATCTTTCCCCCGCCATAGCGATTGAGGAAAAAGGCGGCTCGGCCAATCCCCGCTCGACGGTGGCCACATCCACGGAAATACATGATTTTATGAGGGTGCTGTTTGCCCGCGCGGGAATTCCGCACTGTCCGAAATGCGGCAGGGTCATAAAAGGTTTTTCTCCCGACGAGATCATCAGCGACATACTTTCCTCTCATGAGGGAAAAGAGATAGAGCTGCGCTCAAATGTCGTAAGCGGCAGAAAGGGTTCTTTCACGGATCTTTTTCTGAAGCTCAGGAAAGAGGGTTTCGCGTCGCTAATGGTTGACGGGAGGGCCGCTGAGCTTGAAGGCGACATCGTCCTGGATAAAAAAAAGAAACACGACATCAGCGTGATAATAGACCGTTTCCGCGCGGGCAAGGAACGCCTGACGGATTCGCTAAACGCCGCTCTCGCTCTTTCCGGCGGCGTCTGCGAACTTGTGGCCGGAAAAACTGTCAAGACTTACAGCGTGCATCACGCCTGCACCCGATGCGGCCTGAGTGTAAAAGATCTCTCGCCCCGGGCATTTTCCTTCAACAGCCCTTACGGGGCCTGTCCTGAATGCACGGGGCTGGGAGAGGTGATGACGGTGGATGAGGCGCTTGCCGTCAACGCTGATCTGTCCATTGAGGAAGGGGCGCTCATACCATGGTTCTCGCCTATAACGACCCGCACCCACAGATGGGTGAGAGCCGCGGCCGGTTATTATCAGGCAAAACTTGATGAAGCCTGCTCTATAATGAAAATACCCATGGATGTGAAATGGAAGAAATTGAGCAAACAGCAGCGGGAGTTTCTGCTTCACGGCTCCCTGCCTCTTTTGAAATCCGCATCGCCCTACAAGGGGCTGGCGGCATCCCTCAAAGAAAGATTCTCTTCCACGGAATCGGATTTTGTCAGGGAAGAGATCTCGCGGCTCTATATGAGAAAACAGCTCTGCCCCGTCTGCCTGGGGAAAAGACTCAAGGATGAGATACTTGCCGTGCAAATAGGCGGAAAATCAATCGCTGATGTTTGCGACATGCCGGTTTCCGAAGTGATAAAATTTTTTTCGGCGCTCTCTTTTTCCGGTTCCGCGGCGAAAATAGCCGCGCCGCTCCTTAAAGAAATCAATTCGCGCCTCAGCTTTATTTCCGGCGTGGGATTGGGTTATCTCACACTTTCGCGTTCCACCAGAACCCTCTCGCGCGGCGAAGCCCAGAGGATAAGGCTCGCCACTCAGATAGGTTCGGGCCTGTCGGGTGTGCTCTATGTGCTGGACGAGCCGACCATCGGCCTGCATCAGAAGGACATACACGCCCTCATGCTCAATCTGATGAAACTGAAAGAGACCGGAAACAGCGTGATCGTGGTTGAGCATGAGGAAGCCGTCATGCTCGCTGCCGACTGGATCATAGAGCTCGGACCCGGCGCCGGTGCCCTGGGCGGTGAAGTCGTGTTTGAGGGAACGCCTTCCGGGATGCTCAAAAGCGCGAAGTCCCTTACGGGAAAATATATCAGGAATTCGCTCACCGTTAAAAAGACAAAAAAACAGAACAGGGGTTTTATCAGGATAAAAGGCGCTAAACAGTTTAATCTCAAAAATATAGACGCGGACATACCTCTGGGAGTCCTCACCTGCGTCACCGGCGTGTCGGGCTCGGGCAAATCCACGCTGATAGAGGATATTCTGATGAGGTCGCTGAGGAAGAAACTCACCGGATCCAGGGAGGAGCCCGGCAGTCATTCGGCAATAGAAGGTTTTGAAAAGATAGACAAGGCCCTCGTCATAGACCAGTCGCCGATAGGCCGCACACCGCGGTCCAACCCGGTGACCTACACAAAAGCGTGGGACGAGATAAGGGCTCTTTTTGCAGCGATGCCGCTTGCGAAGTCCCGCGGATACAAAGCCGGCCAGTTCAGTTTTAATGTGAAATCGGGGCGCTGCGCCGCCTGCGGCGGCGACGGACTCATAAAAGTGGAAATGAATTTCCTGCCTGATGTTTATGTCAAATGCGATGTCTGCGAAGGCCGCCGCTACAGCGCCGAGACGCTGGAGGTGACATTCAAGGGCCAGAGCATACACGATGTGCTGGAGATGAGCGTCAATCAGGCCATAGACTTTTTCGCGGCCCACAAAAAGATAATGAGCAAACTGAAAATGCTTCAGAACGTCGGGCTGGGCTACCTGAAGCTGGGACAGAGCGCCGTCACTCTTTCGGGCGGCGAGGCCCAGAGGGTGAAGCTCTCGAGGGAGCTGGCCAAGTCCGCCACGGGAAGGACGCTGTATTTCCTTGACGAACCGACGACCGGCCTTCATTTCGCCGACATTGAGAAGCTCCTCGCGGTGCTGGTCGGTCTCACCGAAAAAGGCAACACCGTCGTCGTCATAGAGCACAACATGGATGTGATAAAAACAGCGGACTGGATCATAGACCTCGGACCCGGCGGCGGTGAGTCCGGCGGCCGTCTTCTTTTTCAGGGCGCGCCGGAAGATATTCTTTCCTGCAAAGGCTCTTTCACCGGGCAATACCTCAAAGAAAAAGGACGCGCGGGAAAATGAGCGGCGGTCAGATAATAGAATTTATACTGCTGTTTTCGTCATTCGCGTACATAGGGGTTTTTCTTCTGCTTATAATTTCCGGTTGCGGGTTTCCGCTGCCCGAAGAGCTGACGCTGTTAATGGCCGGTTTTCTGACGAGCCAGGCAATCGTGCATATCGCTCCCATGTTTTTTTTCTGTTTCATAGGCGCGTTTATCAGCGACATGATCCCTTATTTCGCGGGTTACTTTTACGGGCCGCGGATACTGGCCTCCAAATATGTGATGCTTGTGATTAACCAGAGGCGCATGAGGAAGATATCTCTTTTTTTCAGACTATACGGCCATCAGAAGGTTTTTCTCATGAGGCCTTTTCTCCTCGGCATAAGGCCTTTTATCATGCTCTTTTCCGGAATCAGCGGTATCAAAATCAGGACATTTCTCCCTTATCAGCTGACGGGGATGGCGGCCGGTATCCTGTTCTGGCTGTTTCTGGGCCGGCTCTTCGCCGCAAAAATTGAGCTCCTGACATCTTTTTTCTACCGTTCAAGAGATGTTATCGCGGCGGCCATTTTGTTCGTCGCGGCGATTTATCTGGTGAGCAGGTTTGTTCTTAACATAAAAATCAAAACCGTGTTTTTTATCAGAGCGGTGTCTGTTATTGTCATATTTCTCTTTCTGGCGTTCATGGGTTATGAGGTCTATATCTACAGAAGCGGGATAAAAAGACTGATTCAGAAAGCCGCCCTGCGCGGCAGGGAATTTAAAACAGGCAGAGGAAGCGTCGAGAGGAAAGAACAATGAGTGCGCCGAGAAAAGTTTGTAATGTCCAACTGGTGGAAATCCAGTCTATGCAAAGAGCCTGTCCCGAACGAAGTGAAGGATTAGCCGCCAGCATAGAACCGAATTTTGCACCCTGTTTGGTAACAAACAGTCGTGAAGCCAAAGGGAAGGGATGCTGGGCCGCAACGCAAGTGAAGGGATTGAGCCCCGAAATTTATATCATCCCGGTAGCCGATACTTTTCATGTAGTAGAAGGCAGTATTCTCACAACCGATAAGAGTAAACTATGGCGAACCTAAACGGGCACGAAGTTGGAAACGACGGAAACAGCCAAGGAGTGGCTATGAGTCCTACTCGACAAAGAGCTATTACAAGCGCGAGCATTTATAGTACGCTTTTTGGAAAAATTGCTCAAATACTTAATCAGGCAAGGACCAAAGTTGTCAGGGAAATAAATAAGGCGCAGTGTTTGGCTTACTGGGAGATTGGCAGAGAGATTGTTGAATTTGAACAGAAAGGAAAAGCGCGGGCGGATTACGGGCAAAAATTACTTATAAAACTTTCGGCAGACTTGACTGCCAAATTTGGCAGAGGGTTCTCTGTGGATAACTTACAGCTGATGCGAAAATTTTATCTGACCTATTCAGATAAATTTCAAATTTACGAGACAGCGTCTCGTAAATCTTTAATTCGTCAGACACTGTCTGACGAATCTATTAAAAAGCAAAAACCGCAGACGCTGTCCGCTAAATTTGAACCAATGTTATCCTGGTCTCATTATTGCGAATTATTAAAAGTAGAAACCCCGCCAGCCCGTTCTTTTTACGAGCAAGAATCCATTCAAAACAGATGGTCTGTGCGAGAATTAAAAAGACAGATTAACTCTATGCTTTTTGAACGGCTGGTTCTAAGCAAAGACACCAGTGCCGTAATGAAGATGGCAGAGAAAGGTCAGATAATAGAAAAGCCGGAAGATGCGATAAAAGACCCTTATATTTTAGAATTCTTATCTCTTGAAGAGGGCACATCATATACAGAGAGTCAAATGGAGCAGGCGCTTATTGATAAGCTGCAATATTTTTTGTTAGAGCTTGGCAAAGGGTTTACTTTCGTTGCCCGCCAAAAGAGAATCACGATTAGCAATCGCCATTATTATGTTGACCTTGTTTTTTATAACAGGTTGCTCAAGTGTCTTGTTTTGATAGATTTGAAAACGGGCGAACTCGATCATGCTGATATCGGCCAGATGAATTTTTATCTTAATTATTTCAAAGAAAATGAAAAGACAAAAGATGAGAATGAGCCCATCGGGCTTATTCTTTGCGCCAAGAAAGATGATGTTTTTGCCAAATATGTTTTGGGAGGGGTGAGCAATAAGGTCTTTGCGTCAAAATACAAATTGGCATTGCCGTCGGAAAAAGAGTTAAAAGCGAAACTTAAATCTATGCCTCTTTTGGAAACGAGAAAAGAACAATGAAAAAACTTTTTATCATAGACGGCAACAACTATATGCACAGGGCTTTTCACGCTCTCCCGCCGCTCTTATCTCCCGACGGCAAACCCGTCGGAGCTCTTTACGGTTTCGCGCGTATGATGCTACGCATAATGAAAAAGCACAAACCCGACCGTGTGGCCGTTGTTTTTGACTCGCCCGGGAAAAATTTCCGGCACAGCGAATATCCCGCCTACAAAGCCACCAGGCCGGAGGCCGACGAGAGCCTCGTCTTCCAGCTCAAGAACATGAGAAGCGTAACGGACGGGCTGGGCATAGCCTCAATAGCCGCTCCGGGTTACGAGGCCGATGACCTCACGGCCTCTATGGCGGAAAAATTCAAAGATGATTACGATGTTTTTATAGTCTCGGCGGACAAAGATCTCTGCCAGCTTGTTGACGAGCGCGTGAGGATATTCAATGAGCCGAAGGTAATAGGCCCCGGCGAGGTTATGGAGAAGTACGGCGTTACCCCGGGCCGGTTCCGCGACTGGCAGGCCCTGGTGGGTGATAAATCAGACAACATTCCGGGCGCCGCGGGAATAGGGCCCGTCGGCGCGACGGCCCTGATAGCTGAATACGGCAGCATAGAGAACATCTACGAAAAAATAGATTCAGTGAAGGAATCGCTGCGTAAAAAACTGATAGATTCAAAAGAGGCGGTCTTTCTTTCCAAAAAGCTGGTTACACTCCTGAAAGATGCGCCTGTGCCTCTGGATGACGAGGCCATGAAGCCGGATATAAAGCCCTCCGATGTCGCGGCCCTTGCGGAGAAATGGGGCTTCAGCTCCCTGAGAAATGAATACGGAGCGCCGGACGAAAATGTTCTGAAGGAAGAGCTCGCGCGTTTCGCTTATACTGATGATTTGTCTTTTTTCAAGAGTTGCGGAGAGATAGCGATTCACTTCATAGACGGCAAAAAGCTGAATGGCATAGCTCTGGCCGGAGGAGGCAAGGCGGCATTCGCCGACACCTCGCAGACTGAGCTTGATTTCGGCGGCGGAGACCCCTGTAAAAAAGTTCTCGCGGAAATTTTTGCGAACCCCGCTGTCAAGATAATCAGCGACGATTCAAAGAGAGTTTACTCATACTGCCTGCAAGAGCGCATAGATGTTAAGAGCGGAATAGAGGACATTTCTCTGATGGGCTATGTCATTGATTCCCAGCCCCGTCAGGACATTGCCCGTCTTTCTTCAAAATATCTGGGAAGGGAAATACCCCGTCTCGCCTTGGGCGAGCCACCCCTTTTACAAAAAGGGGAAATACCCCGTCTCGCCAAGGGCGATCCACCCCTTTTACAAAAAGGGGAAATACCCCGTCTCGCC
>Ga0210017_1001809_pt1 | contig 18595 bp, 17 predicted proteins | sample CryGeyCG2014_020_FD_183966 | JGI IMG/M metagenome (GOLD analysis project Ga0210017, IMG submission 183966) | Groundwater microbial communities from aquifer - Crystal Geyser CG08_land_8/20/14_0.20 (SPAdes) (version 2) | ecosystem: Environmental > Aquatic > Deep subsurface > Groundwater | place... | reverse complement strand
GACAATTGACTGAACGCTTTGCTGAAGCGCCGGATATTTGGTCAGCTCGTCGGCTGAAAGAACTTGGCCGGCTTGGTTAAACGACTCAATCCGGCCTTTGGCAATTTGGTCGGCCAGCATGGCGCTAAGCGCGGTGGTTAAATTGTTGGGCAGAGGCCGAGGCGTCTTGGGAGTGGTGCCGGGCAATTCGTCCCCGGGCGCTTTTTTAGCCGGGTCATAACCCGAAGCCGCCTCTTCTCCGTCCAAATATCCGTCGCCGTCAGTGTCGGTCTCGCAGGGGTCGGAAAAATAGGTCTGATATTCCTGCCAGTCCTTTAAGCCGTCTCCGTCCGAGTCCTTTTCGGGGTCGTTGGCGTTGGGCTGGCAAGTTAGAGGCGCAATAGTTTTGTTGCCGAGAATATCATCCAGCTGGCTGGCCGCGCCGCGGTTGCTTTTTAAGACCAAATAGCCGCCAAGCAATATGCCGGCCAGCAATATTAAAACCGCCGCCAAGACGCTAATTTTTCGCGATTTTTTTGGTGTTTTCATGTCTGCCTGAATTATACAATATTTAAGCGTTGTCAACAATGAAAAAATCGGCTTGTTTATCCACAAAAATAGGGCTAGTAAACCTTGATAGAAAATATCGCTGCCGAGACGGGATATTTTAGTTAAAAATCGTGTGAGCTAACTTTATCCTGCCGCAGATTGAGCCAAAGGTTCTGACTTAAGGTTTTTAATTTCCAAAACCATTTTCTGCTTTCTGTTTTGTGGCTACTTTTTCGTTAGATTTAATTTAATCTTTAATTATTACTTTGTTTCCGACTCTGACTTGATGTTTTTCTATCCATCCCGCTTCAACCTCTAAAACCTTATCCGCTGTTTGGGCTGGTCGGTAAGTCGTTGGATGGCTTGAATCTTCAGGCACCGGCACATTTTCAGTAATGTCGCTAATTTCATCGCCGCGAATCCAAATAAAATCCAGCGGAAATTTCATACCGCGCATCCAGAAAGCATAAAAATCCGGCTTATCAAAAATAAAAAGCATGCCCGTTTCATCGGCTAGAAATTCGCGGTCGCCTAAACCTTGTTTGCGCTTTTGGTCGTCATCGGCTATTGCCGCCGTCAACTTATGTGGTCCAACCCAAATCTCTTTTGTTGTTTCGTCGGATAAAATCCGTTTGGAAAAATCATCCACTGGATCAGTCGTCGGCCAGACCGCGACCAGCAAAGATAAAACAAACATAAATACTAAAATTAAAGATATCTTTTTCATCACTTTCTTTGCTTAGGGTTTCAGCTCTTTGTTTGGGCTGGAGGCCGATTTTTTTTAACGCCGCGTCAATTCGGGCGCGGTTAATTTTTAAACCAGCGTTTAGATTGTTTAATATCTTCCTCTATTTTTTTGTTTATTACCGGAGCATCTATCGAGGTTGAACCTCGATAGATGCTACTCAAAGGTCAAGTTTTTGTCCAATCGTAAATCTCTTTCTTTTAACCATCGCACTGCTTCTTTTCTATATTCCCTTGCGCCATCAAAAAATTCTAAAAGATCATCCCTCGTGGTTACGGAAGGAAAATTTTTTAATCCTATATAATCCGGAAAGCTGCTCCATCGATATTTTTCCAAAAAATCGATCTTATCTTCTATTGATGTTGAACTTTGATAATTCGGCATTAGTTTCAATGGATTAAAATGAATATAAAATGGCAAATGAATAAAATGCGCTCTTTTTAAAATCAGAACTGCCTTAAACCTTCCCTGAAATAAAGAGCCGACTCTTTCGTGCTTTTGATTAAAATACATACTATAACCAGTTCCTACTTTTTGTAAAAATTTGACTATCCCATTTTCTACTCTTTGCCTCAAAATTAAATGAAAATGATTTGGCATTAAAACAAATGCTAGAATATCCACGAGTAGTTTGCGTTTTTTAATATATTGAGGTTGAACCTCAATAGGCCTTGGCCCCCTTTTTAAGAAATAAGAAGAATTATAAACCCTGTCTTCGTCGTTAAATTCATACAGATCGTGCATAAATCTAAAATAATCTTTTTCATCCATAAAAATATTGCGTTTTTCTACGCCGCGATTAAAAATATGATAAATTTGATTTTCAACAAATTGGGGTTTTTGCATATTTCTATTGTACATCTATTGAGGTTCAACCTCAATAGATTGTTAAGGTTGAATGAGCTTTGTCAGGTTCAGCCAATCGTTGAGCATTAAGGTTTCGGCTCGTTGTTTCGGCTCAATGTTCGCGGATCGCAATACTTTAATAATTTTTTCTCGTTTGAGTTTTAGCCCTTTGCTTAAATTATTGAGCAGTTGTTTGCGGGGGTGGGCAAAGCCGGCGCGAACTAGGCGGAAGAATCGTTCTATCTCCTTCTTTGTAAAAGGAGGGTGAGGGAGGATTTCGTTTCGTTCTAAATCCCCCCCCGCCACCCTTTCATAAGGGGGGGAATTATAGGGGGGTCTTTTGGCAGCAGAGGGGGAATTATGGGGAGTTATTCTAATAATCGCCGAGTCCACTTTGGGTTTGGGCCAAAAAGCGCCCTTGGGCACGTAAGAGATAATTTTTGGTTGAGCATAAAATTGCACCGATACCGCCAGAAGCGACATTTTGGGCGGCTTAGCGCCCGCCTCGCCCGACGAGCGGGCTCGTCGAGGCGGGCAAATACGCTGGGCCACCTCTTTTTGAATAAGCAAAACGATGTCTTGGGGCGGATTGGCGCTTTCCAATAACAGTCGAATTAGATGGGAAGTTAGGTAGTATGGAATATTAGCGATGACTTTATAGTTTGGTGAAGACGAGAATTTGTCATCCCGGCCTTGAGCCGGGATCCAGGACCTGGATTCCTGCTTTCGCAGGAATGACAGAATATCATCTTGGATAATTTCCACATTTTGATTATTTTGAAATTTGTTTTTGAGTTGCACGGCTAGCCGTTTATCTTTTTCAACAGCAATAACACGGCAGGCGTTTTTGGCCAGTTCTTCGGTCAGCGCGCCCAATCCCGGCCCAATCTCCAGTACTCGCTCCCCTGCTTTGAGGTCAGCGGCTTGGATAATTTTGGCCAGCACATTTTTGTCGCGCAGAAAATTTTGGCCGAGAAGCTTGTTGGGTTTTAGAATGAAGGATTTTTTATTTGATTTATTTTTGTTTGCGATTCTCATAAAGTGGACCGTACGGAATTACAGATAAATACGGATAGTACAGATAAAATTATGTATCCGTAAAATCCGTACTAATCCGTAATTCCGTAAGGTTCTAAAACGGCATTTCTATTCCCTCCTTATCTTCTTCGCCATTCTCAATATTAATATATTCCACCAAACTTGGCGGGATATCGTCCAAAAAGCGCGAGGGCGGGTTGACCATAGTGGAGCCGAAAAGCTGTCGGGTGCGGGCGGTGATTAAATAAAGTTTTTGTTTGGCGCGGGTGACGCCAACGTAGCAGAGCCGCCGTTCCTCTTCCATTTGCCACTGGTCAATTAAACTTCGCGAGTGCGGAAAAATTCCCTCTTCCAGACCCGCGATAAATACTACCGGAAATTCCAGCCCCTTGGCGCAATGCAGGGTCATCAAATTAACCACGTCTTTGGCGCTTTCCACTTCGTCGTGATTGCTTATCAGCGCGGCCTCTTCTAAAAATGCGGCCAATCCCTCTTGCCCCGGCCAGGCGTCATATTTTTTAGTTACCGAGAAGAGTTCTTTGACATTTTCCCAGCGTTCCTCCCCCGCTCCGACTCGATCGGATCGAGGCGAGCCCTCTTTGGTAATAGTGCGGCCCTTAATATATTGTTCGTAGTCAATTTGAGCAATAATTGTTTTAAGCAGTTTGCTTAAAGGCAGGGTTTGAGCTTTGACGCGCAGCTCGTCCATTAATTGTGAAAATTTATTCCAGGACTTTTGCCGGTGGGGTGTCAATTGGCTGATTAGGGCGTGGTCAGAGTCAGCTAACACTTGGCAATTAATGTTTTTGCCAAAGCCGCGCGGCGGCACATTAATAATTCGTTCCATGGCCACCAAGTCCCGCGGATTTTGGATTAAACGCAAAAAAGCTAACAAGTCCTTAATCTCTTTGCGGTCGTAAAACTTGACCGAACCCACGATTTTGTAAGGAAAGCCGGCCTTAAGAAATATCTCTTCCAGCGCGCGCGACTGGGCGTTGGTGCGATAAAGCACGGTAAAATCGCGCAGTCCAAGCAACGGCTGTTGGCGTTTGAGTTTAACGATTTCTTCAATAATGAAACGGGCCTCCTCTTTTTCGTTTTGGGCGCCAAAAATGGTAATGGGCTGGCCGGCGAGGTTCTCGGTCCAAAGTTTTTTATCTTTGCGGTGTTTGTTTTTAATGATAATGTGGTGAGCCGCGTCCAGAATATTCTGGGTGGAGCGGTAGTTTTGTTCCAGCATCACCACTTTGGCTTCCGGGTAGTCCTTTTCAAAGTTTAAAATATTGCGAAAATCCGCCCCGCGCCAGGAATAGATGCTTTGCGCTTCGTCGCCAATCACAAAAAGATGCCGATATTTTTGGGCCAGCAGGTTTATCAATAAATATTGGGAATGGTTGGTGTCTTGGTATTCGTCCACTAAAATATATTTGAACTTGTTCTGATATTTTTGCAGAATTTTGGGGTGCTCGCGCCACAGCTTAACCACCAGCATTATGAGGTCGTCAAAATCCAGAGCGTTTTGCTGTTTGAGTTTGGCTTGATAGGCCGAATATACTTTGGCCACGGTTTGCGGGAAGAAATCCGTGGCTTGGCTGGCAAAGGCGGGCGCGTCAACCAGCTCCGCTTTGGCTTGCGAGATAACTTTGGCCATAGCGTTGGGGTTGAACTGGTCTTCGGACAACTGCAATTCCTCCATCGCGCGCTTAATCAGTGTCAGAGTGTCTTTGCTGTCAAAAATCGCAAAGTCGCGTTTATAACCAAGGCGGTCAGCTTCGCTGCGCAGGAGCTTGGCGCAAACCGCGTGGAACGTGCCGATAGTCGGAAGTTTAAAGTCGCGTTTGGCCTGCAGCGAGATGAGCTTGGTAATGCGCTCTTTCATTTCGCCGGCCGCTTTGTTGGTGAAGGTGACCGCTAAGATATTTTCAGCCGGCACTCCCTGTTTTATGAGATACGCCACGCGGTGGGTCAGAACCCGTGTTTTACCCGAACCCGGTCCCGCGATAATCAATACCGGTCCCTCAATTTGGGTGACGGCTTCAATTTGTTTTTGGTTGAGATTTTTTAAAATCATATGAAATAAGTATAAGCTAATAATCATAAAAAGCCAAAAACGTTGACTTTAGGGGGCGGAATTAGTAACCTGATAACAGGATAATTAAGGCCAATGGGAGTTCATATTAAGAACTTAAGTAGCCGAATTTGTCTATTTTTAGCAAAAAATTAGGGGGGCTTAAATTCTCAACAAAGTTACGAGGTTTTTTTAATTGGCTCGGCAAGGGACTAACTAAGTTCTGGCGGATGCACAGCCGATGTTTAATGTTGTCGGCTGTTATTTTGGGTATTTTTGGTTTTTTGGAATATCGCCGACCTACGATGAGCCTTATTGGTAGTATGGCCAGCTCCACCTGGGCAAGCGAGACCTTAATTGAAGAAACCGCGGATATGACCAGCGAGCAGTTGCTCGGCGGGCCGTTTAATCTAGGAGTAGTGGAGGTGCCGGTGGCCCAAGCCAGCGTTGACTTTAGCGCCGATGACGAACTAGAAAACCAGGACTTGGCTATTATGGAAGGCAGTGGTCTGACCGCGCCCAACACCCCCGCCAGCGGTTCGTTTACCAACATGAGCCGCGAGGTGGCAACTTATGTTGTGCAGTCGGGCGACTCACCCTCTTCTATCGCGATTAAATTTGGTGTTAATACCAATGTGGTCTTGTGGGCGAATAATTTGCGCGATGGCGATTTGATTAAGCCCGGCCAGTCGCTGATAATTTTGCCGATTAACGGCGTGCGGGTGAAAATTGCCGCCAAAGACACCATTGCCGCTTTGGCTAAAAAGCATAAAGGCAAGGAAAGCGAAATTAGCGCTTTCAATAATATTTATGACGACAGCAAGCTGGTAGCGGGCAATTTTATTATTATTCCGGACGGCGAGCCGGCTGCGGTGGTGATTAAAGCCAGCCCTAAAGTGACCGCGCCTCAATACGCGCAGAATAAAACACAGCTGGGCAAATGGCTGATTGCGCCGGCCGCCGGCCGCGTTTGGTCGCGGCTTCACAGCCAAAATGGCGTTGATATTTCCAACGCCTGCGGCACGCCGCTTTACGCTTCAGCCGCGGGTACGGTTATTTTAGCGGATACGGTCGGCTGGAATTACGGCTACGGCAAATATATTATGATTAGGCACTCAAATGGCGTGGCTACGCTTTACGGCCATACCTCGCGCATCTTAATTGAGGTTGGCCAAAGCGTTGACCAGGGGCAGTTAATTGCTTTGATGGGTTCAACCGGTCGTTCCACGGGCTGCCATGTGCACTGGGAAGTTCGCGGCGCCACCAATCCGCTGGGCACTCGCCGGTGAAATAGTGAACAAGTAAACAAGGGACAAGTAAAACCCCCCGCCTAGGCGGGGGGTTTTTGGGTTACAGAAGACTATTATTTTATTTTTTTCCACTCTCTAACAATAACAGCTACGTAAAAAGTGTCCCCTGAGCCGTAAAGGATTCTTTTTAATATTTTAAAAACTTTTTTTATGTCATAGTCTATTAGTTTTCCAACAGGCTGCTGTTTTGGACTAAGGTCATGAACTGAATTTGTATCTCTTCTATCTAAGCATGCGTAGCTGTCTACGGAAAAACAATTATAGTTTGCTCTCAGTAATTTCCAGGCATTTGATAAATAGCGAGGCGCCCTAGAGGTTATCACAGAACATAAAAGATTGTGTTCAAAGCCCATAATTGCTGAGGGTAGTAAGATTAGCGCAAAATGTTCAGCTGACGCGCCGGTATCAGTGAAAACGTATTTTTTAAAATGAAGAATGTCAGCGGCTCGGTAGTTATTAACCATTTTAGGCGGTAATTATTTCAAGAATATCTTCATCAAGAGGAATAGACTCAAAACTTATTCTAAGGCCGCTAAGGATATCGGTCTTAGCCTTTTTCTCTTCAGCTAGAATTTCTTTCATGGGTTCGGTATTATAAACAATTTCTTTAAGTTTTTTTATTGTTAAGCCAAGATAAGACTCAAAGACACTATTCATGAATAAAACTTCGGACTCTTTAAAATCAAATTTCTTTATTTGTTTTTTTAAAGAGATACAGTGTCGGCTATGGGTATAATCTGGTTTTTTTGTTTCTTTAATATTTATATATTTATCGTTTAATTTTTCTAGCGCCCTATAAATATCAATAGATATAGGTCCGTTTTTTTCTCGAACAAAACTAATTGAATCAAAAAAGCTTTTTCCAGTGAAGCGGTAAGACTCAACTTCCAATAAAAAAACAAGCTTAAATAACTCAATTTTTGATAGGTTATCTAAGCCTTTTAGATTAGCCCGCGTTAGGAGATATAATATTGTATTTTCTAATCTCCCCATGTTTAATAATAGGATACCACATTAAGAGAAAGTTCGTAAAGGGTTTAAAAAAAATAGATGGTTTCTTTCAAAAGTTATCTTCTCTGGGCCGATATTGGAGCGCTTCGGCCAGATGCTGGGCTTGGATTTGCTCGGTGCCGGCCAAGTCCGCAATGGTGCGGGCCAGTTTCAGCATGCGATGGTAGGCGCGGGCGGATAAATGTAGATTATTGACCGCGGTTTTCAAAATTTCTTGGCCAGCGCTATCCAGCTGGCAATATTTTTTCATTTGCGGCAGGTTCATAGCGGAATTGGTTTGGATGTGTTCATTGCGGAAACGTTCTGTCTGCCGTTGGCGCGCTGTTTGCACGCGCGCTCGCACAGCGGATGATTCTTCCCCGACTTTTTCGGTGGCCAGCTTATCGTATTTGATGGCCGGCACATCAATGTGCAAGTCAATGCGGTCCAGCAGGGGCCCTGAAATGCGGCGTTTGTATCGGCTAATTAAGGCCGGAGAGCAGATGCATTGTTTTTCGGGATTAGTGTGGTGGCCGCAGGGGCAAGGGTTCATGGCCGCTACCAGCATAAACTGGGCCGGAAACTCTAAAGCCCCTGAAGCGCGCGATACAACGATGACGCCATCCTCCAGCGGTTGGCGCAGGGCTTCCAGAACATCGCGGTGAAACTCGGGCAGTTCATCCAAAAACAGCACGCCGCGGTGCGACAGAGTAATTTCGCCGGGCTTAGGATGATTGCCGCCGCCCACCAGCGCCACGGCGGAGGCCGTATGGTGCGGACTGCGGAAGGGGCGTTGTGTTAAAACCGGCTTAGCTGAGTTTAAGCGGCCGGCAATACTGAAAATCTTAGTTACTTCCAGCGCTTCATCAAAAGTTAATGGCGGCAAAATACTGGGCAGAGTGCGGGCCAGCAATGTTTTTCCCGTGCCGGGCGGTCCCGTCATTAAAATATTATGATGCCCAGCCGCGGCAATTTCCAGGGCGCGCTTGGCATGTTCCTGGCCCTTAATATAGGCCAGGTCAGACCCGCTGGCTAGCTCGTCAAAAATAAAGTCCAACTTGGTTGGGGGTTGGGGCTCCAGAATTTGTTTTTGTTCCAGGTGTAAAAACAGCTGCTGGAGCGAATCCAGGCCAAAAACTTTGATTTCTTTAATCAGGGCGGCTTCCGCGGCGTTAGCTGTCGGCACAAAAATTTCTTCAAATCCCCTATCGCGCGCCATCAAAGCCATTGGCAGGACACCGCTTACCGGCCGAAGCTTACCTTCCAGCGCCAGTTCTCCGACAAAGATTTTTTTATTGACTTGGCTGGCCAGCAGCTGCTCGGAAGCCAATAAAAAAGCCACGGCAATGGGCAAATCATAAGCCGGGCCTTCCTTTTTGATATCAGCGGGCGCTAAATTAACGATCACGCGGCGGTTGGTGTGATGTGGCGGCGAGGCGCCGGAGTTTTTAATGGCCGAGGAAACCCGTTCCTTGGCTTCGTTAACCGCGGCGTCGGGCAGGCCGACGATTTGAAAACTATGCAAGCCCGGACTCATATCTACTTCAACTTCAATGGGCTGGCAACTAAGACCGAGAGTAGCGGCAGAAAATACTTTGGCGGGTGAAGGCATAGGCTGAAAATTTTCAAGTTTCAATTCTCAATTTTTCGCCTTTTGGGTGACCACTCATAGGGCGGCAATAATGTCCCGCTTCGCGGGACTGGATTGATAATTGATTATTGATAATTGGTTATTTATTATAGTATAACTTTTACCAAACAAAAAAACCACCGGCTGGGGTGGTTTGGTCAGATAGAAAATCGGGCGGCTACTTTTTATGGCACTTAAGACAAGCTTTTGCCTCGGGCATTATATCCAGGCGCTTGGGGTCAATCGGCCCTTGGCAGTTTTCACAGACGCCGTAAGTTCCACCGGCAATTTTTTCCAGGGCCTTGTTTATTTCAACCAATCTTAACTCCAGCGCATACTCAATTGGCAAGGCGCTGTCGTAGGTTGCCACTTTTAAGGCCGCTTCATCCGGGCTTTGAATTTGTCCCAAGTCCGGAAAGCGGGTATCATAATCGCCGGCCACCTTAATGTCTTTCTCGGTAAAGGTCGCCAGCTCTGCTTCGGCCTTGGCTTTGTGTTCCAGGAGTTTGGCTTTCAGTTGTTCTAACATTTTTTTATCCATAGCTTTACCTATATTATAAGGTCAGGCCTTGCAATAAAGCAACCCCTGCTGGTCTAAACTATAAGTGAACCAATTATAAATAAAAAAAACACCGCTTGTCGGTGTCGGTCTGGACTGAGGGTTTTTAAAATTATTGAGGGGCGTTATGAGCCCGAATTATATAAATTATTACAAGGGTTCAACGCCCCTCAGCCTTTATGCACTATTGCCCTTTATTAGGACAGACCTCTTTGGCTTTATTTTTATGCAGCCATTGAAAGTACTTATAGCGTACAAAGGAAAAAATGGTCCTTAACCAGTTATTCCTGCTCAACGCAGGTATTGGATAGGAATCCAATAACTTTTTTAAAGTAACTAACCAGTCAATGACTCTAATGATATTCTAACACTGGGCTAAACTTGTGTCAATCCTGGCCTATCCACATATTCTCCACAGCCCAGGCCTAATCAATTACCCTGTCAATGGTTTCTTTGAGGGCGTTAAGATCACTACTGATTAAAAAATAGTTTTGAACCTGAACATAAAAGAGATTCGCTTGGCTCTGATTTAATTCTTTGACTTTAGTAATGGTGGTTTGGCGGTAGTCCTCGTCGGCCAGGTCAAAATTTTGTTTAAGTTGCTGAGTAGTTTGTTTAAGCAGGGCGTCAAAATCGTTACGGCTGGCTTGTCTGGTAGTAAAAATCAGCCAAGCGGGTCGCGGCCCGACCTTGGGCAATATTGCTAGAGCCATTTTATTGTCAAAGAGGCCTGAGATAGCATCAAGCGAGGACAGCTGGTTTTTAGCCAAGAATTTTTTTGTTGTTTCTTGGGCCCAGTTAAAGGGCGGCCAGCTATACTGGTTTTTGGAGAGCGCCACAACTATTTCTTTGAGGGCGGTCTGGTCAAAGTAAGCCACCAGAGCGGTTTTTGGGGGCATCAGATTGTCAAAAGGCAAAGGCGGTTTGACAATGAAAAAGCAAATCAACGCTACTCCTTCCCCAATAGCCGCGGCTATCAAGGCCCAAAACAGCCAACGGAGATAGCGGGCAATGACGGGCTTTTGGGCATTTTCCGGGCTGGGAGTTAAGTTTAGGACGTTTTTAACTTCCGTCTCGCTGGGCTTAGCCGTCCGTCTTATTTTTATGGGAATAAATGAAGCCATAGATTTTAGATTAAACTGGCTAGACGTTGATTAAAGACCTGCAGCAGTTGGTAGCTTTTGGAATGGGGGTGGAACATTAAACAAGTGGAGCTGGTATAGATTTGGTCGTCGGGTTGATTTTCATTTTTTAGACGAATGCGTTGGCCCTGCCATCGGCCAAAAGTTTTTTCCAGTCGTTCCCCTATCCGGTCGCCCAGCAGCCATTCAGCGATTCGGCGCAAGATGCCCAAGAAGGGGCTGGGTGTTATTTTTTTGGCGCCGATAAAATTTGACCAGGGGTAAACAGCTAAAAAGTCCTTGAGCCAGCTGTTTTGGGTTAAAAATTGTTGGTAAAGTCCATCGGCAATTTCTAATACCGGTGTCATTCGGCCGTATTCTTGGGCTGAATGGAAATCGTGGGGTTTGGCCGCGTGTTTTATTTCTAAGCCCGCTTGCGTTAGGTAGCAGTTTAGACATAGCCGGTCGCGTGTTGCCCGGCCGTGGCGGCGGATGCCCAACATCGCGGTGAGCGCCGTCAAAAAAGTTCGCGCTGTCCATAATCGGTCGCTTTGCGCTACCACCAGCAAATCAAAGTCGCTGCTCGGCTGGGTGTTATAGGCGGTGAGGGAACCCGTCACGGCTACTAACTTTAAAAAAGGTACCAGCGCCAGACGTTTTACCAGCGTGCGCAGTTTTTTCCATTTAAGCTGGGATAATTTTAGGCGGTCCCCGCGCAGCGCTAGCAGTCCATCGCGTTTTTTAAGAAAGTAAAGGCCTTGGCGCGTCTTAATCCGTTCGGCTAGCCAATCGGAGCTTGCTAGTGTTTGCTGTATTTGAAAAAAAGATACCTCGGGCTTCACGGCCGGGAGGTATTTGAAAATTTCTAAAGCCGTTAAGGGGCGGTCCAATAAGTCGTAGTAGATTATCGGAGTGATAATAGCTTTTTCCAGTGAAGTCATAGTTAAGGCAGGAGGCCGGCCGGCGCTGGCGAGGCGGACTCAGACGAAGTGTTGATTCCTGTCTTTTCGGCAAAAATTCTATCAAGCGCCGCGTACATGGCGTCTTTGGAAGTGGTAAAAATTAGATAATGGCCGGCCACAGCGTAATCAATTGATAATTTGTCTTGGGGCAAATTAAGGTAGCGGATGGCTGTATTTTTATAGGCGTTATCCAAAAACACGGCGCTGGACGGAATGGCTGGCTGGCGGCCTAAAAATAGTCCGGATAATGATTGGCTTAGTGTCGGCTCCAGCGATTTCAACTTTGAGTATAAATCGTCGGCCGAAGCGGTTTCTTTTAGGGCGACGATTAAACCGGCCCGGGTTTGGTTTTGCCCGGCATTAAAGGGCGAGGAGGTGGTGTTGGTATCTTGGACGTAAGTGAATAATGAGAAAGAGGCGGCCTTGAGCTGGTCAATTATCTCGTCGGGCGAAGAAGTGGCCGGAGCGAATAAGTTGAGATTTAAAAGCTGAGCGGCTTTTGTCAGGTCAGCGTAGGTTATTCCGTTTTGGCTATCGGTGATTTTTATTAAGACCTGAACGAAATTGCCGGTGGTTTCATCGGTTGCCGACAGGGCGTTCATTGATTCGGCCAAGGACTGGGTTTGGGCGGTGGCGGCGAGAACCTGTTGGGAGTCCATTTTGAATAAGGCGACTGGCGGCGAGGGGGCGGGCTTTACAGAGGGGCTAGTGCTGGGCGTGGCTGAGGCCTGAGGCGAAGAAGCTGGCTGGTCAGAAAAGAAAAATAGAGCCAAGGGGATAATTATCAAAAGTAAAATTACTGCGCCGCCCAAAAGCCACACCCATTTTTTTCTGGAAGAAGAAGGTGGTTTGGGAGCGCTGATTTGACTTGGTTTTTTAGTCAGGTCGCTGGGCGGTAAAGGAATTGGCCGGACGATAGAGGCGGGATTGGGGCCCACTGGTGAAGGCGCAAAAGGCGGAGGGGTTGGCTTAGGACTGGGAGGGGATGGTACAAAAGTTGGCTTGGGAGTAGGTGCGGGCGGCGCTGGGGCAGGAGCTGTAGCTGGAGCGGGAATTGGCGCTGGCGCGACAAAAGGCAGACCAGGCGGCGGCGCAGCGCTTTTAATTGGCGGAGCGGCCGGCTCGTCTCGCCCGCCTTGACTCGCCGTCTTCGGCGAGGCGGGCTGAACCGGCGGCGAAATGGGCGCTGGGGCAGGTGGGGTTGGCGCAGGGGCCGGTATTGGGGCAACTGGAGTTGGCGGCGGAGCTAAAGTCGTTTTTAGAAGCGTCTCTATCTCGGCGGCAAGTGGCTCGGCGGCCTCGATTGGTTTAGGAGGAGTTATTTTCGCCGGCGCTGGAACAATTGGCTTGGTAATTAGGGTTTTGTCCAATTGCTTTTGCGCTTTATTGGCTAAGGACCGCGCTTTCAATTTTAACCACCAGCCGGCCTCCGGGTCGTTGGTTATTTTAGCTAATTCAATAATTGCTTCTTTGGAAAGCTGATGGCCCAGCAAGTCCTTGGCCTTCTGACTGGCTTCTTTAAGCTTTTTTTGGCGAACAGCTGCTTGCTCGGCTAATTTAATTTTGGCCTCTTTGGCCTTTTTAATCTTTGCTTCCTGTTCTTCTTTAATCTTTTTAGCTTTGGCCGCCGCTTCTTTTTTGAGCCGTTCTTTGGCCTCGGCCACCTGGGCTTTTTTGGTTTTTTTATCGGTTAGCGCTTTACTTTTTTCCTCTTTGGCTAGGGCCGGTTTTTTGAGTGGTTCCTCTTTTTTGGGCTGAGTTAGCGAAGCGGGCAGGGTTGAAGCCGCAGCTGTTTTAGGGGCGGCGCCAGGTGTTTTTTCAATTGTTTCCAGGTCCTGGAGCATTGTTCGGACAGCAATCTGAGAGAAAAGAGAAGACGGCCCCAGAGAATCGGTGCTTGGGGTTGAAGCGGCGCTGGCGCCCGGGGCTTGATTGTTTTGCGGCTTAATATCCATTAGCCCTCCGGAGGTTAATGATCTTTAGCTAAAAACCATTATTAATTTTTGGCGTCTTTCATGGTGAGATTGATTCGGCCTTGGTCGTCAACATTTCTAACTTTTACCACCACGCTGTCGCCTACTTTTACTATATCATCAACTCGGTTTACCCGAAAGGGGGCAAGTTCCGAAATATGCACGAGGCCTTCCTGGCCCGGCAAAATTTCCACGAACGCGCCGAAGTTTATGATGCGCGTTACTTTGCCGTTAAAAACTTCGCCCGGCATAACTTCGCGAACAATATCTTTAATCCAGTTGAGCGCTTTTTGGGCGGCTGGTTCGCTTTCGGCCGTGATAAAGACGAGGCCCGAATCATCAATGTCAATTTTGGCGCCGGTTTGGGCGACAATTTCATTGATTATTTTGCCGCCCGGTCCGATGACTTCGCGGATTTTTTCCGGATTAATCTGGAACGATAAGATTCTCGGGGCAAACTCGGATAAGTTAGGCCGAGGAGCGGCTAAGGCGCCTTTTAGGTTTTCTAAAATATGCAATCGGGCCTGGCGCGCCTGCAAAAAAGTGTCTTTCAAAATTGCCATATCCACCCCTCCAATTTTAACGTCCATTTGCACGCCGCAAACCCCCTGGGCGGTGCCGGCCACTTTGCAGTCCATATCGCCGTAATGGTCTTCGGGGCCTTGAATGTCAGTTAGCACCTTGTATTGATGGGTCTTGGTATCCAGTATCAAACCCATAGCAATACCGGCTACGGCCGCCTTAATCGGCACGCCCGCGTCCATTAACGCCAGGGAGGAGCCGCAGACCGAAGCCATGGAGGAAGAGCCATTGGAAGATAAAATTTCAGAGACCACGCGAATAGTATAAGGGAAGTCCTTTTCATCCGGAATTACCTGCGCTAAAGAATTTTCAGCCAAGTAGCCGTGGCCAATTTCGCGTCGGCCCGGGCCGCGAAAACCCCCTATCTCCCCCACCGCGAAGCGCGGGAAGTTATAGTGATGGATAAAACGTTTTTTGTATTCTTCTTCCAGTCCGTCAATAATTTGTTTTTCACTGGGCGCGCCGAGCGTCACGGTAGAGAGCGCTTGGGTGGCGCCGCGGTTAAAAAGCGCGGAGCCGTGAGTGCGCGGCAACACGCCAACCTGACTTGACAAGGGACGCACTTCGTCCAATTTTCGGCCGTCCGGTCGGCGTTCTTTGGTTAAGATATTGGCATGGACCAAGTCATTGGTCTCTTCGTCATACAACGCCAAAGCCAGTAGAATTTTATCTTCGGTGTCAGCCGGTTCGGTCTCTTTAATAAAGTTAACTAACGAGTCAGACAGCGCCGACGTTTGGGCATACATAGTAGCTCGGTCTTTAGCATAAACCGCCGGTTCAATCTTTCCTTTAAGAAAGTCCTTGATTTTGGCAGCCAACTCCGGCGTCAGCTCCTTGATTGGCACGGCTTTTTTCTGGGGTTTGACCCAAGCAATGATTTCTTGCTGGAATTTTATCAATTCCCGATAAGCTTGCTGGCCAAACTCAATGGCTTTTAGAATTTCTTTTTCCGGCACTTCCTTAGCGCTGCCTTCCAGCATATTAATTCTGGTTTCGGTGCCGGTTACGGTTATTTCAAAATCACTATTGGCGCGTTGCTCATATGTCGGGTTAATAACTAGCTGATTATCAACTCGGCTCACGCGCACACCAGCCACCGGGCCGTCCCAGGGGATGTCAGAAATACCCAGTGCCAGGGAAGCCGCGGTGATGCCTAAAATATCCGGGTCATTTTCTTTATCAAAAGATAACACCGTGATGGCGACCTGGATTTCGTTGCGAATGCGCTGGTCAAAGCGCGGGCGGATAGTGCGGTCAATTAAACGGCCGCTTATAATGGCCGCGTCAGCGGCCCGGCCTTCGCGTTTCATAAAACGGCTGCCTTTGATTTTGCCGGCCGCGTAGAGCTTCTCTTCATATTCCACGGTCAGGGGCAGATAATCGCATCGCTCGCGGGCCTTGGCGTCCATTACGGCGGTGGCCAGCACAGCCGAGTCGCCATAACTTAAATAGGCGGAGCCGTTGGTTTGTTGGGCCAGTTGTCCCAACTCCACCTTGAGAGTTCTACCCGCTATTTGGGTAGAGAAAGTTTTCTGTTGCATTTGGTTTTTGGTTCCTCAAGAGCGCTGAGGGCAAAAGAGTAAAAGAAAAAAAGGCAAGACAGAGATGGTTGCGCTTTTTTCTTCTCCTCTTATTTACCAACTGAACGTCGCTTGAGCGAGCCGATTAGTATTTGCTATTGATTAAGTACTTTTTTAAGCCCTGTCCTAAGTCAATAAAATCATCAGCCACATCTTTCAAGCTGGCGGAGGCGCTGCGGCCAAAAGCGATTACTTCAACTTGGCAGCCGCTGACATTTTTTAAGTAGTGCACCAAGGGCACAAAATCGCCGTCTCCGGTTACTAGCACTATCGTGTCTAGCTTATTGCTTAGAGCAATGGCGTCAACCGCAATGCCCACGTCCCAATCCCCCTTTTTTATGCCGCCCGGAAAAATCTGTAAGTCCTTAAGTTTGGTTTCAATACCCACCTTATTGAGCGCTTCCAAAAAAGCGTGTTCCTCGCCGCCTTCGGTTTTAATAGAATAAGCTACCGCCCGAATGAGCTGGCGGCCGGCCTGAGCCGTTTTGAGCACTTCCTTGAAGTTGACTTTGGCTTGGTAGAGGTTTTTGGCGGAATGGTAAAGATTGGGCACATCAATGAAGACCCCAATCCGCTGATCCTTGTGTTTAATAACCGCCATTTTACTTTTTTAACTCTAATTTCTTAAGGATATTTTTGTGGGCTGGCTCGTCGGTGCGTTTTAAGTAGTCCAAAAACTTTTTTCGCTTAGCCACCATTTTTAAGAGCCCGTAGCGGGAGTGATTATCCTTAACGTGCTTTTTCAGATGCTTGGTTAATTGTTTGATTTGTTCGGTCAGGAGCGCCACTTGGACGGCCGCCGAGCCGGTATCGCTGGCGTGGACACGGAAATCATCAATCACTTGAGTTTTTTTAGTTTTCTTTAACATAATTTTGCCTCCATTTTTGTTTTATCAAACATAGCACAAAACGTAAAAAATTGCAACCTCATGTGCGCGGTTCTCTGAAAAAAAATAGGCTTGCCAGAAATCTGACAAGCCTCGAATCTCAAAACAAAAACTATTTTGCCCTCTATTTAATTTCGGAAAGAATCTTTCGCAGCGCATCGACCGGATTTTCGCTTTTCATAATCGGGCTTCCGCATACTAGGACATTAGCGCCTTTGGCTATGGCAACTCGCGGCTCAATCTCTTCTTCGTGTCTCGTATCTTTGTACCAAACAGGACGAACGCCTGGTACCACTTTGATTGTATCGAGGTCTGCGACAACCTCCAAAGCCGTGCCCGGCAAGATGATGCCGTGGCAGCCGGCCGCGACTGCGACTTCGGCAAAATGTCGAACCGTTTTGGGCAATGACCGTTTGAAATGTTTCTGGCAATAAGCCTCGTTGAAATGAGTTAACACTGTCAAGCCAAGTACTTTGGTTTTGGTCCCCTCGGTGATCTGTATAGCTTTGGGAAGTAACTCGTCTGCTAAAGCATAGACATTCAAGTAATCTACTCCCAAATCTACCAGATTTTTAATCACCGAAGCCATTGTTCTGGTGCCATTCCACATTTTAAGGTCAGCGAAAATCGGCCGGCCAAACCGTTGTTGAATCTGCCAGAGCGTTTGCCTCGTACTCATCGTGGAATTCAACATATAATCTAAATTGATCTTAAAGCCGAAATAACCTTCCACTTTTGAAAGTCGCTCAGCAATAGCCAGGGTCTCCATTTCTTTTTCCTTTTTAGCTAAATCGTCCAGGGCTATCCAAAGAAAGGGTCTTTCCATTAGATTGTTCCTCCTTTCTCTACGTGTGCGAGGCCTCTAGCCACTTGCCAGCCGAGAGGATCCCTTAGAAACTCTCGGTAGCCGTCAATTGCTTCCTGTGGATGGGTCCGGTGTTTCTCGGCAACCATTAAGAGTTCCGGCAAAGTAAAGAGATATATCATCTCTACCTCGTGCGCCTTAAGAGCCTTGACTGTTTCCGGGTTATTGTAGAAAAGAATCGTCGCGGCGTGGGTTACTGAATATCCGGCATCCCTCAAAGCGTCAGCTCCATTGCAGGTTGTCTGAGCGAAGTTCACCAGTTCTTCAACCACCAGACCGTTGGCGCCAGCAGGAATTTCGGGATTGTTAGCAATGCCGGTAACCAGTTCTTTTTGTCCGCCTTTCTTTTGGGCTTCCCGAATATAAACAAAGGGTACAGTTCTTCCGAGAAGTGCGCCCAGTTCTTCGCTCAAGAGCCATGCTGGAATTACTCCGCCACTAACATTCCCGGCCACGAAATCCAGCCGAGAGGTCTTTTCAACTATCTTCCGGGCTAACTGTTGGGTAAGGGACTTTATTATTTTTTTTCTACCTACCAGGCCTTTTATCATGACATAGCCCGGGCCCCAGTTGCCTGAAGCATAGAGAAAAGGTTGATTCTCCAGAGGAAATTTCTCAACCTCTTCATTGGTTACCTTCGGGGGTACATTCCGTATATCTACCGCCTTCGCCTCCAAAACCATCAGACCAGTTTCTTCAGTATTTACTTTTTCCATTTTTCGACCTCCTTTAAGTATTTTGTTAAAGGGCAATCTGTCCTCCATTTATGCCGTTTTAATGTATTATCGTATTATCTTTTAAAATGATTGTCAAGAATATTTTTATGTCGTACAATTAGCGTATGAATGTTGAGTCATTAATCAAGGACTACCTGGCATATCTGGAAGTGGAGAAAGGCAGGTAGTCCTTGA
>Ga0210017_1001807_pt1 | contig 18598 bp, 23 predicted proteins | sample CryGeyCG2014_020_FD_183966 | JGI IMG/M metagenome (GOLD analysis project Ga0210017, IMG submission 183966) | Groundwater microbial communities from aquifer - Crystal Geyser CG08_land_8/20/14_0.20 (SPAdes) (version 2) | ecosystem: Environmental > Aquatic > Deep subsurface > Groundwater | place... | reverse complement strand
AAATTTACAATATAATAAAACGAGAAATCCCATCAAAAAATTTACCTTCAACCCGTGACCCTAAAACAGGACAATTTACTTCTTCTGCAAATCATAATAAAATTTATGCATATCCTGTTGAGTATATAATTGTGATGGAGAAATAAACATGCCAATTCCAAAAGATTTGAAAAACGGGATTAAAGAATTTACAAAACAAAGGTACAACGAGCTCAAAAAACAATATGGTCCAATTGAAGTAGCAAAATATTTTTCCAATATTTTGAACGAAATAAAAAATAAATTTTCTTCTCATGTTCACTTCAAAAATTTAGAACATCCAGACCAGTCTTGGAGAAAAATACTAGGGGATGCATTAGAAGTATTATTTCAACTTAATATTGGAGAGGGCATTCAAAAATTAGGATTACTTTGTGCCAAACCAACTCGTGAATGTCTCGGTGAACGCTACGATATTATTTTAGATAAGATATCGGTAGAAATTGGAAAAAATAAAGTTCAACCCGATAGTGACCTTGTAGTATATTTATTAGAACCATTAGAAGTTATTGCTATTTTATCGGTTAAAAAAAAATTTAGGGAGCGCATTGCACAGGTGGCATATTGGACAATTAAATTAAGGGGTAAAGAGTACAATATAAAGAATTTTTTGATAACAACAGATGAAGATAAAACTTTCAGCCTGGAAAAAAAGATTAAACAAAAGGTAAAAATTAGAGAGGATACAAAGCAAGAGATACAAAAAGCAAAGGCAATTGCAGAAACTGATACCAATGGAACTTTTGTTGCTGCAGAATTTAACATTGATGAAACAGAGAAGATTAAAACCTATGAAAAGATTTTTGAAGAACTTAAAAGATTAAAAAACGGAGTGAAATAATCTATGAAAACTCTTGAATTAGAATCCACAACACTTTGGGATTTTCCGAGGCAAAATTACGGAGACAGTCCTCATGGGGATAACAAATACAATGGGGTTACTCCTGCTTTTGTAATTTGGAATTTGTTGCAGAGGTACACAAAACCAGGCGATTTAGTTGTTGACCCAATGTGCGGAAGTGGAACGACAATTGATGTGGCAAAAGAGCTTAAAAGGAAAGTCATCGGTTATGATATTTCACCTTACAGAAAAGATATAATTAAAAATGATTCACGAACAATCCCGTTAAAAAATGAATCAGTGGACTTTGTTTTTATTGATTCACCATATTCAGATAACATAAAATATTCTAATAATCCAAAATGTATTGGAAAAATTTCTTGCGAAAAAGAAGAGTTTTTTATAGAGTTAGAAAAAGTTACAAAAGAAATATTTCATGTTCTGAAATATGGCAAAGTTATGGCGTGGCTTATAGGCGACCAGTGGAAAAAGAAAAAATTTACGCCGGTGGGATTTAAGATATATAATATGTTGTCAAAATATTTTGAGACGGTAGATATAATTTGCGTAACAAGAAAAAATCAATCTTCAAATACTCCATTATGGCATAATTTAGCGAGACAACATAATTTTTATTTGAGAGGTTTTAAGTATTTATTTATTATGAGAAAACCGGAAAAACGGAGAATACCAAGATAAATGAAAAATCTGAATAAAAATAAAGAATGGGATTTTATAAAACAAGAAATAGTTTTTAATAAACCGAAACGATCGCCGTATAAAGGGGAAGATTTGTTTAAAAGAGAATTGCTTTTGGGGTTGAAGGAATTACTCTGTAATTATATGCATGAACAAAACAGAAAAACTAAGCAAATTAGAAAAAATATTTATGAAATGACAAAATCATTTTATTTAAGTTACTAAATCAAATACCAAAAAGGACTCTAAATTTATGCCGAGCGGAAGACCGAGAAAGACAAGTAGAAAAAAATAAAAAATGAAAAATATTCCCAAACCACAAAAATATTCAAATCTTATAACTGAAATTGTTTCTCTTATTGAGCAAGGACGCAAAACAGCAGTCCGGTATGTAAATACTGCCTTGGTTGTTACTTACTGGTTAGTGGGCAGGAGAATTGTGGAATATGAACAGAAAGGAAAAGCACGGGCAGAATACGGGGGAGAATTATTAAAGAAAATATCTGTTGATTTGACGAAACGGTTCGGTAAAGGATTCGGTTATATTAATTTAAATTTGATGCGGCAATTCTTTTTAGCATATCCATTTAAACGAATTCTTTATACAGCGTCTGAAGAATCTTCAAAACCAAAAATAATTCAGACACTGTCTAAACAATTTCAAAAAAGCCACACACTGTCTAGCCAATCTGAAATTCCGCACACATTGGGTGCAAAATTTCCTCTTTCCTGGTCACATTATTGTTTACTTATGCGTCTTGAAGAGCATCACGAACGGAAATTCTATGAGTCGGAATGTATCAGTGGTAACTGGTCGGTCAGACAATTAGACAGGCAAATACAATCTATGCTTTACGAAAGGACAGCATTGTCCAAACATAAGATGGCGGTTATTGACAAAGCACATCAAAAACCAATAATACTGAAACCGGAAGACGAAATTAAAGACCCGTATATTTTAGAATTTCTTGGACTGAAAGATGAATATTCGGAATCTCAATTGGAGGAAGCGCTTATAAAACATCTGGAACATTTTCTTCTTGAATTAGGGATTGGATTTACTTTTGTCGCCCGTCAGAAAAGAATTACCCTTGAAGGCACTCATTACCGACTTGATTTGCTTCTTTATCATAGAATATTAAAATGTCTTGTGGCGATTGACTTAAAAATCGGAGAGTTCAGTCATGCGGATGCGGGGCAGATGAACCTCTATTTAAATTACTTGAAAGACAAAGAAAAGTTAACCGGGGAAAATGACCCCGTGGGTATTATTCTCTGTTCGGATAAGAAAAAAACTGTTGCCGAATATGCACTTGCGGGAATGAGCAATAAAATATTTGCTTCAAAGTATAAATTGCAATTGCCCGACCCCAATATCTTGAAAAAAGAAATAGAACATGAAAAACGACGTCTGCTTGAAATGAACATTATCAAAAATAAAAAATAATTGAAAGGAACTTAATTTATGCCCAGAGGAAGACCGAGAAAGATTAAAGACGAAGCGGGAAAGGAAGCAGTTCAAAGCAAAAAAAAAGTTGGTGAGCAGAACGAATCGCCGAAGGAAATATCTCCGACGGAATCCGCACCTGCCTCTACTCCCCCGCCTGTAAAACCGGTGCAATTAACCGAAGAAGAGCAGAAGCATATTATCTCGCGCAACATTGAAGACGAGATGAAGACCTCCTATATTGATTATTCAATGAGCGTCATCGTCGGCCGAGCACTGCCTGATGTTCGCGACGGCTTAAAACCCGTTCATCGCCGCATACTTTTCACGATGAAAGAAATGGGCTTAAGGCACAACACGGCATACAAAAAATCCGCGAGAGTCGTCGGTGATTGTCTTGGTAAATACCATCCTCACGGCGATATGTCCGTCTATGATGCGATGGTCAGAATGGCGCAGGATTTTTCGCTGAGGTATCCACTTGTAGAAGGTCAGGGAAATTTCGGTTGTTTTACCAAAGATACAAAAGTTAAATTAACGGATGGCCGGGATTTGAGTTTTGGAGAATTGATCAAAGAATATAATGCCGGCAAGAAAAATTACACTTATACAATTGCCGCAGATGGTTGTGTTGAAATTGCCGAGATACAAAAGCCGAGATTGACAAAAAAGAATGCTGAAATAATAAAGGTGTATTTGGACAACGGGGAAGAAATCAGATGCACATTGAACCATAGATTTATGTTGTTAAATGGGACATATAAAGAAGCGAGGAATCTTACAACAGGCGAGTCCTTAATGCCGCTGTATTTAAGATTATCTAATAAAAACGACGGATTAAAACCCGAACTTTTGAACTATCAGATGATATATATCCCGAAAAAAGATGAATGGATTCCGTGTCATGTTCTCGCCGATAAGTGGAATTTGCAAAGTAATGTCTACAAAAAATCAGCAGGGAAAATTCGGCATCACTTGGATTTTAATAAATTCAATAATAATCCAGACAATGTCAAGAGAATTCAATGGCAAGAACACTGGAATTTACACAAAGAAATAGCTTCTTTAAGGCACAAAGATAACAAATATGTAGAAAAAATAGCGTTTGGCAGAAAAGAATTTTGGTCTAAAACAGAAAATAGACAAGCATATTCCAAGAGAATGACAGAAAGAAATATAGAAAACTGGAAGAATTTAGAATACAGACATAAAATGGTAAAAACCTTAAGCGAAGTCAACAAAAAGTATATCAGGAAGAATCCACAAGTGAGGGAAATTTACAGTAAAAGGGCTACCGAAACATTAAAAAGATTATGGAAAGACCCGAAATACAGAGAATTATTTCATCAAAAAATAATTAAGGCAAACAAAAGCAGAGAAACAAATAATACCGGTAAGACAAAGTTCTTGAAAATATGTTTCTATATTCTGAAAAATCACCGCGAAATTTCAGAAGTATTGTATGAAAAAACAAGAAAAGAAATTTTCAAAACAAGTTTTACAAATTGGCAACTTGGACTTTCAAAATATTTCAATAATAATATGAACAATGTTTTATATGAAATAAACAGGAACCATAAAGTTAAAAAGATAGAATTTATTAAACAATTTGAAGATGTTTATGATTTAACGGTAGAAAATACGCATAATTTTGCTCTGGCAAGCGGTGTGTTTGTTCACAACTCCGTTGACGGCGACCCGCCGGCTGCGATGCGTTACACGGAAGTGCGTCTTGCACAGATTTCAGAAGAAGTGCTCGGTGATTTAGACAAAAACACAGTTGATTTCGGACCGAATTATGATGCGTCAATGACTGAGCCGCTTGTACTTCCTTCCAAACTTCCCAATCTTTTGTTAAACGGTTCTTCTGGAATCGCCGTCGGTATGGCGACAAATATTCCGCCGCATAATCTTACCGAAATTTGCGACGGCATAGCCGCAGTTATAGAAAATCCTGAAATTGATATCCCCGAAATTGGAAAAATTATAAAAGGTCCAGATTTCCCCACAGCCGGAATTATTTTCGGCAGGCAGGGAATAAAGGATTATTTTGCGACGGGCCGCGGTTCAATCCGCATTCGCGCAAAAGCGGAAATTGAAGATATAAAAAGCGGGAAAACGGCGATTATCGTTCACGAACTTCCTTATCAGGTTAATAAAGCGGTGTTAATAGAAACAATAGCGGATTTGGTGAAAGATAAAAAAATTGAAGATATTTCCGACATTCGCGACGAGTCGGACCGCGACGGTATGCGGCTTGTTATTGAGGTAAAACGGGACGGCAACCCGCAAGTTGTGTTAAATCAACTTTTCAAACACACTCAGATGGAATCATCTTTTGGTGTGATAATGTTAGCACTTGTAAATAACCGCCCACGCGTTCTTAACATAAAAGAGATGCTTCTGCATTATGCTGAGCATAGAAAAATAATTGTTGTCCGTCGGACAAAGTTTGAACTATCAAAAGCGGAAGCCCGAGCCCACATTTTAGAGGGCTTGAAAATAGCGCTTGATAACCTCAATAAAATAGTAAAACTTATACGTGAATCGAAGGATACCGACATAGCCAGGATGCGGCTGATGGATGAATTTGAGTTGTCAAAAATTCAGGCCCAGGCGATTCTGGATATGAAACTGTCGCAACTTACGGGTCTTGAACGGAAAAAGATTGACGACGAGTATCTTGAACTGATAAAGACGATTGAAAAACTGAAGTCCATTTTAGGCGACCCGAAAAAAGTACTCACCATAATAAAAACCGAACTTGCGGAACTCAAAGAAAAATACGGCGACGAAAGAAGAACAAAAATAACCGCCAATGCAGTTGACCTGGATATGGATGATTTAATTACCGAGGAGGACGTCGTCGTAACCATTTCACACGCCGGTTATATCAAAAGAATGCCGACGACAACTTATAAATCGCAGCATCGCGGGGGAAGAGGCGTGACCGGTATGACTACCCGCGAAGAGGATTTTATAGAAAATCTTTTTGTGACATCTACGCATTCTTACATGCTTCTTTTCACAAACAGGGGCCGCGTTTACTGGCTGAGGGTTTATGAAATTCCGGAGGCGACAAGGACATCAAAAGGCAAGGCGATAATAAATCTTGTCCAACTCTCATCTGTGGAGGAAAAAATCACCGCTGCGATTCCGATAAAATCATTTGAAGAAAAGAAGAGTTCGTATCTTTTGATGGCAACGCGAAACGGGACCATCAAAAAAACCGAACTTGCAGAGTACTCAAATATAAGAAAATCGGGAATCATCGCTATCAATCTTGAAGACGGCGATTCTTTAATAGATGTCAAACACACCGACGGGAAACAGGAGGTTATTCTTGCTACCAAAAACGGACTTGCCATCAGATTTAACGAAGAACAGATACGCAGTATCGGTCGGAGCGGAAAAGGTGTTCGCGGAATCCGTCTCAATAAAGACGACGAGGCGATAGGTATGGAGACGGTCTCTAAAAAGGACACGGTTTTAATCGCTACGGTCAACGGTTTTGGAAAGAGGACGGACATAGAGGATTACCGTCTGCAATCCCGCGGCGGGAAAGGCGTCATCAACATAAAAACCACCGACAGGAACGGCTGCGTCATCGGAATTAAAAATGTAAAGGACGACAGTGACATAATGCTGATGACCGAAAAAGGCATTATGATAAGGATGGCTGCGAAGGGCATCTCCGTTATAGGAAGAAACACGCAGGGTGTGCGGCTTATCCGTCTTGAAGAGGGCGACAAACTGGCATCAATCGCTTATGCGGCGAAGGAAGATAATGAAAAAAAAATTTGAGATGATAAATCATACCGCGGATGTTGGTATTATCGCTTACGGGAAGACACCGGGCGACCTTTTTGAAAATGCCGCACTCGGAATGTTTTCCATTATAACCCCGCTTGAAAAGGTCAGTGAAAAAATTTTAATATCCGTTTCAATTGACGCGCACGATAACGAGGAACTTCTTATAACCTTTCTCAATGAACTTCTGTATTATTATTCAACAAAAAAAGTGCTCTTTAAGAGATTTGATGTTATCAAAATAAATGAAACCCATTTAGATGCCAACATATCCGGCGAACAACTCTCCGCCCACGAAATTTCAAATGATATCAAAGCCGCCACCTACCATAATTTGAAAATAGAAAAAACCGCCGACGGCTACAAAACCCAGATAATTTTTGATGTGTAAAAACAGAAAATATGTCGCAGTCCTGTCCCTTAAAAAAAGTTGACGATTACAGATGGAAAATTGAAAAAACCGGCGGGATGCACACCGAGGGGTTGATTTTTGCTTCTGAAAAAATGGTGTCGAACATTTGTTCGGATAACGCATACCAGCAGGTCTCAAATGTTGCTACACTCCCGGGCATCGTAGGATATTCTCTTGCGATGCCGGATATCCATTGGGGCTACGGTTTTCCCATCGGCGGGGTTGCTGCTTTTAATCTCAACGGCGGAGTAATCTCCCCCGGAGGAATCGGTTACGACATAAATTGCGGGGTGCGGTTATTGCGGACGAACCTTTCCAAAAAAGACATTGGGAAAAATATCAAAAATCTAATTGCCGGACTTTTTACAAATATACCATCGGGTGTGGGTTCAACCGGCAAGTTAAATCTTTCATCGCAGGAAGTAAAAAATGTTCTTGAAAAGGGAGCATCGTGGGCGATAGATGCGGGCTTCGGTGAAAAAGTCGATTCGGAAAACATTGAGGAAAAAGGCATACTTGAAGGTGCAAATTTTGCCAATGTTTCACCCAGAGCGATTGAAAGAGGGCGGGAACAGTTAGGCACGCTCGGCGCCGGAAATCATTTTTTGGAAATTCAGGAAGTCGTTGAAATTTACGACGAAAAATATGCGCAAAAATTCGGGATTTTTTTGGGACAAATCACAGTGATGATTCATACCGGCAGCCGCGGGCTGGGTTATCAGGTCTGCGATGACTATATTAAAGTGATGCTTTCTGCTTCAAGAAAATACGGAATAAACCTGATTGATAAGCAACTTGCCTGTGCCCCCGTTTTGTCCGATGAAGGCAAAAAATATTTTTCGGCGATGGCTTGTGCGGCAAATTATGCTTTTGCGAACAGACAAATAATTACGCACTGGGTCAGAGAAACATTTATGAAGGTATTGACGAAATCCCCGAAGGACTTAGGACTTGAACTTGTTTATGATGTCGCTCATAATATCGGAAAATTTGAGGAACATGGCGGCCAAAAAATTTTTATTCACAGAAAAGGCGCCACCCGTTCATTTCCAAACATACCTGTTTTAATTCCAGGAACAATGGGAACTGCAAGTTATGTTCTGGTCGGGACCGAACAGGCGTTGAAAGAGACTTATGGAAGCACCTGTCACGGCGCCGGAAGGGTTATGTCAAGAACTCAGGCGTTAAAGGGTGAACGGGGTTCCGAACTTGCCAAACGGCTTGAAAGCGAAGGAATTACCGTCCATGCAAAAGAATGGAAAACGCTTGCCGAGGAGGCTCCGTCTGCCTACAAAGACGTAAATCTTGTTGTTGATGTCTGCCACCGCGCCGGCATCTCCCAAAAAGTCGCAAAAATGCGTCCGCTGGGCGTTATAAAAGGATGAAAAAAAATTATTAAAATTGTATTTGTAAAAATTAAGAAATTTTGTATAATAAGTTTATGATTGACATAAAAATTATCAGGGAAAATTCGGCTATTATAAAAGAAGGGCTCAAAAAAAGAAACTCAAAATTCAATCTTGACGAAATAATTCTGCTGGATGTTGATTACAGAAAAGTCCTTAAGGAAAATGAGGAACTGAAGGCAAAAAGAAATAAAATTTCCGATGAGATAGGAAAAGTTAAAGGGACAGAGGGACAGGGGGGCAGAGAAGCGTTAATCAAAGAGATGCAGTCATTGAAGCAGAAAATAAAGGACAGTGATGAAAAACTGAACGGTTTTGAGACGACACTTATAGAACAAATGTTCTATATTCCAAATATCCCGGATGAAACAGTTCCCGTTGGAAAATCCCCGGAAGATAATAAAGTTGTCCGACACTCTGGCGAAGTTAGAAAATTTGGTTTTGAACCGCTTGACCACCAGACGCTTGGCGAGAATTTGAAAATTTTTGATTTCAAAACTGCTTCAAAACTTTCCGGCAGCCGTTTTGCATTGCTTAAAAATGAGGGTGCGAAGATAGAGCGTGCCTTAATCAATTTTATGATTGATATTCATTTGTCTCGCGGCTATAAAGAAATTTTTCCGCCTTTCATTGTTGAAAAAAAATGCCTCATCGGAACGGGGCAACTTCCGAAATTTGAGGAAGAACTTTACAAGTGCGGCGACAACGAATATCTGATACCTACGGCGGAGGTGCCGCTCAGCAACATTCACCGCGAAGAAATTTTAACGGAAGAACAACTCCCGCTCAAATATGTCGCTTATACCGCCTGTTTCCGACGGGAAGCGGGGTCTTACGGAAAAGATACCAGCGGACTTATCAGAAACCATCAGTTTAATAAAGTTGAACTTGTAAAATTTACAAAACCAGAGGACTCAATGGTTGAACTTGAAAAAATGGTTTCGGATGCCGAGGAGGTTTTAAGGCAACTTGAACTTCCATATCGTGTGGTTGAACTTTGCACTGCCGATTTGGGTTTTTCGTCGGCGAAGACATATGATTTGGAAATCTGGATGCCCGGTGAAAAAAAATGGCGTGAGGTTTCTTCCGTCTCAAACTGTAAGGATTTTCAGGCGAGACGGCTTAACTGCAAAATCCGGCGCGGTAAAAAATTGGAATTCATTCACACATTAAACGGTTCTGGGGTTGCCGTCGGCAGAGCGTTCGCCGCAATTCTGGAAAATTTCCAAAATAGCGACGGCTCAGTTTCAATTCCAAAAAATCTCGTAAAATATTTCGGTAAAGATAAAATCACATAAAATTTTTAATTTTTAATTTTACATTTTTAATTATTTTTGTCGGAGGTTGATATGGAATACGACAGAAGAATTGACTGGCAGATTAACAATAATGTAAAGATAGAACTTGTAAAAAGATGGATGAATGTTCAAAAATTGAAGATTACGACGACGAAAGGCAATGTGGAAATCAAAGGCGATTTGGAATTTACCGGCAAAGCGGCGCAGGATTTAGAAGAATCCGCCGTTATGAATATGCTTAAAACATTGGATATGGCGTTAAAGGGAATACCAAATCTCCGGGATGTGAAATGGAATCTTGATTGTTTTAAGAAAGTCGGTTCGCGCTGGCAGGCGATTAAATCGCTTAAAGCAGATAAATCAAAAGAAAGGGAAAAAAAGGAAGAGGAAAAAAAGACTAATTTATGAAAATATTTACCGATAAAGTTGATTTTGAGACGAAAGGTAACTGCGATATCATTGATATCAGCAAAGAACTTGAAAAAATTTTGGGAAAATCAAAAATAAAAAACGGCATCCTGAATGTTTTTATTGCCGGTGCGACGGGCGCAATTACTACGATAGAATACGAAGCGGGTTTAATTTCCGACTTGCAGAACTTACTTAAAAAAATCGCGCCTGAAACCGGCGAATACGGGCATAATAAAACGCATTCCGACAGGAACGCCCACTCGCATTTAAGGGCGTCGCTTCTCGGACCTTCACTGACTGTTCCGGTTGATGAAAGCAAAATGGTTTTGGGCAAATGGCAGCAGATAATTTTCGTTGATATGGACAACCGCCCGAGGAAAAGGGAAGTTTTGATAAAAATTATAGGTGATTGATATGCTGTTGGGTATAATGTCTGACTCGCACGATAATATGAACGCCATCAGAAAGGCGGTTGATTTTTTCAACGGGAAAAATGTTGAAATTGTTTTGCACGCCGGCGACATTGTCTCGCCTTTTACCGCCCAGGAATTTTCAAAATTGAAAATGAAATTTGCCGGTGTCTTCGGCAATAACGACGGCGATAAACCATATTTATTGGAAAGGTTTAAAAATATCGGGGAAATTAAGCAGGATTTTTTTGAGTTGAATCTCGGCGGGAAAAAAATTGTCGTTATGCACCAGCCGAAATTCATAGACCAGTTAAAGATATGCAAAAATTACGATGTTGTCATTTACGGGCACACCCACAAAATTGATATAAGAAAGGATTCCGCCCTTGTTATAAATCCCGGTGAATGCGGCGGATGGCTCACCGGAAGAAGCACAATCGCAATTCTTGACACAAAAACTCTCACCCCTGAAATAATTGATTTATAATGAAAAAATCCATTTTATTTTTATTTATTGAACTCTTGCTCTGTCAATATATTTTTGCCGATATTTTTTGTAAAGCGAAGGTTCTGAAAATCGGTGGCACTGAAATAAAAGGAAATGCCAAAATTGAAAATGTTTCATTGAAAATCATATCGGGCAAACATAAAAATAAAATTGTTAGTGTTAAAAATTATTTATGGGATGAAAAAAATTACAACACATACATTAAGCCCGGCGACACAATTGTAATTAGAATAAATGAAACTATAGACGGAAAAATTGACAGAGTTTCAATTAAAGGTTACCGGCGTGATAAAATTCTTTTTTTGTTTTTGCTGGTTTTTTTAATTGTTGTTTTTCTTACCTGCGGCAAAAAATGGCTGGTTGTAATCGCATCTATCACGGTGACAATTTCATCCTTTATGTTTCTGCTTTTACCGATGCTGAAAAACGGTCATCCTCCGATTATCGCCTGCGGCTCTGTCGCGATGCTTATTGCTTTAGCGATGTTATTGTTAATTTTAGGTTTCTCAAAAAAGTTCATAGCGTCGGTATTGAGTTTATCAATAGGAATGCTGTTTTCCGTTTTACTCTCTATAATTTTTATCAATTTAACAAAAATCTCCGGTATATTTATGGAGGGTTCCAGAATGCTTCTTACGGCAACGAGGTCAATAACCGGTTGGACGATTTCAGATTTTCGTGGAATTATTATCGGCAGTGTTATCATTGCCGCACTCGGCGTAACGATTGATATTATTGTGGATATAGTCGTCGGTATGAGCGCTTTGCATAATGCAAAAAAAGATATTGCCAGAAAAGAGTTGATGGCATCGGGACTAAAAATCGGCAGGGATGTTTTAAGCGGGATGCTCGGAAGTTTGTTTTTGGTCTTTACCGCAAGTTCAATTATTATGATGACCGTTTATACCGTGTTAAAAACACCGGCTTTGAGAGTAATTAATTGGGAGTTTTTTGCTGTTGTCCTTTTGGAAGCGTTTATCGGCAGTTTAACATTTGTAATAGTAATTCCAATAACCGTTTTGGTCTCAAGTTTAATTTTTACAAAAAAATAGTATGAAAAAAAGTCGGATATTTTATATCATTTTTCATTTTATATTTTTAATTTTTTATTGCCTCTATGCCGACTCCTGGCCGGAACCGCCGGATTACGATTTTTATGCCCATCCGTTATTGGAGGTCTCAAATGCAGATGATATATTTATGCTTGGAAAGGTGCTGAATACGGTTGAGAAACAAGGGCAAAAAGAAACACTGAATATAAAATTGCTCAACGGCAAGATTGTGAAAGCAGAAAAATATGAAAGCGAAGTTCCGATTCTAACAAAAAAAGGTACACCAGTTTTGCTCACTCAAAACAAATCTGAAAAAACGGTTATAGTTGATTATGACAGGAGTTCTTACCTTTCAATACTTGCTGTCTTATTTATTCTTGCCGTTTTAATTGTCGGGGGAATTAAAAAACTAACAGGACTTACTGCCATCGGCGCCGGCATAATTTTTGTTATTTTTATTTTTTTGCCGCTGATTCTTCGCGGTTGGTCGCCGTTATTTTTGGCGGCAATTTCTGTAATTTTAATTACCGTATCCGTAATAACCGGTATAAATGGGTTGAATAAAAAAAGCATCTCCGCAATAGTCGGTACAATTTTAAGTTCTATTTTTGTTATGATTTTGGGCTTGATTTTTTATCCTCTTGCAAATATAAACGGTTTTTCGTTGGAACCGGTTCAGATGTTAAATTATTTTTCTAAAAATTATACTTCTTTTCCATTTGAAAAATTTTCCGAACTTTTAATTTCAATTCTGCTTATCGGCGCTACCGGAATAATTATTGATGTCGCTGTATGCGTTGCTTCCATAATGGAAGAACTCATCTCAAAAAACAGCCGGATTGCGAGAAAACAATTACTGATGCTTGGTTTGAAAGCAGGCCGCGAAATCGCCGCCACCGTTTCCAATACGCTTATACTGGCATATTTCGGCAGCGAACTTATTTTTATACTCGCTGCTACTTTATCAATTAAATCATATGCTCAACTTTTTAATAATGAATGGTTTTTTATAGTTGTGTTTCAGATGCTGGCCGGTTCTATCGGCTTTTTTATAGCAGTTCCGTTAACCGCCCTTACCGCCAGTTTTCTGATGGTGAAAAAATAGATTTTCCCTTACCTCAAAATAAAAAAATTTAGAAAATAAAAAAAGTACTTGACAAAAACGCAGTTTTATGTTATACTGATATTGGAAATGATTATCAATTAGAATGATACTATGAGAAATGATAATTGGTGGTGCGGCAGGTTCAGGGGCTGCGGATATAAAGTAACCGTTCCGAGAGAAGCGATTTTGGAAGTTTTAAGTTTAACGGATAAACACTTGAGTGCCGAAGATATCTATCTTGCCGTCCACAAAAAATATCCGGCAATAGGGCTTACGACCGTTTACAGGACGCTTGACATCTTGGTGAGTATCGGCTTAATTTACAAGTTTGATTTCGGCGACGGAAGAGCCAGATTTGAACTCGCAGAGGACTCAAAAGGCAAAAAACACCATCATCATCTTATCTGTACGAAATGCGGAAGGATAATTGATTACACCGATTTTATTGATGACGAGTTTGAACTTTTACAACTTGTCGAAAAAGGTCTTTCAAAAAAATATAATTTCAAAATAAGCGGGCATCTCATCCAATTTTGCGGATTATGTGATAAATGCAGGTAGTTTATATTTTTCTCTGTTAATGAAAATAGTTTTCATTAACAATATATCCCCGAATTTATTCGGGGGTGAGCGAAATCATTGGAGGTCAAAAAAATGAGAATCGGTGTAACTCTTGAAAATGACAAAGGGATGGATGGGAATGTATGTATGCATTTTGGACAATGCAGCCATTTTTTGATTGCCGATGTGAAGGATGGAAAAATCACAAAAAGCGAGGTTGTGGTTAATAACGCCCAGCACGGCGGCGGAGGTTGTCAGGCGGTAGATGAAATACTGAAACACAAAATCACACATATAATTTCAGGCGGTATGGGCGGCCGCGCCCAACAAAAACTTAAACAGGCGAATGTGGAGATTCTTGGATATACGGGCAAAGTAAAAGACGGCATTACAAAACTTCTTGAAGATTCTTTAGGCGGAATAGATGCTTGCAAAGAACATGCCGAGCGTAAATAAAAGAGAGATAGCCTCTTTGACATAAGATTCTTGGTTTTTATGGCAAGAAAATATTTTTTTAGACGGTAATTCGGGCAGTCGTAGAGCCACAAATTGTAGCAGTTTATTTTTCTTTAAAGCTAACCACGAAGACATTCCCGATAGAACAATTCGGGGACAGGTTCCAACGAGGAATTAAAAGTTTTTTTTTGTGCTTTCTAATTTTCGTGATTTCGTGGTAAATTTTTCCGACTTGTTCGGGTTAGGAGGATAAAGAAATGCCTATGTATACTTACATTTGTAAGGACTGCGGGCAGAGTTTTGAATTGCTTGTAGGGATTAACGCCGGCAAGGAAGAGTTAAAATGTGAAAAATGCGGCAGCAAAAATATTCAGAGAACAGTTGCAACTTTCAATACCGGTTCCGGAGGCAGTTCGTCTTCATCGTCAAGTTGTCCTACCTGTTGTGGCGGGGCCTGTAATTTAGGTTAGTATATGGAGCAACATATAAATGGTTCTGTAAAGTAAAAAATGGTAGCCACAGAATGGCACAGAAAAACACAGAATTTTTATACAAAGAGTGAATTAAAGAGATTAATTCTTTAACTTTCAGTGAAGTTCTGTGAAATTCTGTGGCTGAATTACAGAACCATATAAATAATCGGAGGTTTTGATATGAAGCACATTTATGGACCTGTTCCATCAAGAAGATTGGGCTTTTCGTTAGGACTTGATTTGGTCCCGTATAAGATATGCAGTTTTGATTGTGTTTACTGTCAACTCGGCAAAACAACATTAAAAACGGTAGTCAGAAAAATACATGTCCCGTATAGAAAAATTATAGATGAATTAAAGGATGTATTAAAGCAGAAAAAGAAAATTGATTATATAACGATTTCAGGTTCCGGCGAGCCGACGCTTAATCTTGATATCGGGAAATTAATTTACGAAATAAAAAAATTAACTTCTATACCCGTTGCGGTTTTAACAAATTCAAGTTTATTTTCCGACCCGCTTTTAAGAAAACAAATTTTATCGAGCGATTTAGTCGTGCCATCTTTGGATGCGGTCAGCCCCGAGGTTTTTAGAAAAATAGACCGGCCGCACAAATCAATTAAAATAAATGAAATTGTGAACGGACTTGTAAAGTTCAGAAAGGTCTATAAAGGAAAAATTTATCTTGAAATAATGCTTGTTAAGGGAATAAATGATAACTTGAAAGAAATTAAAAAACTAAAAGAGGCGCTCTTAAAAATCAAACCGGATAAAATTCATCTCAATTTGCCCGTTCGCCCGCCCCAGGAAAAAAATATATTTCCGCCGGACAAAGAAAAACTTCTGAAAATAAAGAGTTTGCTCGGGGAAAAAGCAGAGATAATTTACCTAAAAAAACCGGGCAAAGAGCAAAGTCACACAACAGATACTGAAAAGGAAATTCTTGAACTTATCAAAAGAAGGCCTGTTACTCTGAAGGATATCTGTGATTCGCTCGGCTTGAATGAAAACGAAGCGATAAAATATACCCAGGTTCTTATAGATAATAAACTGGCTAAAACAAAATACTACCAAGAAAGGAGATATTTTATTCCAAAATAAAAAATTTAAGGAGGAATATGGAATTACCGAACCCAAACTTCCTCCGTCGGTAGAAAAAACATCAGAAGAAAAAAAATGATTACTTCTATTGAGGGTAGAATCCCTTATGGCAAAATTTAAATTTTTTTTCTTTTTTTATTGACATAATATAAAAATTATATTATGTTGGGTTTACTGAAAAATGCAAAAGTTCATTGAAATATAGGCGGCGAAATGATATAATAGGACATTGAAAGTAAGAGAAAAAGTGCAAGGAAAAACGAAAAAACCCACAAAAACCCTTGCAGTTTTGATAATGAGCGGAGGCAAAAAAATGTCCTATAAAATCAAAGACAGAAAGACCGGGAATTTATTTTCAGAGTTGTTGCCATATGGTGGGAAGTTAAATCCGAACAATCGCTGGATGAAGTTGCACGATTTGATACCGTGGGAGGAGTTAGAAAATATTTACAAGAAATATTTTTCAGATTTGGGTCGTCCCGGGAAAGACAGCCAGTTAGTCAACCTGCCTACCGGCAGGCAGGCGGGTTAATGGTCGTGAAACATCAGAAGGTAATAAGCGACGAAGAAGCGATAAAAGATTTTACCGAGAATCCGTACATTCAATTTTTTTGTGGTTACGATCAATTCGTGACGGAGAAAGAAATTGACTCATCAACATTGACGAGGATGCGAAAGCGGTTAGGAGTAGAATATTTTAAGAAGTTTGAGGATGAAATATTAAATTTATTAAAGAGCCGAAAAATAATAAAAGATAACGAGTATCAGATAGACCTGCCTACCGGCAGGCAGGTGCGACGGTGTTCCCCGCGAATGTAACACATCCGACGGACACAGGTCTTTTGGAAAAAGTCCGTGTATGGTTGGTAGAGAGCATAAAAAAGATAGAAAAGAAGACAAAAATAAAAGAGCGTGCGAGAACGTATTGCCGGAAAGCAAAAGCGGTATATCTGAAATTCCAGAAAAAGCGGAAGAAAAAGACGAAAGAGATTCGGAAAGCGACGAAGCAGATTTTGCAATATGTGAGACGGAACAAGGAGCAATAAGGAATTGGGGACGGTCCTCAATTGTAGAGCAAATATGAAAAAGAAATCTGCGGCTGCCGGGGAGAAAATATTTGTTTTTAAGGTATCGCTGATTGGCGATTCTTCTGTGTTTCGAGAACTTGCTCTGTTGGAAACGCAAACACTTTATAATTTTGCGGAAGCGATAATCGATTCTTTTGATTTTGACTTTGACCATTGTTTTGGATTTTTTAATAATGTCAAAAACTGGTATCGTGCAGAAAGACAATACGAATTATTCAAAGATGTGGGTGAGGAATGTAAACCCGGCACCAAAAGCGTAAAGAAAACAAAATTACGGGAAGCGTTTTTTGAAGATAAAAAAATGTTGTTTTTATTTGACTACGGCGACGAATGGAAGTTTATAGTTGAACTCGTCCGCGAAGAAAAATCGGCCTTCGCCGCAAACAAAAAATACCCGCTGCTTCTACAAAAAATCGGTTCCTCGCCCGAGCAGTATCCGGACGAAGAAGATGGCGAAGAAAATAGCAGAGTGAACTAAAAAAATCCGTTTTGAAAAAAGTATTTAATGGAGAATTATAAGATGAAGAAAACAGATAAAAACTCTCAAATAATAATTTATAAAACTGAAGACGGGAATGTAAATCTTCAGGTAAAAATGGAGCATGAAACGGTCTGGCTTTCACAAAAGCAAATGGCAGAACTGTTCCAATGCAGCACGGACAATGTAGGATTGCATTTGAAAAATATCTTCAAAGAAAAAGAACTGAACGAAAATTCAGTTACCGAGGAATACTCGGTAACTGCGGCGGACGGAAAAGAATATCAAAATGAAAGTTTTTATTATAACTATCGGGCTATTGTGTATTATTAGCGGATTGGTAGGAATTGTCATCCCAGCGGTAATGAGAAATGTGGCTAAAAAAGTTTTGCCGAAAATCAATAACCGGATTATTGGATTTCTGCCGTTGGTGGTTGGAATATTGTTGTTTTATGCAAGTCAAACGGGCAGATTGAATTTACCGGTGAAAATAATTGGACTTGTGGCTGTCTTAAAAGGTTTTGTTTTAATATTCGGTCCCGCTGATAAACACCGCGGTCTGACCTGCCTACCGTCAGGCAGGTAGGTTTTGTCTTGGTTGCTACCGATATCGCCTATCGTTTAATTGGAATTGTTACTGTTGCCTGCGGAATTGTTCTGCTGTATAGCCAAATATAAAAAACGAAAAATGAGAAATTATGGATATGACTGAGTTTGAAAAAATAATAAATGATTCTGTAGATAAAATTCCTGAAAAGTTTAAGTCGATATTAGAAAAAGAAAATATCAAACTACTTGCAAGAGAAAAGGCACCTGATGTTCTTCAAAATAAATTCAAAAATGGGTTGATATTCGGCGTATTTGTCGGTGTGCCACATACTAAACGTTCTGTGTTTAACATTCAACAGGAACCGACCAGAATTGAGTTATACAAAGAAAGTTTTGAAAAGGCATTCGGCAGCCAACAGGATATTGAGAATCAAATTATAAAAACAGTAGTTCA
>Ga0210017_1001806_pt1 | contig 18601 bp, 19 predicted proteins | sample CryGeyCG2014_020_FD_183966 | JGI IMG/M metagenome (GOLD analysis project Ga0210017, IMG submission 183966) | Groundwater microbial communities from aquifer - Crystal Geyser CG08_land_8/20/14_0.20 (SPAdes) (version 2) | ecosystem: Environmental > Aquatic > Deep subsurface > Groundwater | place... | reverse complement strand
CCCTAAAGGTAGTGGCCTTTTTGCGGGATTGGGATAAAGTGGCGGCGCAGCGGCCGGATAGGATCATATCCATCTCGAGCGCAGTCGAGAGACGAGTCAAGAAATACTACGGCAGGGATTCGGAAATTGTCTTTCCGCCGGTTGAAATTCCCGAGGTGGCAATAGTAAACCACCCCCGAGGTGGGTATTTTTTGATAGTTTCGAGATTGGTGGGTTATAAGAAGGTTGATCTGGCGGTTCGGGCTTTTAATAAATTGAAGTTGCCTTTGGTGGTTGTAGGAACAGGAAGCCAGGCTAAAAGCTTAAAGCAAAAAGCCAAAAGCAATATTAAATTTGTCGGGCAGCTGTCGGATGAAGAACTAGTTAAATACTACCAAGGGGCCAAAGCCCTGATTATGCCCCAAGAAGAAGATTTCGGTTTGGTGGCTCTCGAGGCCCAGAGTTTTGGGGTGCCGGTAATTGCGTATAGGAAGGGGGGAGCGGCGGATACCGTAGTTGAGGCTAAAACAGGTATTTTTTTTGACAAGCAAACTCCCGAAAGTTTGATCAGGGCAATAAGAAAATTTGACAAATGGCATCCCAATAAGGAAGAATTAATAACCCATGCCGCAAGATTTTCAAAGGAAATTTTCAAAAGAAGGTTTTTGAAAGTGATTAAAAATTTATGAAAATAGTTATTTTCTGCGGCGGATATGGCACGAGGATGTGGCCGGTAAGCCGTAAATCCAGCCCCAAACAATTCGCCAAAATAATCAAAGGAAAATCTTTTTTTCAGCTGACGGTTGAGAGGTTTAGAAAGGTCTACGCCGACAAGGACATTTTTGTTTCCACCGAAGAGAAGTACTTGCATTTTGTTCATGAACAGGCGCCGGGGGTTCCCCGCGAAAATATCATTGCCGAACCGGAAAGGAAAGACAACCTGGCTGCGGTGGGGTTGGTAACTGCTATTATCGAAAAAAGATTCCCGGGTGAGGTGATGCTGATTTCCTGGTCGGACCATTTTATCAGCAAAGAGAGCTTATTTTTGAAAGCGGTTCAGGTTGCCGGCGAATATGCCGCCCAAACCAGGCTGATTGTTTCCGTTGATGAAAAACCGACCTATCCGAGTGTTCATAACGGTTGGGTGGAATTGGGAAAGACGTTGGTAGAAAGAGGCGAATTTAATATTGTCGGCATTACCAGACACGTTGAGAAGCCGGACGAGAAGACAGCCAAAGAGATGTTTAGCTCCGGGAAATGGTTGATTAATACCGGCTACCGTGCTTGGAAGTCGGAGGTGATGCTTGCCTATTTCCAAGAGTATGTTCCCCAGATGTATCAGGGTTTAGTCAAGATTATGGAAGCTGACGGCAAAGCCGACGCCCGAGAAGTTTTGGAGCGGGAATATCATCAGTTTGAAAAAGAATCGGTCGAATATGCCATTTTTGAGAAATTACCCAAAGACAAAAGAGCGGTTATTCCGGTTGAGGTTGGCTGGGAGGATGCGGGTACCTGGGAGCTTTTTTACAAAGCCCTGATTACTCCCCAAACCAAAACAATTATTGAAGGCGGGGTTCAAACCGAACTTCTTAATTCGGAAAGAAACCTGATCATCGGCTCCAAGAATAAAGTTATCGCTGTAGTGGGTCTTTCGGATATCGTGGTGATCGATACCAAAGACGGGCTTTTGGTTTGCAGCCTGAAAGATACGAATCTGGTGAAAGAAGTTTTCAAGAAACTGGAAGCAACAAAGAAGAAGTTTGTTGAATAAGATGCTTTAGTGTAAAATCCTGCCCTATATGTACGAGATAGTTAAAAGAATAATAGATATCTTCGGCTCGGTCTTTCTGGCAATTGTCTTTTCCCCGGTTCTTTTGATTACCGCTATTTTAATCAGGTTAACCTCTGCCGGCCCTATTTTGGTGGAAAAAACCAACCGGCATATGAAAAGGATGGGCAAGGGGGGTAAAATCTTCAGGCTTTATAAGTTTAGGTCAATGGTGGTTAAGGCGGATGTTTTGGAAAAGGTCAAGCCGGAATACCGAGAAGCCTATCTTGAAAAGCACTCTGGCGGAAGTTATAAGCCTAAAAATGACCCGCGGATAACTGCTGTCGGCAAATTTATCAGAAAACATTCAATTGACGAAATGCCCCAGCTTTTAAATGTTTTTAGAGGGGATATGAGTATTGTCGGACCTCGGCCTTATTTGCCGGAAGAGCTTGAGGAGCAGCAAAGGAAGTTCTCCGGTACAGGAAAATATGTGACCCAGATGCTTTCGGTTAAACCCGGCATTACCGGTTTCTGGCAGGTTTCGGGTAGAAGCGAGGTTAACTTTGACAAAAGAGTCAAGATGGATGCTTTCTATGCTCAAAAGAAATCACTAATCTTTGATTTTTTGATAATGCTCAAAACCCCTTGGATGATGCTTTCGGGAAAGGGTGCCGTATAGTATGATGAATTAATATGCCCGAAGACCCGGTTATTCCCCAGATAAAAGTTGAGAATCGTCCCGTCGCCGCGCCGCCGCCGGTTGTGCCCGTTGTCGTGGCCAGGAAACCCAGAAAGGCTTTATGGATAACTTTAGGGATTTTTGCGGTTTTGTTTATTTACTCTCTGATTTCGGGACTAATCGTCTACAAAAAAGTGCTGGTTTTGAAGAATTCGGTTTTAGTGCTTAAGGCCGCAGCGGAATCCAAAGACCTGCCCAAGATCAAAGAAGGGTTGGCTCGGACCCAAGCCTCGCTTAAGTCTTTGAAGTCCGGCTATAGCCTTATTGCCTGGGGCCGAATAGTGCCTTTTTTGGGGGGATATGTGGCTGACGGGAAACATGTCCTCAACGCCGGCACCTACAGCTTGGAAACTGTGGATATTCTCTTAACCACAATTGAGCCTTATGCCGATCTTTTGGGCCTTGCCGACGGCAAACCGGAGGCAGCTAAAGACGGAGAAAAAACCGCCAAAGATCGAATCGATTTTATTGTTAAATCAATTCCGGATTTAATTCCCAATATAGATCAGATTGCGGGTAAGGTTTCTTTGATCGAAAAAGAGCTTAAAGAAATTAACCCCGACAGCTATCCGGTCAGGATCGGCAAAAACGAAGTCAGGGCCAAGATCAAAATCGACCTGGAGATGTTTGGCAATGCCGCCGGTTTTATCATCAACGGCAAACCGCTTTTGGAAACAGCTCCTTATCTTTTGGGAATCGAAGAGTCCCGGACTTACTTGGTTTTGTTTCAAAACGACAAGGAACTGCGGCCCACCGGCGGCTTTTTAACCGCCTACTCGATTATGACGGTTGATAAGGGTAAGTTTTCCCCGGTTGCCTCCAGTGATATGTATAATTTAGATGCCAAATACAAACCCACTCTGTCGGTACCGGATCCGATTGTCAAATACCTGAAAGGTCCCTATGTTCTTTCTCAAAAATTAAGATTAAGGGATATCAACTGGTCGCCGGATTTTAGCCAGAGCATGAAGATTTTTACGGATGAGGCAGCCAAAGTCGGGATAACCGAGATAGATGGAGTAATCTCGGTTGATACCCAGGTTTTGGTTTATCTTTTGGACGCTATCGGGAAAATCGGGGTGCCCGGGTTTGGCAATTTCTCTACCGAGATAGAGCCGAAATGCAACTGTGCCAATGTCATTTACGAACTGGAAAGTTTTGCCGATATTGAAGGGCCGGTGGTTTGGGACCCGGCCGGAACCGGAAAAATAATCTATGCACCTCCTAACTACGACAACCGCAAGGAAATTATTGGCCCCTTGATGAATTCGATTTTAGCCAACGCCATGGGTCAACCCAAAGATAAATTGCCTAAATTATTTGAAGCCGGATTTAAATCCTTAATTGAAAAACATATTCTTTTTTACCTTTTTGATGCCAAAACCCAAGAGGCAGTTGAAGCCTTCGGGATTGCAGGGACAATTAAGGAAACTCCAGCCGGGGTAGATTATTTGCATATCAACGATGCCAATTTGGGCGGCCGGAAATCCAATCTCTACGTGACCCAGTCGGTGGAGCAGGAGTATGCGGTAGCTAAAGACGGCTATTTGGAAAAAACGATAAACATTTCCTATTCAAATCCGGAAAAACATGACGGCTGGTTAAATTCGGTTTTACCCGATTGGGTCAGAATTTATGTACCCAAAGGCAGCACTTTGGTTTCTTTCGACGGGGTAGAGGATAAAGCCGAGCCTTATGAGGAATTCGGCAAAACCGTTTTTGCCGGCTTTTTCCGGTTAAGGCCGGAAGGAATTGCCAAAGTAACCGTTAAGTATAAACTGCCGTTTAAATCGTCAAATGACTTAAAATTATTGATCCAGAAACAGCCAGGTACGGATGCGCCTTTGTATCAGATAAAAGTTGGTAAAACATCCGAAGAGTTTTACCTCAAAACCGACAAAGAAATACCGATCAGGATATGATCCCGCGTTCTTTTTCCGACGAAGGTATAGTCTTGGCCCGTCGGAACTATGGTGAAGCTGACCGGATTCTTTCTATTTATACCAAAGAGCACGGTCGGATTTCGGTTATTGCCAAAGGCGTCAGGAAACCGGTTAGCCGTAAAAGAGGCCATATCGAAGTTTTTTCCCAGATTAAGTTTCAGGCCGTCAACGGCAAGGGATTGGATTTATTAACCGAAGCCGAAACTGTCGAAAACTTTGCCGAAGTAAGAAAAACCCTTCCCAAAAGCTCTTTGGCCTACTTTTTTATGGAAGTGGTCGGCCGGACCACCCGGGAAGGCGAACCCCATCCGGAATTGTTTGATCTGGTTATCAGGTATCTTGATGATTTAAAGTTTGCTACTAAACTCAAACAGCTAAGAACTAACTTCGTCTGCGAAGAACTGGAAACTTTAGGCTTCTGGCCGAGAGGCAAACCCCTGGATAACCCCGACGCCAAGTTAGAAGAAGTCACCGAGCGCAATTTCTCCTCTTTACGGGTCGGGAAAAGAGTACTTGAGTAGGATGTTATAATCCGCTTATGAATCCGGAAAGAGAATATAGAATTTACGCCCCTGCGGACAATGCCGGCAAAGAATGATCGAACATGCCGACAACGCCCTGATTTTAATGGTTAATCCACACGGTGAAATCGCCGAAATAACCTCGCTTAAATTAATGCTTCCGAAAGCTTTTACGCCGTCGAATCTGGGAATGTAATATTTTCTTCCCAATCGGTAAAGTCGGCTTGCCTCGGGAAAAAGTGATCCTTGGCAAAATTCAGAGTAGGATAGAGACAATTTCATGAAGGCAATCTTTTTAATCTCGCTTCTTGCCTCATTTATATTCTTGTCCTTTTCAATAGGAACAAGTCCTACCTCGGTAAAAATACCCGAACCTGCCACCCCCGTTCCAAGTTCAGAATCCGAGCAACTTGGGATATCGACAGAAAGTCCGACGGTAGCCCAACCCCAAAAATTCAAGATTGTAAATGTTGTTGACGGCGACACGGTAAAGCTGGAAAGTGGGGAAACCGTTCGCTTAATCGGAATTGATGCGCCGGAGACGAAGGGGGATTGCTATGCAACCGAAGCAACCAAAAAGTTAGAAGAGCTCACTTTAAATAAAGAAATCGAGCTTGAAAAAGATGTTTCCCAAACAGACAGATACCAGAGATTATTAAGGTACATCCGAATCGGGGATAGTTTTATAACAGCATTCAAGAACACTCCGCAGTTTACTGCGGAGATGAATTGAACGCTGACAATGCGGTAGCAGTGCCAAGCTTCGCTTATATGTCATCCTTGTTTGGAGGGATACCCCGCTCTTTAGAGCGGGGAGGATGTCATCAATAATGGTAGAATAAAGGATACGATTATTGACCAGATATCGGAAATTGTCAATTTCCCTGATCCGTTTTGGCTTGAACATGGGGAGCAAATTCGGACCATCAGAGAAGTTTTGGAAACTCCTAAAACTAGAGTTGGCGAGGAGATATTGAAAAGTGTTTTCGACCAGCCGGTTTTTATGGTTTACAACCGTCTTCACCCGATTTTTTCCTCATTAGTAACTTTGGCAGAATATGACGAAATCGGTAAAGCCGAAGGAAAAAGCTATTTTTCCGAACCCTTAAACCAAAGAATAATTTTAAAAGCCATGAAACTTTTGATTGAAGATAAAATTAAGCTCCCTTATTCTGAAGAAGAAAAAAAGAAATATGAAGATTATCGTGAGTTTTTTGAAGGGGTTACTTTGAGATCAGGCCAACTTGATGAACAAATTCAGACAGGCCAAAGACCCCCCAATTTTGTTAACTCCTTAGCAATAATTATTAGCCAGGAAACAACTAAGTTAAAAGGGGTGGAGAATTTTGGTATAAATATGGAGGGAGCCAGAAAGAAAATTGCGGATTATTTACCACAATTGGCGCAAATTGATGATGGGGGAATACTTTCTGAGATTAAAGCCCGATTGGAAAGGCCTTTAATTGGCCAACCTCAAGATAAATAAATTATGACATTAAAAGCTTACTTTAAACGACTTCTTTTCCCTATTTACCTCTTCCCCATCAAACTTCTTATCTACTCTACTTATTACTTTCTGAAATTTCTGATTAAATTACTTTTTGCATTGGTCGGGTTAATTATTGATTGTATTATTTTCCCCTTTAAATCCCTCAAAAATTTCTTAAAATCTCTTGTCTATTTGATTGTTGCCATATATCTTTTTTTCTCGCTTCTTGTCATTGGGGATTATGTTAAAAGACAATACGGATCATTTAATAAAATATTCTGCGGCTACGGAATTAACGACAAGCTTAAAAAATCCGTTGTCAGGATTGTGGGGGAAAATATGGAAGGATCAGGGTTTTTCATAAGCGAAAATCAGGTTTTGACCAATTTCCATGTCATTGCCGATGAACCCAGTCCAAAAATAATATTTCCCGACGGAAAATTTATAACTCCTAGTAGAATTATCGGTGATGCGGATGCCGATCTGGCCCTGCTTTTTGTCGATGATAAATACCCCGATTTGGTCTATCCCCTGCCCGAGAGGTTAGGCTTTACCGACAATGAACCTTTGCTTTCTGCAGGATATGCACTCGGAACGGATATTAAAGGGAATGCAACCATATTAAAGGGAAATTATATCGATTACAGAACCTCAAAGCATTATTCCGTAGGCTATATCCAAACTAACATAAGCTTGGTTGCGGGAATGAGCGGAGGGCCATTGGTTGACCAGTGTGGAAGCCTTGTAGGAGTAAATACGATGGGTTTGGCGGGACTGTCGCTATTTATTGGTGCGCAGGACGTTTCAACCTTGATTCCCAATTTTACCGATCAAAAAGTCGCAAAAATAGAAGTTGATCCGTCTTCCTCCCCGGAAGAAGCGGTCCGAGCCTTTTATACCTACCTTAAAGCCAGAAGAATGAAAGACGGATTTGATCTTTTAAGCAAGAAATATCTGGAAAAGACCAATTTTGAAGAATGGACGGCAAGATTTACCAATATTCTGGATGTGGGTATTTACAAATCCGAAAGATATGAAAAAACCCGGGATACTGCATTTGTTAAGTTTTCTACCAAAAATTGGGTGGACGGAGAAATTGAAATACATTATTACGAGGGTACTTGGAAAACGGTTAAGGAGGGTGGTGTATATAAAATGCTTCAGAGTAAGATTAAGGAAGTATTTGAGCCGGGGTGGGATTGGTTCTACGAATAAATTGCAAAATGGCCTTGTTGGTGGTATATTATGGGTTTAATGAGCCAGGTTGAATGCGCGAATTTAAAAAGAGCCGAGCAGATAGCCAGAGAAAAGGGGCTGTTGGCGCGGGGTAAAAGTCTGAATTGTTCTTACGGTAATGCCTGCGACGGATTAAAATGCCCTCTTGTGTCAGAACCGCAAACAAGGACCATATGGATTCCTCAGACTGGAAAAGTTGAGCTTCCAAAACCAATTGACACTTTTTACGCTAAGCTTGAGGCGCACGAAGAACTTAAAGAATCTAGAACCCATTAACGGTTTCGCTTCGGGCCGCGGTGTAATATAATGGGTTAATGTATAAACTTTCGCCTTCGGATTTTAAGTATCTTTACGAAGACTGCAAGCATTGCTACTGGCAAAAAGCGAGGGGAATTATCAAGGAATTGCCGTCAATCGGGATGCCGGGGGTCTTTAGCCGGATGAATGCCCTTTTGCAAAATGCGATTGTCGGCATGGATTTAAGGGAGATAAATTCAGCCCTGCCGGCCGGCAAGATTGAAGTTAAAGAGGGTTTTTTAAAATCAAAGCCCATTCCGCCGGATAACCTCTGCTACATCGGCGGGCGGTTTGATATTGCTTCCAAACTCGACGACGGGACTTATTCGGTGATTGATTTTAAGATCACCGACCCCAATGGAGACAAAATCCAGAAGTTTTTTACCCAGCTCCACGCCTATAAGTTTGCCCTGGAGAATCCGGCTTTCGGGGAACCGAAAAAGGTGAGCAAGATGGGAGTGGTGGCAATTAACCCCGAAGAAATTACTTTTCCGGGTGATATCGTGATATTTAAGGCCAAACCCCAATGGTTTGAAATTGCCGAAGATATGGACCGGTTTTTTGCTTTTATTTCCGAAGTGGCCAGACTCTTAAAAGGGCCAGTCCCTGACGAAAATCCCGATAAATGCAAGTGGTGTTATTACCGAATCTGCACCCGAAAGCCGAGAAATGAAGAGCAGGAAGAAATCCCCTTCTAAATGGTCGGGGGAGGTGACCAGGCATTCATTCGCCCTTGATTTGGAGGAAGGGGTTTTTACCTGGGATAATCCGGAAAAGATCGCCCAAAGCCTGAAGCGTTCGGCCGAAGAAAGCTTTCGGAAAAAAGCCAAAACCCCGTATCAATCGGCCATGAGCATGCTGAATTTCTACATCAATCGGGCCGGCAGGAATCTAAAACCGGAAAGAAAAAGGGTTTTGGAGAAAGCCAAGACAGAATTGAAGAAACTTTTTGGGAGAAATTAATGCTAAAATACTCCTGATGGACAAAGATGTTCTTCTTTCTGTTTCCGGCTTAAAAGTAAAGTTTGACCACCATCTCATCTTGGATGATATTTCTTTTGAGGTTGAAAAGAACGAGACTTTGGCGATTATCGGCCCTAACGGCGCCGGCAAAACGGTTTTGTTTAAAGCCCTGTTGGGCCTGATTCCTTTTGCGGGAGAGGTCAAATGGCAATCGGGTTTGAAAATCGGCTACGTGCCCCAAAAACTGGCCCTGCCCCGGGATTTGCCCCTGACAACTTTGGAGTTTTTGCGCTTGAAGGAAAATAATTTGGCTAAAATATATAAAATTCTGGAGCAGGTGGGCTTTCAGAAAAATAAGCCTCACGAAGGCCATCTTAAAAAGCATGTTCTGGAAACCAAGGTCAGTGTTTTATCCGGCGGAGAGGCGCAGCGGATTTTGATTGCCTTTGCCCTTTTGGAAGACCCCGATGTTTTGCTTTTTGACGAGCCAACCGCCGGGGTGGACATCTCGGCGGAGGAGACAATTTATAGTCTTTTGCATAAACTTCGGCAGAAGCAAAGCCTGACCATGCTGCTTATTTCTCACGAGCCGGAAATTGTTAAAAAATACGCGGATAAAGTTTTGGATTTGGGTAAACAACAGAAATGAATAACTTATTATTTTTGATTTTGGTCGGAATTGCGGTGGCTGCTGCGGCGGGCTATCTGGGTTCTTTTATGGTTGTTAAAAGAATGTCTTTGGTCGGGGATGCTTTAACTCATGTGGCTTTGCCCGGCATGGCTGTGGCTTTGACTTTCGGCTTTTCGCCGATTTTGGGGGCCTTTGCGGCTTTGGCTCTGGCAATTTTCGGCGTCTGGTATTTGCAGGAGCACTCCGAAATTTACCCCGAAGCTCTCATCGGAGTTGTCTTTACCGCCAGTTTGGCTTTGGGAGTTTTGATTACACCTGAAGCGGAGCTTTTGGAGGCGTTATTCGGCGATATTGAAAAAATCACACCTATTGAGGGCCTTTTGGCAATAATCATTTCCTTTTTGATAATCCTGATTACCCGGAAAATTTCTAAAAAAATGATTTTAGGGGTCATTTCCGAAGAACTGGCTAAATCCGCAGGGATTGCCATTTCGAAACTTAATTTGGTCTATCTTTTATTGGTCGGAGTGGTGGTGGCTTTGGGGGTGAAGTTTGTGGGGACGCTTTTGATGGGGGCTTTGGTGATTGTGCCGGCCGTCGCTGCCAAAAACATCAGCCGCAGTTTTAAGAATTATTCCCTTTTTTCGGCTTTAATCGGCATTTTGTCGGCTGTTATCGGAGTTAGCCTGGCTTACCTTTTTCAATTTCCGGCCGGACCGGTGATAGTTTTAACCAGCGCGGCTATCTTTGTGCTTACCTTTTTCTTGAGGAAGGGAGAGAGTGTGTGCTAGTATAATCTAATTATGGATGTTAATAAGCGGAGCTTGTCACCTACGGTGATGGAAAAAATTTCTTCTTTAGCCAAAAGGCGGGGATTTATTTACCCGGACAGTGAGATTTACGGCGGTTATCAGGGCTTTTGGGATTATGGACCTTTAGGGGTGGAGCTTAAAAACAATATTAAACGCCAGTGGTGGAAATCCATGGTTTATAACCGGGAAGATATTGTAGGAATGGATACCTCAATTATTATGAATCCGGTTGTTTGGGAAAAATCAGGACATCTTAAAGCATTCACCGACCCGATGGTTGAGTGCAGGGAGTGCCACAAAAGATTCAAAGAGGAAGATAAGAAATCACACGAGCATGATGATTGGACCGAGCCAAAAATTTTCAACCTGCTGACAGAGGTGCTTCTGGGAACCACCGAACCCAAAGAAAAAGCCTACCTTCGGGGAGAGATTACCCAAGGAGTTTTTACCAATTTCGAAAATGTGGTTGCCTCCTCACGGGTGAAAATTCCTTTCGGGATTGCCCAGATCGGCAAAGCCTTCCGAAACGAGATTACCCCGGGGAATTTTACCTTCAGAAGCAGGGAGTTTGAACAGATGGAACTTGAGTATTTTGTAAAACCGGATGAGGCGGAAAGCAAAAAGATTTTTGAAAATTGGAAAGAACAAAGAATTAACTGGTACGAATCTTTGGGTATGACGGCAAAGAAATTAAGATTTCAGGATCACAAGGATAAAGAAAAGGCACATTATGCCAAATATGCCACTGATATTCAGTACGAAGCTCCGTTTGGTTGGAGCGAATTTGAAGGGATTCACCATCGGGGCGATTTTGATTTAAAAAATCACGGCCTTTCTTACCTCGATCAGGAAACCCAAGAGAAATATATTCCCTGGGTGATTGAGACTTCAGGCGGAGTTGACCGGGCCACTCTTTTTTTCTTAATTGATGCTTACTATGAGGATGGTGAAAGAGTGATTTTAAAACTTCACCCTAAATTAGCACCTATTAAAGTGGCAGTATTTCCGCTTCTTTCTAATAAGCCCGATTTGGTTAAAAAAGCAAAATGGCTCTTCGGCAAGCTTAAGATCGCGATCCCTCCGGTTGCTTGGGATGACCGGGGCAATATCGGCAAGCGCTATTTTAGTCAGGATGAAATTGGCACGCCCTGGTGTGTAACTGTCGATTTCCAGACTCTGGAGGATGAGACGGTGACTATTCGCGATCGTGATACCGCGAAGCAGGAGAGGGTGGGGATTGATAAACTTAACGAGTGGTTTAGTGCTAAATTGAATGATCCCACCTCTGAATGATCCCACCTCGGGAGTGGGATTTATTCTAAAGTAAGATGTTTAATGTTTTCTAATTCTTTTTGATAATCTGCATTATCCAAAACAAATTTTTTATAACTTTCTTTATTTTTAAAATTGCCGATTATATTTTTCTTGGAACATAGATTAAATAAAACTTTATCCAAATATTCGGAAAGAGAAGACCACTCATATTTTTGTAAAGCATTTAAATCCTTAACAATAGCGGAAGAGTATGGGTTTAAATGAATATATCTTGAGACGTGTAGTAATTGCTCTTCGCTGTCGATTTTAACCGCCTTAAATTGACCTTGAAAGAGATGTCCAATTCTTTCATTTTTGACGTTAAAATATCTCGCATAGCTGTTTTGGAGATTCCCTAATAATTTTGATATTCCGTTTTCAGAATTTTGTTTCAGCAGTAAATGAAAATGATTAGGCATAAGACAGTAAGACAGAATATCGGTGTGTGTTTTTTCATTATCGAGCCTATTCCAAATTTCTTTTCTTTGATCTACTGATAGTTTTATAAATTTTGAAAACTTAACCGGATATTCAAGGGAATTATAAAATCTTAATAGCGAAAGAAACCTGTTATATTCGTACTTGCTTTTAAAGATTAGTCTTTTATTTACGCCGCGATTGAAAACGTGGTAGTAATAGTTTTGAACAAGAGGAACAAATCGAGCGGGCATATTTAATTATTCGTGATATTTACCGAGGTGTCAATAGCAATCCACTCCCGAGGTGGGATGGTTGTTGACAAACTGGTTAAATACTTTGAAAATAAATTAAGGTGAGAAAGTTTTTACCGCTGATTCTTTTAGTTTTGGGAATCGGGGTTGTGATGGCGGTTTATTTTTTGGTCATCAGAAAGCCGACGAAAACCACGACTTCCGAGGAAACGAGTACTTTAGTTGAATTACCGCTGGTCCAAAGGCCGATTGCCTCATTGGTTCCTTCCGCCGACGGACACTATTTGAATCTTAAGATAGAGAAATTAAACCAAACTGCCGCTTCGGTTGAATATGAGCTTTTGTATAACCTGCCGGACGGACGCACTCAAGGGGTGCCGGGGATGATCCAGTTGGCCGGCCAGAAAGTGATTGAAAGAAGTCTCTTGTTAGGCAGCGAGTCGTCCGGCAAATTCAGGTATGATACCGGGGTTAAAGAGGGGACCTTGACCGTCAGATTCCGCAATGAGGCAGGAAAACTGGTCAATAAATATTCAACCAAGTTTGCCCTTTTATCAAATATCAAAGAGCTGACCTCAATTGACGAGAAGTTTACCTTTTCTCTGGCTAAGCTTAATTCCAAAGATTTCTTTGTGGTCATGGATACTTTCGGAGTGACCAATGAAGTCCCGGCGGCTTTAGTGGCCGGGCCGGTCGGGGTTTTTAGCTCTGCCAAGATCCCTCTGGCCGGTACGGTTAAGCTTGACGGGACAAACATTTATAAAGAGTCTGCTTCGGGTTGGGCCAAGCTGGAGGCGGGTAAGTCTTCAGATATCGGGGTCTTCATCGGCACCGAGTAGTACTTCAAAGAATTTTAGTGAAAAGTGTGAAGTGGTACTTGACATGGTCGTGAAAACATATCAAAATGGTTTGTAGTGGTAAAAAGTGGTGACTGCCCAATCACACTTTAATTATGTTGATCGGATCATATTTGGGCAATTTAAGTAGCGCCAGACGCGTCGCAGTACCTAAAAAATTTTTAAACGAGTTGGGAAATAAGCCGATTCTCGGAAAATGGTATGAGAATTGTCTGATTTTAGTGAGCCAGGAATTTTGGCAGCGGCTTTTAGTCAGACTCACGGGAGGCTTAAAAGTTATCGGTTTGGGAGTTAGGGATATTGAAAGGTTTATTTTGGGATCGGCTTTTGAAACCGAGCCGGATGCTCAGGGGAGAATTGTAATACCGCAGTTACTTGCCGAGTATGCCGGTTTAGAATCCGACCTGGTGTTTGTTGGTCTCGGGGATAGGGTTGAGATTTGGCCGAAAGAGGCTTGGGATAGAAAAGCGACAGAGCTGGCCGGAACAACGAAAGAGTATATCGAAGAATTGTCAAAGAATGAAGGAGGTTAGCTATCATGAGTCGGTTTTAGTTAAAGAAGTTTTAAGTGAAGTAGGCGCACCTTTAAATAAGACAAAAATAATCGATGCGACCTTGGGGACCGGCGGGCATAGTTTGGTTTTGCTTGAAGCCGGGGCCGAAGTTCTTGGGATTGAGGCGGACAAAGTGATGCTGGAAATTGCCAAAAAGAGGCTGGAAAAATTTCCCCAGCGGTGGGTTTACGGCAATTTTAGAAATATCGCGCAAATTGCCCGAGAAAACGGTTTTGAGAAAGTTGGTGCGGTTTTGTTTGATCTGGGTGCAACCAATTTACAGTTAACCGGCCCGGCCAGGGGTTTTTCTTTTACCAACCCCGAAGCAAAGCTGGATATGCGGTTTGATCCGGAAAGCCAGGGAGTGACAGGAGCGGATTTGCTTAACGGGTTAAGGAAAGATCAGCTGGAGGAGCTTTTTAGTCAAGTTCTTGACTTTTCCGCTGCCAGATGGGTGGCGAAGAAGGTTGTCGTAGAAAGAGCCGTAAAACCGGTCGTGACGGTTGGGGATTTTTTGGAAGTTTGCCGAAGCTTGAGGTCCAAACCAAGATTAAATCCTGCCACTTTGCCTTTTTTGGCTTTAAGAATGGCGGTAAATTGTGAGCTGGAGAATTTGGTTGAGGCTTTACCCGGGGCATTTGCCATTTTGGGGAAAAACGGAAAGCTTTTGGTAATTACTTTTCATTCGAAAGAGAGGGAAATAATCAGAAACTTTTCCAAGGGTTTTCGAGGTCCGATTAAGCCGTCCGAAGAGGAGATCAGGCAGAATCCGCGGAGCCGAAGCGCCAAACTTTTTGTCTTGAAGAAAGGATAAATGGTGAAAAAGTTTAAAAATTATCTGTTGATTTTTGTTTTAGCCGTTATCGCGGCAGCAAATATTTTTTATTTAATCGGAATTTCCGCCTACGGGGCGGAGATGAGCGAATTGGAAAACGAAGAAACCGCCATTTCCGGCCAGATCCAGAATTATAAAGAGCAGATTATGAACAAGAGTTCTTTGGTCGAGATCGGAAAAAAGGCCGAAGAGCTCGGTTTTGGCAAACCTCAAAACGTGATTTATGTGGCAGGCGAGAGCGCGGTTGTGGCCAAACTTCCCTAAATGCCGATAAGACTTAAAGTCGTCACGGTGTTTTTTGCGGGAGTATTTCTTCTTTTAGTGCTTAAGCTTTTTATCTGGCAAGTGGTTACCGGCGGCAATTTGGCCAAAGAAGCGAAAAACCAGTACCGCAGCGGCAAAGTTATCAGCGCGCCCCGGGGAAATATTTATGCTGCCGACGGCAGTATTTTGGCCGGCAGGAAAGAGGCTTGGCTTTTATACGCGTCAGTGCCGGATTTTAAAGAAGGGCCGCCCGAAATTGCCAAAAAGATTAGCCCGATTTTAGAGGCGGATTATGAAATACTTAAGGATACTTTAGCGGTTAAAGGAGCAGTCTGGATACCGGTGACGCATAAAATTTCCTCCGAGGTTAAAAACAATATTGAAGCTCTTGATATTGCCGGGCTTGGGTTCGAGCCTGAAGAAGATCGTGCTTATCCGGAAGCTTCAGCGGCAGCTCAGCTTTTGGGGTTTGTGGGCAAAAATGCCGAAGGCGAAGATACGGGTTATTTTGGCTTAGAAGGATACTATAACTTGCCTCTTTCGGGCAGGCGCGGCTATTCCTCGACCGATAAAGATGCCAAAGGCAACCCGATTTTATTAGGAGATTTTCAGGAAGTATCGGCTCTGGGCGGAGTTGATTTGATGACAAATATAGATAAGACCGTTCAGCTTATTTTGGAAAAAAGATTAAAAGAAGGCATTGAAAAATACGGGGCCAAAGGCGGCAGCTCCATGGTGGCCGATCCGACCACCGGTGCAATTTTAGCGATGGCCTCATACCCTTCCTTTGATCCGGCCCAATATCGGGAATATAACGACAGCTTGTTTAAAAATCCGGCTATTTCAGATACCTTTGAGCCCGGATCTGTTTTTAAGGTGGTGGTGATGTCAGCCGCGTTAGACGCGGGGGCGGTGGAGCCGGAAACAATCTGTGATATTTGTACCGGACCGTTTAGGGTAGATAAATATTCGATTGCGACTTGGAATAATAAATATCACCCGGATTCAACGATGACGGAGGTGATTGTTAATTCTGATAATGTCGGCATGATCTTTGTCGGCCAGAAGCTGGGAGCGGATAAACTTTATGATTATTTGAAAAAGTTCGGTTTTGGTGACTCAACCGGAATCGATCTTCAGGGTGAGGCTGTGCCGGCCTTAAGACCCAAGAGTAGCTGGAATATTGTAGATCTGGCCACTGCCAGTTTCGGCCAGGGGGTGGCGATAACCGGAGCGCAACTGATAAGAGCCGTTTCGGCGATTGCCAATGGAGGCAAGTTGCCGAGGTTGGAAGTAGTTAAAGGTAAACCCAAGCTGGAGCAGATAATTTCTCCCCAAACTGCAGCGAAGATGACGGCCATGATGGTTGAGGCGGCCAAAAACGGAGAGGCAAAATGGACTAATACTCGAGGATTTTCAGTAGCCGGTAAAACCGGAACTGCCCAGATTCCGATTGCCGGCCATTATGATACCCAAAACACCATGGCTTCATTTATCGGTTTTTCTCCGGCGAATAATCCTAAATTTATTATGCTCATTACCCTCAATACTCCTCAAAGCTCTCCCTGGGCCTCAGAAACCGCCGCGCCTTTATGGTACTCAATCGCCAAAGATTTATTTCCCTATTTCAACATCCAGCCCGAGAATTGAGCGTACCACCCGCGAGGTGGATTACCCTTAAGCAAACACTGGTTTTATCTGAAGTTTGCGTTCAACGACTTCGATCCTGGTGTCATGATTGTTGACTTTATTTTTAAGATCGCCTTTTGTCAGAGCCATAATTTAATATAAACTTTTGCTTAAAAGACGTCAGGTTGCTAAAATACTAAATACATGGCGAAGTTTATTGTGACCGGCGGCAGGAAGCTTGAGGGGGAAATTAAGCTTTCGGGCAATAAAAACTCGGCCCTGAAGCTGATTCCGGCTGCACTTCTGGCTTCTTCCCCCACCACTTTAATCAATGTTCCGGCTATCTCCGATATCAAAGTAATGGTCGAGCTTCTGAAGGGCCTTGGGGCGAAGGTAGATTATAGAAATCATACCCTGACAGTTGACCCTTCGGGTTTAAATTCATTTACTCCCAACCCGAATTTATGTGCCAGAATCAGAGCCTCAGTAGTTTTAGCAGCTCCTTTATTGGTGCGTTTCGGCAAAACCGTGGTTACCCCGCCCGGGGGAGACCAAATTGGAGACAGGTTTTTAGATACCCACTTTGCTATGATGCAGAAAATGGGCGTGGAGATGGAGAGGAAAAACGGACAATTCCTTCTTGCTTGGAAAAAGAAACCCTTGGCACACGGAGCCAATATCTTTTTGGAAGAGGCTTCGGTAACCGCTACCGAAATGGCTTTGATGCTGGGAACTGCCATTAAAGGCGGGATAACTTTGGAAAATGCGGCGGCCGAACCTCACGTTGTCGACTTGGGCCACTTGCTTAATAAAATGGGTGCCAAGATCAAGGGCCTGGGCGGGAATATTCTTTCTATTGCCGGAGGTAAGTTGGCCGGTGTTGAGCATAAAGTCATACCCGATCATATTGAAGGCGGTACACTTATGATTGCCTCAGCCATCACCGGCGGCCACATTAAAATCAACGATTTTGTTCCTGTTCATTACCGCATGACTTTAATTAATTTGGCCGATATGGGGGTTAAATATAGAGTGGCTAAGGATACAATTGAAGTTTTTCCTTCAAAACTTATAGCCGGTAAGAAAAAGTTTAAAGCCCAGCCCTGGCCCGGTTTTCCGACGGATTTAATGAGCCCGTTTATCGTTTTGGCAACGCAAACAGAAGGCACTGTTCTTTGCCATGACTGGATGTATGAATGGCGGATGTTTTTTGTGGATGATTTAATCGGCATGGGTGCCAATATTCTTATTGCCGACCCGCACCGGGTGATTGTTTCCGGGCCTACCAAACTTCTGGCAGACAGGCTGTTTTGCAAGGATATCCGCGCGGGGATCTCGGTAATCTTGGCAGCCATGGTGGCTAAGGGTACTAGTGAAATTAACAATATTGAAGCAGTGGAAAGAGGCTATGAAAACATTGAAGGCAGGCTCCGGGAGCTTGGAGCGGATATTAAACGCGCCAACTAAAATATCAGGAATCTCCGTCGACAGTCGGAAAGTTAAAAAAGGCGAGGTTTTTGTGGCAATTAGGGGGATTGGTTCCGACGGCCATGATTTTATCAATGAAGCGATCCGTCGCGGAGCGGCGAAGATATATGGTGAGAAAGAGATTAAAGTTTCAGGAGCAAAATATATAAAGGTAAAAGATTCAAGAGAGAAATTAGGAGAGTTAGCTTCAGAATTTTACGACAATCCTTCACAAAGATTAAAGGTTATCGGGGTAACCGGCACCAAAGGTAAAACAACCACTTGCCATTTAATTGCCCATATTCTGGATCACTTGGGCTATAAAACAAAATTAATTTCAACTATTACCGTGGCCGGTTTTCATACGACCACCCCGGATGTCGTTTCTCTGACCAAACTGCTTAAAGAGGCAGTTGAGGAAGGCTGTAAATACGCGGTGGTTGAGGTTTCGTCTCACGGGATTGACCAAAAAAGGATAGCCGGGGTCAAGTTTGCAGTTGGGGTTTTAACCAATATTGCTCCGGAACACCTGGATTACCATAAAACTTTTGCCGAATACAAACGGGTAAAATATTCCTTCATTAATAACTGCCGGGTAAAAATTGTCGCCAAGACTAACACAGATATCA
>Ga0210017_1001805_pt1 | contig 18612 bp, 16 predicted proteins | sample CryGeyCG2014_020_FD_183966 | JGI IMG/M metagenome (GOLD analysis project Ga0210017, IMG submission 183966) | Groundwater microbial communities from aquifer - Crystal Geyser CG08_land_8/20/14_0.20 (SPAdes) (version 2) | ecosystem: Environmental > Aquatic > Deep subsurface > Groundwater | place... | reverse complement strand
TTTGTGGGCGATGGGCCACTGAAGAGAAAATTAGCCGGCCCCAATGTTCAAGTTACCGGTTATGTTTCTGAAAGTCAAAAGCTGGCTTTATATCATCAAGCCAGTGTGGTGGTTTTGCCTTCAATTAAAGAAGGTTTTGGCATGACCTTAACCGAAGCCGGCGCCAGCGGTATTCCGGTGATCGCTAATAATCACTCTTCAATTAAAGAAATTATTCAGGACGGCAAAACCGGATTTTTAGCTAAAACCAATGATGTTGCTGATTGGGTAGATAAACTACTTCAATTAATTAAATCGCCGGCTTTATGTCAAAAAATTGGGGAGGCCGGACAAAAATTTGTCAGATCTACCTTTACCTGGGAGAAAAATATTAATATTCATTTAAAAATCTATGAAAGTCTTATTTCTTAACGAATACGCTTATCCGCACCAGGTGTCCGGGGCCGAATATAGCATGCAGGCCTTAGCCGAGGGCCTGCGTCGGAAAATCAAAGTGTTTATTTTATCGCCGGATTTATCTGCAAGGACAGTCCCTGCAGGTAAATTCCCCTTTCCAAAGAAGATAAAGCCCGGCCAGATCTTATCGCCGCTGTGGTTTAACAATCCTTTATTTTGGCTTTACAGCGCTTATTGGATTTATCAAACAATAAAAAAACAAAAGATTGATCTTCTCCACGTCCACGGTAAATATATTCTGCCCGGAGCAGTGATTGCCGGTTGGTTGAGTCATAAACCGGTAATTGTGACGGTTAGGGATTTTAAATTTTTATGCCCTTTAGCTTTATGTTTTACCCACAGGCAAAAAAGATGTAATCTTAACTACTATATAAGAAAGGAAATTCCTGAATACAGGCAAAGATACGGTCAAATAGCTAGATGGAAACTGGTTTTGGCTAAGCTGTGGCAGTATAAATTAAAATGGTTTTTAAACCGCTGTCAGCAAGTAATTGCTGTTTCCCCGCAGTTAGCCAAAATCTATCAGGATAATGGAACGAAAAAAGTTACTTGGATATATAATTTGCCTCCCTTCTCGGCCAAAGGCCGATCCGCCTCTGGCAGAGACAAGCATGTGATTCTGTCAGTGGGCAAACTGTCTTTTGGTAAAGGCACGGATTGTTTAATTAAGGCTGCCGAACAATTGCCTCAATATCAATTTGTTTTTGCCGGCGAAATTAACCCCAGTTTAAAAACCAAGTTTCCCAAAAACTGTGAATATTTAGGCAAGTTAGATCATGAACAAACCTTGAAATTATATGGGAAAGCGGGTGTGTTTGTGATTCTTTCCCGCTGGCCTGAGCCTTTATCCCGCGCCGGCCTGGAAGCTTTAAGTTTTGGTCTGCCGATAGTTGCCTCCGATCGCGGCGGCAACCAGGAGTTGGTCAAGGATAATGGTTACTTGGTTGATCCGGAAAAACCTGAACAGGTCGCCAAGGCCATTGTTAAAGCCATGGCCAACCGTGAAAAACTGTCCTTAAAAAGTTTAGACTTATTACGCACGCGCTTTAACCAACAACAAATTCTAAAATCACATCTGAATCTTTATCAAAAAATAATTTAGTATGAATTTAGGCCTATTTCTTTCAGTCAGTGATAGTTTAACCAAACAAACAAAGACCGGCCAACTGGAACGGCTGATTAAATATTATTTACAACCGTATTCAGCCAAATTTAATCAGATTTACCTTTTTACTTATGGTGATAGTGGTCAAAAATTCTCTTTGCCAAAAGGAGTTACTCTTGTTCCTAAACCAAAATTTATTCCCATATTCCTCTATCAGTTAATTTTGCCTTTTATTCACTTTAAAGTCATTAAAACAATTGATGTCAACCGCGTTTTTCAAACACCCGGGGGCTTGCCGGCCGTAATCGCCAAAATTTTCTTTTGCAAACCTTACGTGGTGACTTACGGTTATGACTATGTCCGTTTTACCGAAATTGAATATCAACCGTTTTTAACCCTGGCTTTTTCTTTAATTGTTCCCTTGGTGCTTCATTTTGCCGATAAAATCATCACCACTTATCAAAACAGCCTCAAAAATTATCGCACCGTTACGATTCACAATGGCGTTGATCCCCGGGTATTCAAGCCGGCTAAAAAGCCTAGAGAAAAATATTTGGTGCTCTCGGTTGCCCGTTTAGTCAATCAAAAAGACCAGCAGAAGTTAATTAAAGTCATTAGTTTGAGTAAATTTAAAGATAAAATTAAACTAGTAATTATTGGTATGGGTCCGCTCCAAAAGAAACTCCAAAACTTAAGCCAGGCTCTCCGGGTCAACCTGACAATTATTCCCAATGTTAGTTACACTCAATTAGTTGCCTGGTATCAAAAAGCCACGGTTTTCTGTCTTACCTCAATCATCGAAGGCCAGGTCAAGGTTCTGCTTGAAGCTCTGAGTACCGGTTGCGCTTGTTTAACCACCCCCTTTATCGGTAATATGACCGAAAACAATGTTACCGGACTGATTGGCACCAACCCTAAGCAGTTAGCCGGTCAATTAGATCGATTGCTGTCCGATCAGGATTTAAATCATACTTTAGGTCAACAAGCCCGCCGATTGGTCATTAAACAGTTTGATCTTATAAAAATGGTTCAGAAGGAAATTAAATTATTACAGTCATGTTAAAACCGACTGTTTATTTATTAAGACTTGGCAATCTTAGTTATTATTATTTGTTTGCCATATTGGAAAAATTTTCACCCACACCTCATTGGGCCCGGGAGTTAAGTCAATATTTTAAAACCAGCCCCTATGAGATTATTCAGGCCTATCAGCAAAAACGCCCCAAAGCCGCTCAACTTTGGACAACCAAGCCACGTCAACTGATTAAGCAGATTTTCTCTTTTTATTCAGAAACTGATTACTGGGTTTATCGCCAGACATATTTTAACCGCCACAAGGCTTTTCTGGACATAGCCTTAGCCTTGCTTCTAAAACCTAAAGGCAGATTTTGCGAATACGGTGGCGGAGTCGGCCCGGTCACACATTGGCTTATCAATAAATTCCCCAAGTGGAAGTATCAGATTATTGATCTTGACTGTCCCGTGCTTAAATTTAGCCGCTGGCGCTTTAAAGATAATCCCAATGTTAGTTTTAAAATTGTCAATTCAGTCATTCCGCCGCTTCACGATAATTTTGATGTGATTGTCTGCAAACAAGTTCTCGAGCACGTACCCGATCCTTTAATTACGGTGAAGCAATTTGTTAAATATTTAAATCCTGGCGGCTGGCTCTTTGTGGATTATGTTAATAATCCGGGTCGGGAAAACTTAGCTGTCAGCGCCAAAAAGCGACAAGAAGTTCTCAACTATTTAGACAGCCACCTTCAGGCTATTTTTAAAATTAATCCTAACCAAGTTCATGAAGGCTATGGTTTATACTTGAAAAAGTTATGAAACTAAAAGATTATTTAATCGTCACTTTGCTGACTTTAATTAGTCCTTTTATTCACGGCTATTACTTCGGCTTTATCGATCAGGATTTTTATTTACCTTATTTAAATAAAATCATCAATCCGGCGCTTTATCAAAATGACTATATGTTCATCCAGGGACATTGGGCCTACTCTCTGTTTAATTATTTTATTGTTTTTCTCAAAAAGATAACCGGTTTAGATTTGGCCGGAACGGATTTTCTATTGTTTATTATTACCCTATGGTTGCTCTATTTGGCAATCTATTCATTAACAAAAACTATTTATAAAAAACATGAGATTGCTTTTTTGGCCACGTTTCTGTTTCTTGTCCCCAAATGGGCGGCTCAAATTGGCCACATGACTCATCAATTTTATTTTGTTAGCCGGGACCTGAGTCTGGCGCTGTCCTTATTAGCCCTCAATTACCTCTTACGCCGGCAATTCATTTCCAGTTTCCTTTTAATTCTGGTCGCTACCTTTACCAATCTGTCAATTCCGGTACCCGTGGGCCTCTTGTGGGTCTGGCTTTGGCTTAAAAAGCAAAAAAAGTTTCCTCTTTTTGCTTTTATTAATTTAGGTCAAAATCAAGCTTGGTTGGAGATTTTACGCGAACGCGGCACTTATAGTTTTCCTCATCTCTGGCGTTGGACCAGTTGGGGTAATTTTGGTTTATTTTTATCATTATTAGGCACATCCTGGCTGGTTCTGAAGGATAAGCTTTTTTCTAAATACGCTTATGAAATGAAATTATTTTTAAAAATTTGTGCCGGAGTGTTTTTGTTTAATTTTGTTATTACCGCGATTGTGCCGATCATCGGCTTAATCCAACTTCAACTGGTCAGAACGGTAAATTTTATTTTTATCATTGCTCTGATTACTTTTGCCGCTGCCAGTTATCAGTTAATTAGTTTTGGGCCACGTTTAGTAAAGCTGGCGAGCCTATTAGCCGTCACGGGAGTCTATTTTTGGGGAGATCATCTTACCGGTTGGCATTTTGTTATCATTTGGGCATTACCGGCTCTTCTAATCTTGTTCCCGAGACTCTTAAAACTTAAATCCCGAAAATTTTCTTATCTTAATTTATTTCTCATTTTAGTTTTATTAGTTAATTTATTCATTAAACTGATAATTATTAAACCCCAGGTTTTTTGGCCGTATTATTGGCATTACCCCAACGTTTCCATTAGTGTTACTGATTTTCCTAATTGGTTAGCTATTCAAGTTTGGGCAAAACAAAACACGCCGCCGGAGACCGTTTTCTTAACGCCCCCTAGTCTCCATGGCTTTCGCAGTTTCTCCCAAAGGAGCATTATCGGTGACTTAAAGGATGGAGCCGTGGTTTTTTATACTTGGGAATATACCAAATTATGGCAAGATAAAATGATAACTTTAAAAAACTACACTCAATTTCGTGAATCAGATTTCCTTAAAATCCAGCAACAATACCCCTTCCAATATTTAATCGTTACCAGTAGCCATCCCGTCCTTAATTTTCAACTTGTCTATAGAAATAGGGATTTTTTGATCTATGAGATCTAGAACCAGCTAAAAATAAAATTGTTGATTGCCGCTGCCAGCAAAATTAACAGTGCCGGCCAAAAAATAATTTTTATTTTTCTTAAAATACTAAATAAAAATACGCTCATAAAGTAAATATAAATAGGGATAATCAATAAAGTATATGGGGCCTTTATCCAATCTCCTTCGCCTCCGGGATATTTGGTCAAAATTGCCACCATACTGGCCCAGATAAATAACACTGTTATTGAAAAAATAAATTCCGCGATAGTTCTGATGTCCATCTTCTTTTTAAGAATTGCGATGGATCGGGTAATTAAGATATATAAAAATGCCATCACTATTAATAAAGTGGGAATTAAATTTACCTTAACTTGCCAGGACAAATATTGTCTTCGGGCATCAGAATAAGCCTGCCGGTCAGCCTTGGCCGCCTGAAATTCATTTGGTCCGAACCTGGTTTGGGCAAAATAATTCCAATAATCGCCCCAAAAGTCACTATAATAAATCGGCAGAAAAAAACTGGGTCGGGATAAATATGGCCTAATGGGATAGTTCATCATTAATTTAAAAGGAATATTATAGTAAAAATCCAGCCTGATTGGTTCATGGTTAGGCGCCTGATCATATAATTTTTTAACTGTACCGAAATTCAAAAGTTTGCCCTGTTGTTTCCCTAAATAGAACCAGCCGGAGAATGCAACAATTATTAAAGTCATCATCATTAAATATTTTATTCCGACCACCAATTTTTTCTGATCAATAAAATAAATCAGGATGCCGGCAAATACAGCAAAAGTTACGCTAAAAAAAGAAATTCTGGTCAATAAACCGAAAGCCAAAAATAATCCCAAGATCACCCCTTTTTTATAATTGGGTTTGGTTAAAAAATGACAGACAAAATAATAAAATGTCAGGGCCGTGTTAAAACCAGTTAGTAGTTCTGAAACAATCATCGACCCCACCCGATAAAATACCGGTATCGAAGCTAAACAAAAAATAAAAAATACCGGGGACAATTTATTTTTTGGGTAAAATTTATTAAAAATTTTACACCACAGGTAAAAAGTTATTAACCCCAGTATTGCCGTTAAAAAACGAACGTTGGCTAAAGCATCCAAAAATTGGCTGTGCGTAATGGCAGAAATTGCTCTAGCTGTTAAGCCTGATAAAAAATAAAATGCCGGGGCGTCGTAAACCTCAGTTGTCTCTGCGTAAGTCGGCAGGCGGAATTCTTGGCTGATAATTCTGGTGTAGGTTGTCCGCCTGAGATAATCAAACCCGCCCTTAGGGGGATAAACAATAATGTTATGAAAAAAAATTACTCCCGCCAACAATAAAATCAGTCCGACGATTAACTTTTTATTTTTTTCCAATTTATTTTTCTGCGTAAACATAAATAAAACTACTAAGATATTTTAGAGGAGTTTTTTCTAAGAATCTATTGACAGGATCAAAAATTTTAAAAGGTAAGACGATGGTTTTTTCCGTCCGTTTAATTCGAAAGCCATTTTGCTGTAATAAGACGGTTATCTGTTTGGTGTCCATAAATTGTCGATTTTTATCGTCAAAATACATACCTGAAAATCCTAATTTTCTTAAAATCGCTCGCAGGGTGTCGTAAATTTCGGCAATTTTCGTGGCTGAAGAAATTAACAATCTGCCTTTATTTTTTAAAACCCGATTACCTTCTGCCAAGAATGCTTCCGGCTGATCTAAATAATAAATCATCTCGGCTGCGATTATCGTGTCAAAAATTTTGTCTTTAAAGGGTAATTTCTCCGCATCAGCTACATAAGCCTTGATTCCTAATTTTTTTTTAACCACTTTGATCATCTCTGGGGAAATATCGGTTGCCATAACTTCGTGTTGATTCAGCAAAGCCTTGGCAATTTCTCCGGATCCGACCCCAACTTCCAAGCATTTACCTTTGGCCCATTTTCTGAAGAACTCGATTCTCCGGGAAACAGCATAATCGTTGGAAATCTTATCATATCTTTCGGCGACCGAGTCAAAAATTTTCCCAAAATCTTTATTGGCATACTTCTTAAGCATTTAATTATATTTCTTAAAAATCATTTTTAGAATTCTCAGGCCATCTAGCAGAGCGTTGACTTTAGAATCACCATGATATCTTTTTCTTTCGATCGCCGGCACCTCGGCAAACCTTAATCCGGCATTGTGAGCTTTAACTAAAATTTCCGTACAAAATTCAAAACCAGGAGAAGTTAATTTTAATTGATCTAACCCTTTTTTAGTAATGGCCGTATAGAGATAAAGGCTATCCGTCACCCGCGTACCGTGAATAATATTTGTCAGTAGAGTGAAGACTTTATTACCCAGCCATCTGATAAAAGTATCATCGTAGCTTTTACTCCCAACCATATAGCGGGAGGCCATGACGTACTCATAGCCTTCTTCAATTTTTTTTATTAAAAATGGAATATCGGCCGGGTTATGAGATCCGTCAGCATCCATCATAATAATAATATTTCCTTTGGCTTGTTTGATTCCTTCAATAAATGCCCCGCCGTAACCATTAGACTTTTGGATCATTAAGATATCTTTGCCTCTTCTTAAATTCGCCCGTACTTCTCTAATGGTTTTATCTTTTGAGCGCCCGTCAACCACAATAATTTGCTGGACTAATTTTTTGGGAATTTCCTGCAAAACTTTCCCAATTGCTCCTTCTTCATTTTTTGCGGGAATAATTAATGTCGTGACCATTATTATTTATAAAATTTAATTATCTGTTCAGAGATTTTGTCAATTTGTGTATCAGTTAATTTGATCGATGACGGCAGCCACAGACCTTGGCTGCCAACCTTCGTGCTGAAAGGAAAATTTGAGTTTCGATAATCACTTTTATAAATTTTTTGCGTGTGAATCGCCGGATAAATTGGTCGGGAACCAATGTTCTTTTTTTTAAGGTATTCTGACAGTTTGTTTGGTTGACGGACATAGATATCAATAAACCAGGGGGTTGTTTGTTCAAGGTTGGTCGGCACGAAATGGACTTGTTTCATTTGTCTAAGGTTAGAATAATACCGTCGGTAAATTGCCCTCTTTCTCTTAATTCTTTGGCGCAATTTTTTCATTTGTTCAATGCCGATAACTGCTAAGAAATCGCTGAATTTGAAATTCCAACCCCATTCGTCATGGATGTCGATGCCGCCTTTGATCCGTCCAAAATCCTTGATTTTTTCTATTTTCTGATAAAGCCGATAATTGTTGGTAATCAACGCTCCGCCTTGACCAGTGGTAATAATTTTAGGGACACTGAAGGAAAAACTGCCGATTTGGCCGAAAGTCCCTAAGTGTTGTCCTTGCCAATAGCTGCCTAAAGCTTGAGCCGCATCTTCAATCAGATAAAGTCGGTGCTTTCTACAGAAATCAACCACCTGTTTCATGTTCCCGCTCCGGCCATTAAACGGGACATACATTAATGCCTTAGTTTTTAGAGTTAACAATTTTTCTGCCTGTTTTAAATCCAGACAAAGAGTTTCTTCCTCGATGTCTACGAGTACGGGCTTAATTCCCAAGATGATCGCCGCGTTAGGCGAAGCAATCATCGTTATGTCTGGCATCAATATCTCATCGCCTTGTTTTAAATTTAATGCCAATAAAGCCATTATCAGACTGATTGTTCCATTAGGGTTCATTGAGCAATATTTGGCTTTGGTAAACTTAGCAATCATTCTTTCCATCTCTTGAGTTTTTATATATTCACCACCCCAGCCATCACCTTTAAAATAATTATTTAGGGCATTAACTTCTGCCTTATCAAAACTTGGTTCCATCTGGTTAATAAATTCTTGTTTCATTTAAATAAGGACTTTATCTTCTTTAAACGGTCCGTTTTTTACTTCAATAATTTCTGCATCTTGAATGATTTTAATTCCTACCCCACCATTTAAAGAAATATACCCTTGGCCTTTAGTTAAAAAAATACTTTTAACTAACTTTTTACTTTCCGAATATAAATCAAGTTTGATTTTTCCCCGTCTTACAATTAAACATTCTTGCAGTTTAGCCGTTACTCTTTTTTTTGGTTGATGCATGTGAGCCAAAAGATAAGATCCTTGGGAATGCTTTAAGGTCACTACCTGGACAAATTCCTTTGGGTCAGTAATCGGATTGGATCCCTTGGCAACTTTGTCGATTTTTATCCCGATTAATAAACCTTTATAAGTTATTGGTTGCATATTAATTAAATTATTAATCGTTGATGTACTTCAATTTCTTTGCCTTCCCTGGCTTCCCGCTTTGCCTGATCATAGTCTGCTTTAACCATAATTTCCACCAGCTGTGTAAAAGAAGTTTTTAGTTTCCAGCCCAATATTTTCTTTGCCTTTGTCGGATTCCCCAGCAGACACTCCACTTCTGCCTTCCTGAAATACAGCGGATCAACCTTGACAATTATTTTTCCGGTTTTTCGGTCAATACCTTGTTCGTTTATCCCTTTTCCTTTCCAGGCGATCTTCATGTCAAGGAAGCCGCTGGCGGCTTCCACAAACTCCCGTACCGAATGACTTTCTCCGGTGGCAATCACAAAATCGTCAGCCTTTTTATATTGAATTATTTCCCAGATAGCCTCAACATAATCCTTAGCGTAACCCCAATCTCTTTTGGCATCTAAGTTCCCCAGTCTTAAGTTTTCTAAAATTCCGGTTTTAATCCGTGCCAACCCCTGAGTAATTTTCCTGGTCACAAAATTAATGCCTCTTCGAGGAGATTCATGGTTAAACAGAATTCCATTAGAAGCAAAGATATGATAACTGTTTCGGTATATTTTGGTCGTATAATAAGCAAATATTTTTGACATGGCATAAGGTGATTGGGGATTAAATGGTGTCGTTTCATTTTGAGGAATTTCTAAAACCTTCCCAAACATTTCCGAAGAACTGGCCTGATAATAGCGGCAGTGGATTTTCAAATCCCGCAAGGCATCCAAAATTCTTAAGGGTGCTAAACCGGTAACATTTGCGGTATATTCCGGAACATCAAAGCTGATGCCGACGTGGCTTTGCGCGCCCAAATTATAAACTTCATCCGGTTTTATTTTTGTGATAATCCGATTTATATTGGAGCTTTCAGACAGATCTCCGTAGACAGTAATAAAATTTGGAAACTTTGGATTATCATAAATATGATCGATCCGGTAAGTATTCGGCCAGCTGGTTCGTCTTTGCAGACCATAGACCTGATAACCTTTTTTCAATAGTAATTCAGACAGATAGGAACCGTCCTGTCCGGTGACTCCGGTTATCAAAGCCTTTTTCATAAGAGAAAATATACCATTTTATCCGTTAAATAGCTAGGATATAATACCTTATATGATTGGCCGCAACGTTTTGATTCAAATTATTCTGACACTACTCGGATCTTTGATTGGTTTTTTAAGTCTATCTTTATCTGCCAGATTTTTTGGTCCTAATATTCTCGGCCATTTAGCTTATGTTTTAGCTCTAACCGGAATAATCTTTGCTTTTTCTGACTTGGGTTTTTCCCAGGCACATATTCACTTTACTGCTGCTTTAAATTCTGCCAAAAAGACCTTAGGCACTTTTTTAAAATTAAAACTAATTTTATTGATGATAGCCGGAGCGATTGGTTTATTCATCGCTAGCTTAGACCCCGGCCAATTTAAAGGAATTTTTGTCATAGTTTTGCTTTACGAAATAATCAGTCGGTTTTCCGAAGCTATTTTTATTACCTTTGAAGGGCTACAGCAATCGATTCCTCAAAATGTTTCCAGATTAATTGCCAAAATAGTTAAGCTGGCGGCAGTAATCATTTTAGGGCTTAAACTGACTAATGTTTTTGGTTACAGCCTGACATTTTTAATTGAGGGTTTGGTTCTAATGACCTTGTCTTTTTGGCTTATCCGTCATCTTTTCCCCTTAACTTTTTTCTCAAAACTAGCAAAAAAATATCTTATTTACAGTTTGCCCTTTTTTGTCATTGTGCCTATTTCTTACATTCAAACAAATATTATCACTATTTTACTAAAATCTTTCCATTCAGCGAAGGAGGTTGGTTATTATGCTGCTTCAGTCAATCTCACCGGATATATCAAAACTCTTTTTGGAGCGATTATGATATATTTTTTCCCTAAAATCTCTTCCCTTTTCCAAAAACAAGACTTAAAATCTATTCAAAACTATGCCAACTTAAGCTTAAAATACTTACTGATAATCTTTACCCCGATCTTTATTTTCTCGTTTTTATTAAGAAAGGAAATCATTCTATTTATTTTAGGTCAGGAATTTCTACCGGCTATCCCGGCATTTAATTTATTGCTTCTAGGTATGTTTATTCTCATGCTGGTTAATCCTTATAGCTACATTCTTTATGCCACAAAAAAACATAAATCTCTGATAAAAGTAAATCTTGTCGGTTTGCTCTTAACCGTAATTTTAAGTTTTTATTTTATGTCTCAATCTGGTGGTTTAGGTCTTGGAGCTACCGGGGCTGTCTTGGTGAGTTTAATTACTTGGTTTATTACTGGGGTTTGGAGTCTTATCTTGGTTAAAAACAAGCTAAATATTTTTTTCTTCCCAAAGCTGTTTAATTATTTAATTCCCGCGGCTTTATTAGTTTTTTTAACAAACTTAATTTTTACCTACTTTCGGACAGGTCTTTTAATAAAACTAAGTGGGAGCGTTTTGGCAGTCTTAATTTATCTGCTATACTTATTTGTATTTAAACTGCTCAAACTTACGGATATAGAATACTTTATTAATTTACTATGGACCAAGCGCTCAAAGTTTTAAAAAATAACCAAGTCGCTCTTTATATCATTGCTTATGAAGCCGAAAAGCATATTGATCAGGTTCTAAAAAGAATCCCCAAAGACATTGTTAACCGCTTTGCCCAAATCTATTTAATTGATGATTCATCCAAAGACAAAACTGTGGAGGCGGCCATCGCTTCGGCTAAAGCCTTAGGTCTTAAAAATTTCAAAGCCATGAAAACACCCTTTAATCAGGGTTATGGCGGCAATCAAAAAATAGGTTATCGCTATGCCATTAAGCAGGGTTTTGACTATGTCATTATGCTTCACGGTGACGGCCAATATCCCCCGGAATTCCTGCCTCAGATGATTGCCTGCTTTGCTGACCCGCAAGTTGCCGCTGTTTTTGGCTCAAGAATGATTAATCGTTATGATGCCTTAAAAGGAGGGATGCCTTTATATAAATGGGCCGGCAATCAATTACTGACGTTGATTGAGAATAAAATCATGCAGTCTAATTTATCTGAATTTCACTCCGGTTACCGAGCCTATTCTACCAAAGCTTTAAAATTAATACCGTTTTTAATGAATAGCGACGTTTTTCATTTCGACACTGACATTATTATTCAACTGCTAGCCAACAATTTTAAAATAAAAGAAATCCCGATGCCCACGCATTATGGTAACGAAATTTGCCGCGTTAATGGATTAAAATATGCCAAGGATTGTCTGATTTCCAATCTGCAGTTTCGACTCCATAAAATGGGACTTTGGTATCAACCTAATTTTGACATTCAGTTACCTAAAGAACGAGTTTATAGTTTTAAGAAGAATAAAAATACCCTTCATTATCATATTCTTAACAATTTGTCTTGGAAGAAAAGTGATCAGGTAGTTGATCTTGGGGCCAACGATGGCATTCTTGACTCGAAACTAGCCGTAAAAGTTAAGCTGATTACCGCTGTTGATATAAAGAAACCAAAGGTAATGAAAAATGTTAAAAGTCTTAAAGTTGATTTAAATACAGAATTCGACCAGATTTTAGGAGAAAAATCATTCAATAAAGTAATTGCCCTCGATATTATTGAGCACTTAAATAATCCTGAAGCAGCCATCAAAAAAATTAATAATTTATTAAAAACCGATGGCGATTTATACGCTTCTACTGCCAATATTGGCTATTTTATTATGAGAATTACACATTTGATAGGCTGGTTTAATTATGGTAAAAGAGGTATTTTAGACATGACTCATCAGCGCCTTTTTACCGTCAATTCATTTAAAAAATTATTAACCGATAATGGTTTTATATTTAAAGAAGTTATTGGTTTTGGTCCGCCGATCGCCGATCAGATTAGTGATCGGGGAGTATACAAATTAATTGATTCAGTTTCAGGGTTTTTAGCTAAGCTCTATCCGTCTCTTTTTAGCTTTAATTTTCTGGTCATTGCTGAAAAAAAGACAGCCTTTGAAGATATTTATCAACAAACGCTTCTCAGCCAAAAAGCCTAATGGCTAATTTACTAATTGTTACCGAGGATATTGTTAAAATTCAGACTTTTAGCGGTCGATTGGGAAGAACCTACTCAAAAATTTATCAAGAACTTTTAAATATAAAACTTAAGTTAATTATTGCTTGGTACCGTTCACGAAACCAAATTACTCTTTTAGCTTCTAATAATTTCCGGTTTAAAGCCGTCAAAACACTTCATTACGATCAGGTATTATCCCGCGAACACCTAATAGCCTTAAAACCATTAGCTTGGCAATTAATCAATCACCTGGGTGAAATTATTACTCAAGCGGATGCTGATTTTTGCCTGTTTCAGTCAATTCCCTTGATTAAGCTTTGGGAAAATAAACTGGCCGTCAAGCTGATTTATGATTATTTTATCTACTTGGATTTAATCGAGAAGCAGTTGCAATCAAATCGATTTGAAACTGTTGTCATTTTAGGGAACAGTCTTCAGGAAAAATTGGCAAAGTTTTTTGCCGGTAAATTTAAACTTAAGCTGATCAATTATTCCTTTCCGGGGTTGAATTTTTTAACTGACAAACTTGTTAGTTATTTTCGTCAGCGGGAGTTAAGAAAAAAAATTAAACAACTAATTCATCTTTCTGTTAAGTCGTCCGCAGTCATCAGTCCTGATTCTCGGCCGACACTACTCAGCATTGATTTTCCTCGCCATTTAGCCACTTTGGCCCCGCTTTATGCTTATCTGCAGCGTCGGCAGCTGCACCCGATTTTTATTACCGATTTTCCTAACTTCATTTCTTATCTGACTCACTATAATTTTAAACAACCAAATTATCTTTTTTTAACTGATTTTTTACCGGCTGACTATTTAGCCAAAAATCTTGATGGCTGGAAGCGAGTTGTTAATTCAATTCACCGACAGCTTCAACAACAGCTTAGAAGCTCTTCAGTAGATTTATCGAAATTTCTTCCGTTTCTATTTTTTCCGGAGGTGTCACCGGTGATTAAATCCGGCTTAATTTTAAGCCGTCTCTACTTAACCGCCGCTGATAATTTAATCAAAGCCATTAAACCAAGTAATGTCTTAGTCACGGCTAATGTTCGTCCTTTGGAATTAGCTTTAGTGACTTTGGCTAAGCAACAACATATTCCTTCATTAATGGTTTCTACCCGGACAGTAATGTTTAATGAAGAACCTTATCGTTATGATCAGACTGATTATATTTCGGTCACTGGCAACAATTCCCGCCGGCAATTACTTAAATTAGGAATTCCGGCCGGAAAAATTCGTGTCTGCGGTGACCCCCGATTTGACGACTTTAAGCAACGGCAGTCATCCCGATTAAAAGACAAAGTTTATCATCAATTGGGAATAAAAAATTTAACTCAATCTATCGTGTTATTAATTTCCTTTCGTTCTAATTCCCAGCTGCCTTTGGCCGAAAAAATGAGTTTCATTAAATTGGCTCAAGCCGCCGTCAGACAGGTTGATAATGCTATTTTGGTGATTAAACCCCACCCGACGGAAAAGCGTTATCAATTACTCGAAGAACTTAAGGCATGGCAGGTAAATGATGTCATTGTCACTAATAATAGTCAGTTAGAATTACTTGATTTGTTAACCGTCAGCTCGGTCGTGGTTCAGACCTGGTCAATGACCGGGCTAGAAGCCATTACTTTTAATTTGCCTTTGATTATCGTTAATCCTTTGAATAAAAATTATGACCAGGTTATCCCCTATATTTCCGGTTATGGAGCGAAAGAAGCTAAAAATCAAACACAGCTGATGGAATTATTAAAAATATTCACCAATAAAACTCATCCTCAAACTAAATCTCAGTTGCTGTCTGCCCGACATTTTGCCCGGGAGTATATTAAAACTCCCGATGGCCAAGTTTGCCAAAGAATTTCTGACCTTCTGGTCAAAGCTTCTTAATCAGCCAATTTTGATCCTGTTCAATTTCAAAAGTTTCTTGAATCCAAAACATTAGTCTTCTCCAGTCGTGAATTTTCAACTCTTTATCAGTATAAGTATTAATTACCTGCATCATTGTTACCGGACAGTGTCTTAATATATTTCTGATTTTTTTAGCGTTTACCGATTGCAAGGTATCAAAAAATTCAGTTTTTCTCCCACGGAGCTTTAATAATATTTTATTAATCCATCGAGGTAAAAATAAAGGCAGATAAAGTTTATAGTGCGGTTCGGCAATCTGCCGGTAATCAGGACAACCGATAAAAATATAACCATCCGGTTTAGTTACTCGCACCATTTCTCTAATTGATTGTTCCACATTTTGCACATGTTCTAAAACCTGCCAACAATAAACGAAATCAAAAAAATTATCCGGATAAGGGATTTTTTCCGCCACCGCCTGTTTAATTTTATTTTGATCAAGTTGTTGTAATTGTGATCTCAATTTTAAAATTTCCAGGGCTTTTTTGTCAGGCTCGATGCCATAGATGAGACAGCCTTTTTTAGCAAATTGGATCATTTCGATTCCGGTTCCCGCTCCGACCACCAAAACTTTTTGCCGATTGTCAAATCTTAGATTTAAGAGAGTTTCAATTTTTTTAATATGTTTTGAAGCGGTGTAGTAGAAGTCATCATTATCTTCATTTAATCTGTTTTTCACCCGCCATTGGTAGTCTTTTAGGCCTAATTGATCACGGTAGTAATTCGTATAATATTGTTTGATTAAGTTGTTTAAAGACGTTTTAATTTTTTGGTTCATAAAAAGTGAAATTTCCCGGCGCAATATTAGTACCAACACTAATTTCTTTAAAGTCATTATTGATTTTTACTTTGATCAGTTCAACTAGGGGTTGCGTCTGACTCGATTGGTTTAAAAGGGCCAAGCGACCTTCATCAATGACTACTAAATCAACATCGTTTAACCATTCCGCCATCATGGCCTGATTCCAGAAACCGAGTTTTTTAACCGTGGACGTATCCAGACTCGGCTTATAAAAATTGGTGTGGTTGATCAACGGGTAATAACTTGCCCTGCCTGCCAGATACAGGTTGATCGGTTCACCCAGCCAGACTATTTTTTGTTTATGATTGATGATAGGTTTTAACTCCTTAACAGATTGATTTAATGTGCTGATGGTATTTTGTCGGCCGGGTTTTTGAAACAGGCTGGAAAAATTCATCCCAATAAGAGAGATAAATAACAACAACCAATAGTATTGAGGAATTTTTTTGAGCCAGACGCTGCCAATTATCGCCAATAAAGGGAAAACATAAGCGAAATAAGCAACGATTGCCCGAGGGGTTAAGTTTAAAGCCGCCCAAGTGTGGGCGAGAACATTAAATCCGGTAATGACCAGTAACAGCTGCCAGCTATTTTCTTTTAGCCATAAAGCTTTATTTTTAAAACCATTAACCAGGTTCGTTAAACCAAGCAGTAAAAATCCAAAATAAATCGCTCCAAATTCTTTAAAAGCCTTGATATACAAATGCCAATTAAAGTTGTTGCTCATCCAGTTTAAACCCAAAACCGATTTTTCCGCCTCATTAACCGGCAACAACCAACTGACTCCGGGGAAATTTTTCAAGACATTTAAAATCCCCGGCCAACCGGGTAGAAAAAACAAGCTGATTATTCCAACCGCAAGCGCTGCTTGTACCAACCAGATTTTTCGATGGTAAATCATCAAAAAGACAAAGTAAATGATCAGGGTAAACAGAAAGTTTTCTCTGACAATAAAAGCTAAGGTGAACCAGATGGTGGTTAAGAAAAAGTTATTTTTAAATAACCAATAAAAAGCTAAAACTAAAGTTAACGCTGCCAGTGATTGTGGTACGGCTGAAGAGTAATACAAAATTGCTACCGGTCCCAGACTGAGAATTGCCAGAATATTTTTTTTAGCTTTAGGATTAATCAGTCCGGCCAGTTTATAACTGAAAAACATCACCAGTAAGCCGATTAAAAATGATTGAATTCTGGCAGCCAATAAACTCGGCCCGAAAATTTTTTGCCCTAGCCCATACCATAACAATCCGCCGGGCATATGCTGGTAAAAAAACTCCGGCGTTGAGTAGTAACCGACTTGGCCGGTAGTCATCAGCCAGCCTTTAATTAAGTATTTAGCTTCGTCAATATAGGTAATGTTGTAGTAAATGCCGTAAATACCGATTATCAGCCAAGTTAAAACCGGAATGATAATCATTAATTTATTTTTCATTAAGCCTTGGCGGTTAAACCGCCATCAATTACCAGATTTGCGCCGCTGACATAGCTGGATAAATCTGAAGCCAGGTATAATATAGTTCCGGAAACTTCACTCTTTTTAGCCATTCTCCCTAACATGGTTTTAGCCAAGTATTTTTTAACAAAATTTTCCGGTTGATTATCAAAAATTCCCCCAGGTGTAACACAATTGACTCTGATTTTTGGAGCATAAAGAGAAGCAAAATATTTAGTTAAGGCAATTACCCCGCCCTTACTGGCAGCATATCCTGCCGCTACACCCATGGGCTTGCCGGAATATTCAGCGTTTTCATAAAGTGACCAATCCGGCCCGACTAAACCGTAAATAGAACTGATGTTAATGATCGATCCTCCGCCAGTCGGCGGATTCATCGCGGCACCGATGATTTGGCAGCATAAATAAGTGCCGGTTAAATTAACCTTAATAATCTGGTTCCAATCGCCGGCAGATTTGCCAGTAGCGCCGGCATTATTAACCAGCACATCAATTCGGCCATATTGGTTTAAAATCAGAGCCGTCGCTTTTTTGATTGATTCTTGGCTGGTTACATCTAAAATGATTTCCGCATCTTTAATGTCCGTTGCTACTACTTTAGCTCCGGCATGTTTTAATAGCTTAACGTGTTCCGGGCCTTGGATGCCGCTGGCGCCGGTAATCACTACTACTTTTCCGGATAAATCAATAATCGAGTTTGACATAACCCTCCTTTAGTAAAAATTCGGCAAATTTAAAATCCATTTTTGTATCAATATGCACCGAGCGCTCGATCGGCATCACTATCACCTTAGTTTTATCGGTAAAAAATTTTCCGGATTCAATTATTGCTTTTTTTATCACATAAATCCCGGCATTTAATTGGTAAACTTTAGGGGCGTCCTGCCTTCTGATGATTGGTTTGTCTGGTTTAATAAGCAAAAATTGCCAGTAATCGTTGTGGCCGATTGTGCCCATAATAAAATAAGGATTATGCTCGGCTTCGGTCACTGTCACTACCGAGTCAGTTGCTGGTTCATTGATTTTTTCCAAACAAGCTTCGATATCTTTCACTAAACGAAATGGGGAAGTCGGATCAAGAAGCACGATTGTGTCAGCTGTTTTAACAGATAAAACATGCTCTAAAACACTAATCATCGGTGTTTCGTCTTGGGCCATCTCAGCCGGCCGGTTGATAACTTCGGCGCCATAAAACTTAGCTAATTGAGCATACTTGTCCGAATCAGTTGATACCACCACCTGATCAATTTGTTTA
>Ga0210017_1001803_pt1 | contig 18615 bp, 17 predicted proteins | sample CryGeyCG2014_020_FD_183966 | JGI IMG/M metagenome (GOLD analysis project Ga0210017, IMG submission 183966) | Groundwater microbial communities from aquifer - Crystal Geyser CG08_land_8/20/14_0.20 (SPAdes) (version 2) | ecosystem: Environmental > Aquatic > Deep subsurface > Groundwater | place... | reverse complement strand
CTTAGCCATTGCCGCAGCTGCAAACCCGTGAGCATGAATACAATTTATTTGATTTGGCCGGCGGATAAAAAAAACTAAACTTTTTATAAACAACCCGGGGAAAAGATAAATAAAGGTTAAAAAAAACGATTTTTCCAATTTATTGAACCAGCCTGTTCCAAACCAATTAAACCGGTGGATTTCGAAGTTCTTGCCTGTTTCAAATTTTTTGCCTCTAATCGGTAGAGAAAGAGGCTGGTATGTCAAAAGATAGACATATACATTTTTTTGACCCAAGTAATCCAGCAGTTTATCTAGATGGCTTTCAACTCCACCTAAATTCGGCCTGGCAAACGGACAGATCATTAAAATTTTTTTTATCTTATTCATTTCTTTCCTTTAAAAAAATTAAAATCGTACCCAGTAAAATAGATAAAAATACCCAAATACCCAGCCTTTCTGCCAAGATCCCGTTTATTAACATTAGAAGAGGACAAAAACATAAAAAAACCAAACCAACTATTATTAAAATTCTTCCATTAATATTAAAGTGTTTGAAAATAAAAAAATAACAAATAAATATTATTAAAAAAACAAAATCGTTTGCTTTTTTAATAAAAACCATTTCCCCAAATATCAATAAGACATATATCCATACCAGCCAAACCACCAATGGTTTTGTTTTTAAATCCTCAATATAGTTTATTGACATTATATTTTTATTTTTTATTAAATTTTGACCAAGTAAAAACTAAATACCCTAAAAGTGAAAAGATTGTAATCAATGAAATATTGTTACCAATATCAGCATACATTTGCGGCAGATATTTTATTTCAAGCATATATCTTTTTTCATTATTAGTATTTTCAGGGGTTAAATACCAGCCATTAGCATATCCGTTTGCCAAAAAATGATCTGCTGAAATTTTCTTTCCGTTTGAATAAATCTGCCATAAAGGATTAAAAGTTTCACTTAAAACCAATAAATATGGTTTTATGGTGGTATTTTCGATATTTACTTCGTATTTTGAAGGATTAATTTTTTTAAAGGCGGAAATCCGATTACTCAAAACTAAACTTTTTTCGGCATTTTTTTTGTCTTCAATAAGCCAAAATGGGCTGGTTAAATAATCAGGCTTAATCTCATTTACCGGTAAATTTGTTTTTAATGAATAGTATCCGGGTTTAAGCATATCAATATTTATACTTCGCCATTGATTTGATTTTTCTTGAGGAATAGGTAATTTATTATTGTTAAAAAAAAGGTAATAAGAAGCTGATTCTTTATTAAACTCTGGTTTAAATAAATATTCATTTATTAAAAGTTGATAACTGCCTTCTTTTAAGATTTCAATATCAAAGTACATCTCCCCGTTTTCTTTGTTTATTTTTTGTTTTTCTTTTAAATTAATAAAATATAAAGTGTTTTCATCTATTTTTTTAATTTCATCAGAAATAGAGTTTTCTTCGCTTAAAAAGTGATATCCGTCTCCTCTTCTATATTGATAAAAAGAAAAAAGATCAAAATAGCTTTCAAGCTTACCATCAACAATAACGAGTTTATCGGGACTATAAACCTGCAGTAAAGATCCGCCTGGAACAACAGAATAAACATCAAGCGCGTTTATCGACTCTATTAATACTTGGTCTTGAGAGGAAACGGTCAATTGCCCAAAATTAATAATTTGTTTTAAGCTTTTTTGGTTTTTTAGAATATCTGACATAATATAAGGATCAAAAATTCCAGCCTCGTTGTTTGGAGTAATATCGTTTTGCTGTAAAACATAGTCAACTGCAAACAAATTTAAATAAGGAGTTAAATCAGTATTCTTGCCCAAAAAAAAAGTCTGATATACCAGCTGGGACAGCCTATTTTGACCGCTGGCTAGATAAGACGGAGCGCGGATAAGCGGGTTGGGGATCAGATATAAAGCTGCCGGCTCACCCGAAGAAATTCCGGATTCCCAACCGTATGTGTGTCCGTAATAGATTTTAGGTGAAAGCAGAACTTTCAAATTCGAGTTATTTTGTTTAAACCAATTACCGGCTTCATGCCAGTACTCCGGAACTTTAGTATGCAGCGAATATCGGCTGTCGCCATACCAAGTTTCATTCTGAATATTTTTACCGGTTAATAAGGGATACGACGAAATTAATATAATAAATATTAATATATAGGGCAAAAATTGCTGAAAAAAAGTTTTCCCTTTATGTCTAAACAGAAAGTCGGATAAGTCTTCAATAAACAAACCTAGTAAAACTGAAAAACTGAAAAGGTGAATAATGGTGAATTTTGCAAAAGGTTCCCGGTACATACTGAATCCCGGAACTTTGTCGTAAAAAAACTGGAAAATAAAACCAAAGGGATAATTTGTTCCTTTTGCTAAAAAAATCCCCAAAAGGGCCAGTAAGGAAAAGAATATTTTCTCTTTGGTTTTGTTTCTGAACAAAAGCCCTGAAAAAGAAAAAATTGGAATGAAAAAAGTAATAACAAGCAAAGGAAAACGATAATAAGACATTGCAAACGGCAAAAGTGTCTTGTTGTTAAACTGCTGTAAAAACGCCCAGAAACCCATTGTTCTAAAAGCTTCATTGATTGGAGTGCTTTTCAAAAAGTCATAACTTCTTACAACTTCAATTATATTTTTATCTATTTTAACCAAAGAAAAGTAAAAGTTTGGCAGCCACCACATATTTATCAAAATAAACAAAATACTTGTAAAAAACAAAAAAGCAAAACCAAATATAAATTTTTTTGTTGTCAACAAAAAATAAATAAAATAAGCTCCTAAAATAATATATATCGGACTTGTACTGGCAAAATTTAAATTGGCGGAACCATATAATAAAGTACTAATCGCAATCATGCTTGGATATTTAAACGAAAATTTCTCTTGCGACAATCCTTTAATCCAAAATAAAAAAATAAGCGGTAAAAAAGCAATGACCGGCCTTAAAACTACTTGCAAACCATCAACTATTACCAAAAAATTAAACATATATAAAACTGCGCCAACCAAACCTGCAATCGCGCCTTTTTTCTTTGATTCCCTAAAAAGGCACCTGATTAAAAAATACATAAATATTCCAGGCAAAATAAAATGAAGAATTATCCAGCTTTTTTGAATATCAGGCAGGGAAAAACCGATTTTTTTGCCCAAAAACCAAAATAAAGACATTGGAAAAACCTTCGGCTTTTCAAGACTGGGCATGCCCCCGTCCAGTTTGTCATACCAAGAATAGGAATAGTTATACAAATTAGCAGAAGGATCTAAATAAAAAGTCTGATCCCCGCCGGCGATAATATGGCCTTGCCTAAACCAAAATAATGGAACCAACCCCAATAAAAAGATTATAATCAAAGGCCAATGTTTATTAAAGAAATTTTTGATCATTTGCAAGCTGTTCTATGTTTTTGATTGTCTTTTCCAGAGAATATGTTAATTTGGCAGTTTGGGAAATATTTTTCCGAAAAGTAGTGTATTTGATTATATCTTTCTTTTTGATTTTATAGTATTTCCATATAGACTTTTCAAAACTTGTTAAATCTTTTGGCATAATTAAATCGCCTGACTGGTTTTGAATAATATCCGCCGGGCCGGGAACATTAAAAGCAACTACTGGGCACCCGCATGCTTGGGCTTCCAGACAAACATAACTAAAAGTTTCCCATTTTGAAGGAATAATGACCAAATCTGACCGCAAATAAAATTTACGCACTTCTTCAGGAGAAAGCTGTCCTTTGTATTCAACATTAGAGTATTTTTCAGCAAGCTGGCGGGGAATTTCTTCCAATGGTCCACTGCCGACGAGAGCAAACGAAATAGATTTGCAAGGAGACTCCTTGCAATACTGCGAGGAGTCTCCCTGCATAAATTCAATTTTATTAACACTCTCGATAATTTGCTTTAGATAAATTACCCCTTTTTGTTCTTCCATCCTCCCCGCAAAAAGCACATTGAATTTTAAATCAACGACAATCTCGTTTTTTTGAGGAAAATACGAATTACCCAACCCGTAAGGAATATTAAAAATATCGCCCCTATCCAACTGAAAGTGTTTTTCAAACAATTTTTCATCATTTTCGTTGGAAACAATCACTTTTCCAATGTGTTTAACCAAACTCTTATAAAAACTTCCTTGATAAAAAAAATTATGGGCCCTTGCTCTGATTGATTTTGCTTCAGGGTAAACAATAGGAGTAAAAACCAAAACATAATTTTTGCGGTTTTTAATGTTTAACCACCGATAAAACAACAGTTCAAATATTTCATTCTTAATTATAATTAAATCGGCACTGTTCAGCAGGTTGCGTACTTTTTTCTTTTCTGAAGAAAACCAAAAAAGAGATGAAAATTTTAAGGGTATGTGGGCAATATATTTACCCGTATTTTTTCTTAAAGTGGGGGAATTATTCAACTGAGTAAAAAGTTTCGGCAATTTCCAAATCGGGTTTAAAAACTGAAAAGCGCTCAGGCAAATATAGAATTTCAAAAACGGCCGGCAATCTCCAAGAAAATAAACATCGTGCCCTTTTTTGGCAAGCTCCTCGCCGACTTCCGTAAAATATTTTTCCGCCCCTCCTTCAAAAGTAAGGCGGTTTATGTCAAATAAAACAACTTTCATTTATTAAAATTTTAACTTTTGTCCCTCGTTGCACCTAAAACAAGCCGGAAACGGCATCTTTACCCTGCTTTTCCGAAAAACACGGATTTTATTATTATTCCATTGTTTTAAAATACTCCCCTTAAAAATACTGCCAAAGCAAAAACCCTGACAAACCCCCAAATCACCGTTGGGATGGATTAAAAGACTATTCCAGGGAGCTAAACAAAGAGAATTTTTATTGGGAAAAATTTTAGGATCAAAATATTTTTTCAACTGATATCCCCGGTATGCGAAATAAATCGGCATTTTCGATTTTTCCCCTGAATATTTTAAGAATTCATTGTATTTTTCCTGAAAAAAATTAAACTTATAATTATCATCAACCTCCAGTCCAATCGGTTCAAGTCCGCCGGTTTTATTTTTATCAACAAATATCTTTTGCAAGGTATGAATCTTTTTAGGATAATACATTAAAAGCCCAAAGCCAATTTCATCAACCTCCAGGCTGTTTGCCAGATCAATTATGTGTCTGGCATTTTCAACCTGATTGGGAAAAATAATACTTGCTAATCTGATATGTGGATAATTAGTTTTATTTTGTTTTTTATATTCCGATAATTCTTTTACTCCGCCTACTGCCTTTTTGTAAGCGCCCCTTACACCACGCATCCGATCGTGAAATTCTTCCGGACCGTCAATGGATACAGATAAAAAATCTAATCTGTTCTTTACTAATTCAACTGCCAAATCCTTATTTAATAAGCTGGCGTTTGTTGTCAGTGCGCAAACTAACCGCTTTTCTTTTACATATTTAATAATTTCAATTAAATCCTTTCTTAAGGTCGGTTCACCCCCATTCAAGTAAATAAATGGTCTAAACCAAGCAACTTCATCAATAATTTTTTTAATTTCTTCTAAGCCTATTTCTTTTTTTTCATTAAAATTTTTGGTGTAAGAAGGAGAGTTTGAAGAACAGCCAAGACAGTTAAAATTACATCTTTTAGTAACCAAAATTGTAATTAATGAAGGAAAAATACTAAACCCCAAGCCGGAAAAAAATTTAAAGTCTATTTTTTCCCGAAAGTAATTTAATCCTAAAAAGGGCAGATAATGGGGGGTTTTTTTTATTAAAAACAATAGTTTTTTATACATATTTTCTTTTTGAGATTCCCTATAAAGCGCCATTTCCCAAAAACTTTCTTTTTAAATTTTTGGTTTTTAGGGAAATAACAAAATAATGAGAAGGAATTTTAAGAATTCCATAGGGCAATCTTTTCCAAACCCAGCGCGGGTCAACATAATTCCAAACCCCTTTAATCATTGCTCTGCTTCCGGCACCGTTTAACATCTTTTCAATTTGTCTTAAGGTTAAAGGTTTTTCAATCGGCTGATCTTTTAAACCAAATATTCTCTCTATAATCGGTTTTCGGATATATTCTAAACCATGGGGAAGCCGGGCATGGGCAACAATAATCTGAATTTGGGAAACCCTCACCATTTCGGAAACGGCTTTTTCCTGGTCAAAACAATGCTCCAGAACCCCGTTACTCAAAGAAATTTCAAATTCATTATTCGAAAAGGGCAGGCTTTCCGCCTCAGCTTTAACCAAGTATTTCGCCCCGTTTTTTTTAGCAATTTTCAAGGCCTCCGAAGAAAAATCCACGCCGACGATTTCCGGACAAAATTTCTCAATTAATCCTGATCCGCAACCAATATCAACTGACTTTTTCCCTTTCAACAAGGTAGATAAAAGTTGATAAAATTCAATTTCATCACCAAACGAACCTTCTTTGTGCAGCTTGTCGTAACCACTGATTGATTTTTGAACCAATCCTGATACTTTCACCAGGCTATGTTATCATGGAAGAAAATTGGTTACAAGTTCGACTAATTTGTTTTTATGAAGAATAAAATTCGACTAAATTTTGGCTGTGGAAACGACATTCGAAAAGATTACTTTAATGTTGACATCAAATCTTCTAAAAATATTGACAAATCTTTTGATTTTAATTATTTTCCCTACCCTTTTTAAACAAACACTTTTGAAGAAGTTTTTGCGGATAATGTGATGGAACACCTCACCGATATCCCCTTAGTTATGAAAGAGCTTCACCGAATTTCCAAACCAAACGCTAAAATTAGAATCATTGTTCCTTACTACAACTGCTATGGCGCTTATAACGATATTACCCACCTTCATTACTTTAACGAATATTCTTTTGAGCCGTTTTACAAAAAAAGCACGAGGGGTAATTATTTTATCAACGAAAAATTTGAACTGATTAACCTTTCCCTCATACCAACAAGATTGGGAAAGTTTTTCTTTTTTGATTTTATTAGAAAACCATTAGGTAAGGTACTGGGACAAATTATTCAAACAATTGATATTACCTTAAGAGTGGTTAAATAGATCTTCTAATGCATTTTTAACCCTGCCGGCATGTTTTTCCCACGAATATTTTTTCGCAACCCCATAAGCTTCTTGGCCCATTCTGATCGCTTTTTCCTCATTGTTTATTAACAGATTTAGCTTGGCAACAAATGAATTTAAGTCTCCTTCCGGCAAGAAGTATCCTTGTTTACCATTAACAAATAACTCGGTTACTCCGGAACCATTTGGAACAATAAATGGACAACCGCAACCGGCTGCCTCCAAGGCAAACATGCCAAAAGCCTCAACGATTGGATGAACCAAAACTCTGGCTTTAGATAAAAGCTTCATCTTTTCTTCTTCACTAACCCTGCCGACAATTTTTAATCTTTCAAGAACCCCTTTTTCTTTAGCATATCTGATAAAATCTTTTTTAAGTTCTTCATGCGCCCAATTCCCCGCTATTACCCATTTTATTTCTTTATTTTCGATTCTAGATAAAATATCAATAATAAATTTCGGGTTTTTACCGACATCCCACTTTGTCAACGAAATAATACTATTTCGGCCGCTTTCAGCAATTTTGCTTAACGGATAACAGCCGGGGTAAATTCGGTATATTTTCGTCTTGGGAGAAAAATCGTGAATCGTTTTTTCGTGCAATCCCGAACAGACCATTGCCCCCGACGATTCCCTTAATATTTTTTGGTCGAGTTTCTTGCCCAAAGGAATCAATAACGGGAAAAAAGCCGCAAGCAAACTCTTAGAATAAACCTTTGGGAGAATATATGAAATAGGATCATAAACAAAGGCTAAATACGGAATACCAACCTTCCTTTTTATCGCCATCGCGACAAAACAGGTGTAAGTTTCGTGACAAACAATAACAGAATATTGTTCTTTCTTTATGTACTTTTGAATATACAAAGAGTAGGTCAGATAAAGAAGGGAGAAAAATGAAAAAAAGGGAATTACAAAAGAAATCTTCTCAAAAAAGTTCATCTCATCGGAAATATATCTTACCGGTATATCCTTAGTATATTGATCAATCGGATATTTTATCCTTTTAAGAAGTATTAATTCCGCATTGAACCCTAGTTTATTTAAGTTTCTGACTTGCTCAATCGCAATAATTCCCACTCCGCCGATAGAAAACATCTGTCCAACCATAACCCCAATCTTTGTCATTAATTTTTTGTTTTATTAATTTTTGCTAATAAAAACTGATATAAAGCTCCGTAAATATAAAAAGCAAAAGAAGTTGCGTATATCAGCCAACGGAAGAAGGAAATCACCATTGTGGCCACACCAGGAAAAAGATGTTTAATAAATTTTTCTCTTAATATTTGTGTTCTCCCTTCCCAAAAAACCCTTCTGACAAAATAACGGTAAGTTCTTCTTTCATCCGTAACCCGGTGATAAACGATTGCCTTGTTGCTTCGATGAATTTTAATCCCTGCTTCCTTTGCTAAAGAAAGCAACTCACTCTCTTCGCCGCTGGCCAAATTCCCCTTTTTCCTCCCCAGTCTTTCGTTAAAACGGAAATTAATTTTTTTAAACACTTCCTTTCTTACCGCTAAATTGCATCCGTAAATTTCTCTCGACACCGGACTTACCGCCAACATCGCATGCATTTCGAAAGGAAACCACAGGGGTATTTCGCCAAGGGGTAAAACAAGCCCGCCGATTATCTCTGCCCCGGTTCTGATAAATTCCTCAGTTAGATCATTAATGTAATTTGGATGGGCAACGGCACCATCATCCAAAAAACAAATTATTTCATTGTTTGCCTTCTTAACTCCCTCGTTCCTGGCATAAGATAGACCTTTGGTGCCATCAACAACAATCACTTCGCAAGCTTGTCCTTTTAAACTTTCGACTGTTTGAACATACGAATTTCTTGATCTGGCAATAACGACGCTAATTTTCGATTTTTTTATCATTTGAGTTTCTTATGAAAAAAAATTTTTCCATAATGTCGGCAAATCATGAATCAATAACCAAAAAAACAACCGAAATATTTGAAAATGAGCGGTAGAAAAAAATTCCGGCTCATTTATACAAAACTCCGTCTCGTACTTCCGACAATTATTAACCATCATTTTTATTTTCTTGCCTTTTTCACTCTCCAATAAGGCATCAAGATTGCAATCAACATCCCTCAAGTTTCCAAAACACCAATCTTCGGGACAGGCAGAACAAGGATAAACGTCCAGAGTAGGTGTAATAATTACCGAAAAATAGCCGGCCCTGCAGGGGAAAAACCTCTTTTGGTTAAACAAAATCCGGCTGACCTGATAGACAAAAAGATTCTTTGCATAATTAATATTTTTCAGTTGTTTGATAACAGAATTTCTTTGTTTTTTGTTTAAAACAAATTCATTTTTTTCAGAGGTTTTAAAAAATGCGCCGACAGCAATCGGTCGACAGGAAAAGTAATCTACAATGTCTTTAAACTCATCCCAAACCTTCTTTATTTCCAAATAGTTCGCAGGGGTGATATTGCAGCTTAAACTTATCTCATAGCCATCATCGTGCAGCTTTTTTATGGTTTGTTTTGTTGTCTTAAAACTTCCTTTTATTCCCCTGACTTTATCATGTGTAGAATTTATTCCGTCAATCGAAACACACATCGTGGTGTCGGAAAAAGAAACCATTTCTTTGGCTCTTTCAATCAATTTCTCAGAATTTAGACCGTTACTTTGTAGAAAAAACCTAATTCCTTTATGTTCTTTATTGATCATTTGTGCTATATCAATTAAGTCTTTTCTTAAAATTGGTTCTCCTCCTGTTAAAGAAATTGTATTAAGAAAATTTAATGATTTCGAAGTTTTTATCATCATTTCTATTTCAGATAATTTAAACTCCTTTTCTTTTAAAGAAGGATCAAGCAAATAACTTTTCCAGGCGCTACACTGGGTACATCTACTGTTACACTGATCCGTAACACTAAGACAAATTTGACAAATCCTGGATTGGCGATTGAAAAAAGATTTTAGATAATAAAAATAATTCCTAAAATACTTAAAGGGTTTCATATATTTCTTCTAATCTTACCAGATTCCTGCCTCTAAATTTAATAATTACCACCAACCCACTTAACAAGCTTAACAAAATCACTTTTCCCCACCCCTCTATATAAAACAGTTCTTAATCCTGTCCGCAAAGTTTTCCAAAGAAAATAGGGATGGTAAAAACGCGTCTGAGTGGAATCCGGTTTCCATCCTTTTGACAACAACCCGTTTTTAAACTCTGAAAAAAGTTGTTTTGTTCTTTCTGTGGTGAGAAAATCCGTTTCCATGGAAACAAAATTTTTTTCGTTCATCTTTGTCCAATCTTCCGTTACCAGCCATTCTTTTTTCTTTGCAAGATTATAAAAACCGGTGCTTGGCCAGGGAGTGGCAATATTTACCTCAATAATTGAAGAGCTTAACTGCTGGCTGAAATCAATAGTTTGTTTAACTTGTTCTTCGTTTTCTCCAGGGATTCCGACCATAAACCAAGCGCCCGTGCCAATGCCTATTTTTTCCGTTTCAGCAATTACTTCCTTTGATCTTTTAAGATTAATCCCTTTTCTTAATATTTTATCAATCACTTCCTGTGAGCCGGATTCGATACCGAAACCAATAAAAACACAGCCGCTTTTTTTAAGAAACTTTAAAATTTCCTTGTCTGTCTGGTCTGTTCTTCCATTGCAGGAATAAGTCACTCTTAGCTTTCGTCTAATAATTTCTTGGGTAAATTTTTTCACCCAAAATTTAGGCCCAACCAATTCCGAATCGGAAAATGTAAAATGTTTGACACCGTATTTCTCTTTTAACCACTTCATTTCTTCAACTACCTTTTCCGGTTTTCTAATCCGATAAGGTGAAATTTTATCCAAGGCCGGCTTGCAGTTTGTGCAACAAAATGGGCAGCCGCGGCTGGCAATGATATCCCCGTAAGCTTTTTGCTTATCGGGATACAAAGAAACATCAAAAATATGTTTTGCAGGAAAGGGAATTTGGTCAAGGTCTTTAATCGTTTCAATCCTATTGTGAATTATCTTTTTACCAGATCGATAAACCAAATTGGGAACTTTTTTTAAGACCAATTTTCCTTCAAAATGCTCCATTAGTTTTAATAAGGAAATTTCTCCATCAGAAACAATCACAAAATCAATTTCTTTTACCTGCAGACATTCTTCGGGCAGCGCCGTCGGATGTGAACCGCCGACAATGACTTTTGCCGAAGGATTTACCTTTTTAATTTTTTTTATCAGTTCAACCGCTTTTGGAAAAACAGAAGTCGGAAAGGTAATGCCAAAAACATTAAATTTTTTTATTAGATCGTCTGGAAATTCCTCCATATCGAGATTAAATCCTCTGACAAAATACCCTGCTTTTTCCAAGGCAGCCCCCAAATAAGAGAGATTTAAAGGAATGCTTTCCTGTTTAAAGCCTTCCATAAATTTCGGAATCAAGAGAGCAATTCTTGGTTTTCCTTCTTTTTGCATTCTCATCTTCCAAAAATTAAATCAAGCCCCTTTTTAAATCTTTTGACCACAAATAATACTCCCTGGCCTTTTGTCTGACGGAACATGTTGTAAATTTGCCTTTTCAACCAAGAAAGATCCTTTATCTTAGACAACAACCAACGACCGCTGGCCTTCCGGCAAAACTCCACCAAATATTCGGGGGTAATATTTTCAAAATTAATAACTGAAGACGAAGAACCGTCAAAATCTTTCCAGTTTTGAGATATCAATCTGTTTTCTTTCTTTAACTGGTCAAAATATCTTGTACCGGGAAACGGAGTGGTAAGACTGAATTGGACAGAATCGACATCAAGTTCTTTGGCAAAATCAAGTGTTTGCTTCATTGTTTGCTTCGTTTCGCCTAAAAGTCCAAAAGTAAAAGTGGCGTGGGTTTTAATTTTGTATTCACTGCACCAAACAACGAATTGTTTAACCTTTTCAAAATTTATCGGTTTATTAATGTTTTTTAAAATTTCTTTGTTTCCGCTTTCAACCCCAAACTTAATACCGATACAGCCAGCTTTGGCCATATCCGTTATCATTTCCTTATCAGAAATCATGGCGTCTCCCATTACCGACCAAAAGACTTTTAACTTTCTTTTTTTTATTTCTTGACATATATTCAAAACCTGTTTTTTATCAGCGGTGAAAGTATCGTCATCAAAATAAATTTCTTTAACATGGTATTTATCAACCGCTTGCTGCATTTCGTCCACTACTCTCTTGGCAGAAAAAAACCGGTATTTCCCATTTTGATAAATTACTTGATTCCAAAGACAAAAATTACATCTGAATGGACAACCCCTGCTGGCCTGCATCTGAATGCTTGGTTGGTGTTGGCAAAAACCATCCCAGTAAGCAGAAATGTTTGGTTTATTGTTTTGGGGAAACAAATGCCTTGCCGGAAAAGGTAAAACATCAAGTTTTTCAATTGCTTTTTCTTTATTGATGATAATTTTATTATTTTTCCTAAAAGCCAGGCCTTGCACATCGTCAACCCTTCTTTTATTAGATAAACAATCAATAAAATTTGAAAAATTCAGTTCATATTCAGCCAAAAACAAAAAATCAATCTTTGGATTTTCTTTTAAAATTTGCTGAGGAAAAACAGTAATGTGGGCTCCGGTCAAACAAAGAATTGTTTTGGGTGATTTTTGTTTAATTTTTTTAACCAGCATAAGATCATAATCAATGGTGGGAGTTGATGATTCAAAAAGTAAAACATCAGGCTTTTCAAAACTAATCTTTTCTAACAACTCTTCTTCTGTCTCGTTAACCGCCACTCCGTCGTCAACCACAATCTCATATCCCTTGTTTTCTAAAAGTGAAGCAGTGTAAGCAAGAAAAAAAGGAAAAGGAACATAGTCCGGCTTGTCGTTTATTTTTTTGACTGTCGAAAAAGGCCAACGGCTGCCTGCCCGGACAAAATACTTCTCTTCTTTCTGGTTAATTTTTATCCGGCAGGTTGGATTAGCAAGAAATATTTTCATTAACTGGATTATATCTCACCCTGAAGCTCTCTGTTAATCCGCAACTATTTTGTTTATTGAGAAAAACATTTCCACCCTTACAGTTTTTTATACCACATGTGATAAAAATCTGTAAAGCAAGCTACAATAATTTAGTTGCCTGATTTAAAGTTTTTCACTAATTTATAAGCCTCATCCCCTTTCCAATCATCAGGTAATAAAGAGAAGGGGATCTGGGGATCATCTCTTAAAATTGAAAGAAATCCAAAAACCACTTGGTTTTTTGCAATCTTTCTTTCTCTCATATTAAATATAAGCTCTATATATCTTCTGTTTAAATTGCTCAGGTGATACACTCTTTCCATCAAATCTGTTAAATCCATTTCTCCCACAGTGCCATTGTTACCAATTGAGGAAACCAGAATCAATTCTTCAGATAAATTGTGTTCTTTAATGAATTCCGCTACTAAGCTGGATGGATTATAGGGAGTCAGCCAAATACTCTGTTGGAGCATCCCGCAACCAATCTTTCTCAAATAGTTTCTCAGATAGTGTCTTTCCCTTGTCCTCTCCATTGGTATATCGTATGAAACTAAATATATTCGTTTATCCCAGATTCGATTATTATCATAAAAGGGAATTATTCTTCTAAGTTTTTCCTCACCTGTTTTAGTGATTTTAGGCAAAGTGTCAGCCTCTTTTAAAACTTGAATTAATCCTTTTCGTTTTAAAAAACCGTATGCCCTCTTAATTGACTGGTAGTTAAACTTTTCTAAATCTTCATCCACTTTATCCGATATTTGATATCTTTTGCTTGACCTGACTAAACTTGGCGCTTCTAAATTAAAATAGACAGCCACTAAAGCTATATCCACTATCCTTTCCACAACAATTTCACTAGCATTTTTTATTGTTCTTTTATTCAACACCATATAGATAATTATCCCACCTGTGATAAAAAACTGTCAATTGTTTAAGGCTTTACAATCTAAACCAAGTTGAATAAATAATAAGATTAAACACAATGATGTTTCAGATTGTGTTTCAAGGTAGTGTTTACAACGGAAGAGTGTATTTTTTGGTAAGAAGCCCCCAAAGAATATCAAACGCAACCGGATATATTTTCATTCTTTTCAAAATGTAGCTTTCTTTAACCTTAACTAATTTTTGTATTTTCTTTCTTTTCTGCCAATCGTTTTTAAAATTCTTTATATTCCAAAAATAAGCTTGAATTGTCCCTTTCGGGGTTTCAAAATCACCTTTAAATGAATAATAAAAAATTTCCCCCATTGAAATAAAAATATTTACCGACAGTGAAAGCAGCAAAACCGGTATGCTTATATGATTTTTGATTAGAGTGCTTATCCTGTTTTTCTTTACCAGAAATTGCCTTTTGGCTCTTTTTTCGGGTGCATAAAAATTTCTCTGGCTTAATTTATGATATACAACCGCTTGAGGAACAAAGTAAACTTCAAAACCGGCCAACCATGCCCTCCAGCAAAAATCAAATTCCTCGTGATAAATAAAATAGTCTTCGTCTAAAAAGCCGATCTTTTCAATAACCTCACGCCGGATCAACATGGCTGCACCGTGGGCATAAAAAACCGGTACCGGGTCGTCATATTGGCCAATATCCTTGTCAAAAGTCCCCCGCAAAGGCGAGAAGCCATACATATCGCAAATCCCGCCAGCGGAATTAATTATTTTCTTATTGTCAAAAAAAAGCACTTTTGAAGAAAATACTGCGGCTTGGGGTGTTTTTTCGGCAAAATTTATCAGTTCGCTCAACCAATCTGGCTCAACTTCCGTATCTCCGTTCAGTAAAACAATGTATTTTCCTTTTGTGTGTTCATAAGCTATATTATTTCCTTCGGCAAACCCTACTCTGTCATGACTCTCAATAAGTTTAACTTTCTTATATTCTTTTTTTATCATTTCTACACTACCATCAGAAGAAGCGGCATCAAATACAATCACTTCAAAATTTGGATACAATACCTTTCCCAAAGAAAAAAGGCATTTTTCTAATACTTCTCTGCCGTTATAATTTTGAACAATTACACTAGCAAGCGGATGATTTTTTCTCATGTTACTAATTTTTTTTCTTGACTCAAAAACAAGTTTATATTATTATAATCCTTATGTTGCCGAAAGAAAACAACTTTATTCCAAAAAGTTCAACAATAGATCGTGTCAATCCCGATGATAAGATTAGATCGTCAGAATTACTTACAGAAACCAATGAATATAAAATATTAGCAGTAGGGCCATTTTGCAAATTAATTCACCATTGTTCAGAAATATCATGGTTGCCTCAATTTTCCGAAACCGTAGCCTTAACAATAGAAAAATGGAAACAGGCCGTAGCCTCAAATCCCAAAACCTATGCAGGCCCCCAGTTTCGGCTTGAAGGATTTGAAATTTCTGGAGACACCCTAGCATTACAAACCAGTTTAATCTCTTATAATCTTTATGTAGGTTGTCGAGACGAAAAAAAGTTATCCGAAATAGCTTCCGCCAACAAAATTAAAGATGTTTATGATCTAGCGGCCCAACCTTTAAATGTCAGCGCACTGATCGTATTTAGCGACCAGTTAATTCCGGTTCAAAAAAGATCACTAGAAGTTGATGTTGACCCGGGAATGATTTACCTACCCGGAGGCCAACTGCGTGATCATTTAGCTCCTGAAACTATCGATCTTGCTAAACAAAGAGGTTTGGCATTAACCCAAATTCTTCCAGACAACATTAGACCCGAAGAACTTTATGTTTATCGTGAAATAGAACGCCACGCAACTTCTCCGCTTGGGGCTCTATTTGATCAAATAATTTCTGAAACCGGAATTTCTATTGAACACTTCACCCTCGAAGAAGCAGTTCTCTTAGGCCTTATTCAAGCAAAAGGGGTGGCCTTACACCCCGAATTAGTTTTTTTAATTTCATGCAATTTAACTTCAAAAGAAGCAATGAAATTTAAAGGAAAAGACGCCTGGGAGGGAAAATTTCATCTGGTTAACTCTGATCCAAACAGAATTGTCAAAGAAATTAATGCAATTGGAAATCCAGTCCCGATACTGCAAGGAGCTCTTGCTGTTTACACTCACTTAACATCCAAATGAACAAATCCGCAATTTTTCTTTTCACCAAAAGCCCAGTATCTCCAAATATTGCCAAAACAAGAATTGCCCGCGTTTTGGGGGATAAAAAGGCTTTATCTATTCATAAAGCTTTTCTCAAGGACATTATTGAGACCTTAAATACAATTGGTAACACGGACAAATATGTTTCTTGCACACAAGAGGGGTCTAGTTTCTTTGATAAATATAAAGATTTTGGGGTTTTTTATCAAAAAGATATTCAAAGATCTTCATATGGAATTTCTACATATGTCAGTGATATAACCTTTTCTTTTAATCACTTGTTCAAACTTGGGTATGAAAAAGTAATTTCGCTACACGCTGATTGTCCTGATTTACCCAAAAAATATATTGAAAATGCAGTAGAGAAATTAAATACTAATGATTTTGTTTTAGGGCCAACAGAGGATGGAGGATTTTATCTTTTTGGTCTTAAAAAATTCATTCCCGAATTGTTTTATTCAGTTAGGCACGGAACGAACGATGCTCTAAAGGACATCCGTCAACTTCCTGAAAAAATTGGGGTAAAAATGTATGAAACACAAATATGGTACGACATTGATACAGTAGAAGATTTACAAAACTTCCTTAAAAGAAAATCTAAAGCAGAATTTTCAAAAAAAATACTCCAAAAACTTGATATAGACAAAATAAATCAACCAATTAAATAAATTTAGCCTTTGGTTTGGTTCGAGATTGATATAACCCAATTTGCTTTAAATACTTTCTCAAAATTACACTCGCCCTAAGAACATCAATAGTAATACTTGGTTTACTAATACTTTCTTCTTTCACTCCATAATCCAGCAGTCTTTCCATCTCTTGAACCTGCCGAGCCAGTATTTTCGGATCATTTACATCTAATCGCTCGTGGGCGGGACAATTTATGTATCCAATTTCCGGATGTATTTGTAAAAAAGTTAAATATGCCCGCCGCTGGTGTACTGGCCGAGATACTAAAATCATTTTTTGAAGATTAAATCCACATTCATTCAAAAAAGGAATTGCATATCTGGCTTCATCAAAAGTATTCCGCGTTTGTTTGCTTCGGTCCTCCTCACACACAATATCAGACTCACTGACCCCTAATTCAAGTAATACCTGTTTGTATTTTTCAACTTCTGTCATCCCCCAAACTGCTTCCCCTCCAAACTTTCCACCTTGGGAAACAAAGGCAATTTTGGGAGCAAATCCTTCTTTATAAAGTTGAGCCGCTCTATTAATTGGCTCTAAGCTTGACCCACCAAGAATAAAAATCACATCAGCTGCTTTTGGTTCATCTTTGATATTTAAGTAATTAAAAACTTTTTCCGCCGCTTGTCTAACTTGAGAAAATTTCTCACCTTGTAATGTTTCCATTGTCTTATAATATCACTAATTATCCTCGTTTACAATTTCACTTTAATCTGTAAAATTATTTTTAATACAATTCCAGCAAATTATCCCTTTGTCGATTGGTTTTCCCTTCGACATTAATTTTCTAGCAAGTTGATATTTTTCGTTATTCCACACATTCCCAAATCCTTCTTTAAAAGCATTGCCAAAGTCGTATTTTTGGTCGTAATACAGACAACAAGGGGAAACGGATCCGTCCCAATTGACAACGGATTGGCTCCAAAGGAAATTACAGTTAAATTTTTTCTTAGCATTTTTATTGGTAAATAACTCTTCCCCCATATCTCCTCTGTTTTCGATAAACACAATCCGACCAAAACCCCATTTTTTAACCAGTTTTTTAGCCTGCGGAATTTCGTGCTTGTTGTGGTCAAAAACAATAAACTGCCAAGTTATAAATGGAAATTTTGAATTTTGTTTTTCTTTTTCTTTTTTTATTTTTTTAACTGTTCTTAAAACTTTTTCGATTGATCCGCCAACACGATATACACCATATGTCTCCTTAGTAATCCCGTCCAAGGAAACAACAAGATGGTTTAATTTTGATTCCATTAATTTTTTTTCATAGCCATCAGGAAAATAATTTAAATTTGAACTCAGCCTACTAATGATTCTTCTTTCGTGGCACAAAGAAATCATCTTAAAAATATCTTGATTTAAAAACGGTTCGCCCCAATTAAAAAGATCTATTTCCAAAAGATATCCCCCCACTTCGTCAATGAGTTTTTTAAAATTAAAAAATTTCATTTCTCCGCGAGATCTTCCTTTATTATTTTGCCCTGTCGGACATAAAGGACAATGAAGAATGCAGTTCGTACTGGGATCAACGGTAAGTTTTGTTGGAAAACCATTTACTTTTGCCGGCTCAATAAATTTATCCTGAATTAATATTTTTAACAAATTTGCCAGTTTTTTTAGTGTTAAAAATTTAAATAACCAGTAAAATTCCCAAAATATAAATTTCAACCCGCTTTTTTTTATTTGATCAAAAAAAATCATTATTTTTGAAGTTTGTTTTTCCATGTTTTAGGAGTTGATTCGTTTTCCAGTTCCAGGTTTTTTAAATAATGGAACTTCTGCGGCCCTAACTCTCTGGCCCACTCAATCATCAGTTTTAAACCTTCGTCCAGGGAGGTGTTG
>Ga0210017_1001802_pt1 | contig 18619 bp, 17 predicted proteins | sample CryGeyCG2014_020_FD_183966 | JGI IMG/M metagenome (GOLD analysis project Ga0210017, IMG submission 183966) | Groundwater microbial communities from aquifer - Crystal Geyser CG08_land_8/20/14_0.20 (SPAdes) (version 2) | ecosystem: Environmental > Aquatic > Deep subsurface > Groundwater | place... | reverse complement strand
AAATAAAACAGGGTTACCTTTCTTTTCATTCTCTGTAACTTCTTTCATATACCTTGCATAATGTCTTATATCAGGTGATAAAAGAAGTGGGGCAAGTCCTAATGAATGTGCACCAAATATATTTGCAATGCCGGAACAGAAACTACAAAGTTCTTCAGTAAATATAGCAAAATGGGTAGTGTAAAAGCCTAAGCCTCCAAATGGTTTAGGTATGATATAACTTAAAAACCTATAAGGGAGGGCTTTATAAACTATATCCCAGTGGAAATAATTATGTTCTTTTTCTATCTTTCTATCTAACTCAAGTGCAACTGGTTCAACATATTTCTCACCAAATTCTCGGGTAGTATTTTGAATTCTAAGTAGTTCATCAACATATTTTGGTAGATGTCTTTCAATTATTTTAAATCTTGGGAATGCCTCTTTTAAGTCCCTTAATTTATAAATTAATTTTTCTGGTTCAAGAATTTGATTTTTCATTTATCTTTAAACCTATTCCAGTCTACTCGGTCCATACAAGATTGCTTGAATTTTTGGGATGTATTGATATTGTATTGGCTTTTTATATATTATTAAATCCTGTAATTCTTTTGCAATTTTATGTTCTTTTCCGAGTTCCAAAGTAAGATGAGATGGATTAAATGAAAAGCCAAAATTTATTGCATTTAATAAAACATCGGCGTGATGTGCCTTTCCATCCTTTACAGGATAAGTAACATATCTCATAACCTGAGACTTTTCAGCTTTAATTTTTTTAGCAACCATGGTTAGAATTAATTCATTTTTTTCTTCTAATTTTACATAAATTTCCTTTTCTCTTTCTTCAAATTCTATATTACCAATAAATTTGGGATAGTTATAGACAATTACACCACCGTTTAAAGCTATCTTTGTGGTAACTGGTAGATGATGAATATAGACATGAAACTCACTTCTTAAAAAACAAGATAGCATTTTTGTTGCCGGAATAAAAGGACGAGATTTGTATGACATAGGAATAGAAATAGATAATTCATTGTATGGTCTAATATCTGTATCTCTGTATTCAAAGGCAGTAATTGCAAGAAGTCCTATACCTGGAAATATTGTCAAAGGATAATATTCCTTCTTTGGCATAATTTTTCTTAATTTACTAACTTTTGCCAAAAATATTCCAGTAATAGATGATGCATCATAATAAAAAATTGGGAACTTTGCTTTTTCTCCATCAAATTCTGTTTCAATTTGATAAATACCTTTAAAAAACTCTCTGTCTTTTTCCATTTTTCCCTCCTCTCTTAATATTGTCAAACATAGTCAAGTAGCCTTCGGCTGTCAAAAAGTCAAATATCGTCCTTGACAACTGCTTGACTATTCTTGACACACACGAAGTGTGTATTTGGCTATTCTTAAACTACTTTACTTTATTTTTTTAACTTCACAATTAATATATTCCATCTTTCTGGACATTGGATTTATTATTGCTTGATAAGTTTTTGCATCTCTTAATATTTGCTCTATCTTAAAATCTTTCATATATCCATATCCGCCAAGTAATTGTATGGCATCAATACAAACTCTTTCGGCAATATCAACTGCATATGCAGATGAGATGATGTTAGATGAATTATAAACCCCGTTAGAAAGTGAGGGTGGGGTTTCCTTTCTAACGGGGTAAACAAAATTTTTTGCCGCCTCAATTGATAATGCCATATCAGAAAGCATCATTTTAATTGCATCATGTTCACATATAATCTTTCCACCTTGATAGCGTTCTGTGGTATACTTTAAAGCAATATTCCATCCTTCTTCTGCCATTCCGATTGCAATTGCTCCGAGAGGGGCATCAAAGAATTTATGATAATTTAATAAATCAGATAATCCTATATCTTCATCCAATATATTTTCTTGAGGTATTTCTACATTGTGAAAATAAATATCATTAATTGGACAGACCTTAAGCCCCATTCTATCTTTTTCTTCTTTTATTTCTATTCCTTTAGAATTAGATGGAATTGTTAGCAAAACAAATTTATCACCTGAAAATCCCTTTATTCCGTCATTTTCATTGCCCTTTGTGTTCTTGTGCAATATGATGGGTTCGCTATTTTCTAACTTGGTAAGTAATGTAAAATAACTTGCAATTTCTGCACATAGGACATTTATTTTATTTCCTGAAAGTATATAATTTTTATTTTTTGGTTTAATAATTGTTTGAATATTATCAGGAATTAATTTTGAAAATTTTTCTTCATAAATTGCTAAGGTAAAAATTATAGGATTACCTTCTTTCTCAGATTCTGTAATAATAGACAAAAATCTATCCCTTTTCTCTGTATCCTTTAAAAGCAAAATAGGTGTAATACCCATAAGATGTGATACAAATACTGCACCAATTCCGGCACAGGCTTCAGATATTTTTTCAAGAAAAATACAATAATCTCTTAAATTAAATCCAGAACCACCAATCTCTTCATCAATTAAAAAACTAAAGATACCAACATTTGCAGACTTTTTTAAAATATCTTTTAATAAAATAGGATTTTTACAATCAAGTTCTTCCCATCTTTTCTTTAACTCATTTTCAGCAAAATCTTCTGCTAATTTTTTTATTTGTTCTTCCATTATTTAAAATATATCCTATTCCAACTTATAAATCACCTAAATTGAGCGGTTTTATCCAAGAATGCTTTCTACGAGAGGCTTGGAGTGTCAAACGAAAGTTTGACCAAGCCATCTGGGATCTCTGTTCTGGTAAAGCTTTCGCTTTACACTCCAATAAGTTTCGCTCAATTTAGGTACTCATTAAATTTCCTTTTTAGCAAAATGGCTGATAACGTTCCGAGCGTGTCTGAAGTCCTGCGAAGCAGGATTTGGGCGGGGTGCCAAAGGCACGAAGCCAGATACGCTCTGTTATCTGCTGTTGCTGTCTCCACTTTCCCTGCATTAGCCTGTCAATTGACTTCAAAGTACTCAAACGCATCAATGATGTCGAGATATACCCCATCAAATCCTGCATCAAGAATCTTTCGCAGGTAGGAATCGTTATTTCCGTAGATAATGTTCTGCCAATCTTCGTTCCAGTAGCGAACTTTATAGTTACCAGGCCAATTTAGATTTTCCTCCGCCAACCATGAAGGTGGGTTCGTTTTCCATTCTGCCTTCCAATAATATCTGTAATCTTCTGCCTCACCGATGCTCATATAAGCAATTACCAAACGAGCACCGCCGTTGGCCTTGACTTTCAACAAAGCTACATCAGTAGGGTTTAGCTGCTCACTGCCATCGTAAAAGAGATCAATAATAACCATGTCATAATCTGTGTTTCGGATTGCATTTAGAAAATCTTCTTTTGTAGTGTAAGATCCTGGGTTAAGCAATTGCAAAAAGTTCTTGGCTTCCGATAATGAAGTAATGTCGTTTGCATTGACATTATAAGGATCTACCGGATATGATGGAATGTTGTCCAATTTTCTATGATCTGCTGCAAATGACATGTAGCCTCTGGCTGCGCTCCGATTATAAGAGTCATCTATGAATGACTGAGTCCAACAATAGTCAATGACTAAAACCTCAATGCCGTTACTCTCAGCGATATTCATAAAGGCTACCATGTAGTCGCGTTCAGATTCAGGTGTGGCTACATTATCTTGCTCATATCCATAGAATAAATCCTCCCGTCCAACACCATCAATGGCGTTAAGATAATTCATTGCTGGTGGTCCGGTTTTTTCTCCGTTCTCTGTTATCAGTTCATGTCCGTTCTGGGGAATGACAATAAACTTGGGCTTAATTCCCTTTGCAAAGGCACTTATGCCTTGGACAAAATCACGCATATCCTGTCGGTAGTTTCTCCCATCAGTCGGCTCATGATTAGTGCATCCCGAAATTAGGATGGTTGAAATCACCAGAATAACTAACAATAAAAATCTCTTCATGTTTTCCCTCCTTTAAAAAGAATGTTCACAGCAATGGCAGATAACGGTATCGGTGTTTGTGAAGCCCGCCGAAGGCGGATTTGGGGAAGCTACGCTTCCCACAAACACCGTGTTAGATGAAGTTGCCGCCCTTCTATCTTATTCTTTCAGAAAAAGATACACCGTGTTTTTCCAGCAAGCCACAGACATAGTTGCCATTAAAAAGTTCAATACGTTTCCCATTTGCAAAATCTTTACATTCTTTGGAGAATTCACCGCTTGTAACCAAAACCCCTTTCGTAATGCTTGGTTGACCTTGAATTACTCCATACAAAGATCTGGCATGCTCAACACCTACTACACCGTTGGGGTAGTGTTTACACTGAATAGCCAAATATTCGGTTCCAGTTTCACTTAGGCGTTTTGCATGAATATCAATGCCTTGATCTTTAGTTTGAGGAGTTAGCTTCACTTGATAACCCATTTTTTCGTAAAGACCAGCTATCAACCGTTCGAACTGTTTTGGTAAAATTTGGCTTAATAATCCTATTGTAGACCCGCCTCTCGACATACTTTTTGCTGTGAGTTTTGGTTTTTGCAGGTTGAATAAACCAAATAGTTCCTCTTCGGTAAGAACCTTTGATAGATTTGTGTCGCTCAGACCATCGATAACCGACTTGAAAAGCTCCCGTTTTCTTTTAAGAATGTTCTGTATCCTTTCTTCGATAGTATCTACTGTAAAAAGAGAGGTGACAAAAACCGTCTTTTCTTGACCTATCCGATGGGCTCTGTCCTCAGCCTGGACTGCAACCGATGGATTCCACCATAGATCAAAGTGAAATACAAAATTAGCCCTCGTCAAAGTTAATCCAAGACCTCCTGCCTTGACAGACATGAGGAGAACCTTGCTTTGTTCATCCTCTTGAAATTTCTTAACTATTTCGTCTCTTTGAGAATCTGAAAGTGAGCCGTGATAAACCAACGTGTTAAATTGCTTAAGCTCTGGCTCTATGAATTTAAGCGTCTTCTCTGGATATTGGGAAAACACAAGAGCTTTGTCATCTTGTTCAGAAATCTCTTCTAATTTATCTAAAAGGTATTCAAGTTTGCAACTTTCCTTGGTAACCGGATCAAGATTGCAAATTTGCTTTAACTTTGTAATTTGGGCTAAAGCATGCTGGATTGTTCCGTATTCACCCAGCTCTTCTAAATAGACCTTGCTTTCATAAAATGCCTTGTCATATGCTTCTCTCTGGACAGGTGAAAGTTCAAGCCAAACCTCTTCACAAATTTTCTCGGGTAGTTCTGGCAGTGCATCGGTCTTTCGCCTTCTTAAAAAGTAAGGCTTTATAGCTTCCTTAACTTTCAAAGGTCTTGTCACATAATCATAATGTAAAAGACCTGGTTTAAGGTATGCAAAAATAGATATCAGTTCTTCTAAACGATTTTCTAAAGGTGTCCCAGACAATCCCCAACGATATGAGGCATTAATTTGCCGAACTGCTTTGGTAATAGCAGCACCGGGATTCTTTATCTTTTGAATTTCATCTAAGATAATAAAGTCAAACTGTTTTCTTGCTATGTCCTCTGCTGGAGTATAGGTAAAAAGGTGATTACAAGTTGGACATTGCACCTGGATTCCGAATATTTCTTTATCTATTCGTAGCCTTTCAGAGCAGCCATCATTTGGACAAGTAATACTGTAACTTCCATCAGAGTTTATAATTGTATCAGTGTTTTTAAGGGAACCATCCAAATCTTGTCTTAAGGTTTCGTATGTTGTCAAATAGATGTGTGCAGAACAATTCCAACTTATCTGTCTTTGTTCTTTTTGCCCGCGGACTTTTATCACTCTTAGTTCTGGTGCCCAGTCCCATAGTGTTCTTTCCCAATGTGTCAGAATAGACCTAGGGCAAATGATGAGACCATTTGTTATCTTTCCCATTCGGAACAGAAACCGTAGGGCAGTAATAGCCTGTTGTGTTTTACCTAGACCCATTTCGTCACCAAGTAACGCCCGTTCGTGCTCTGTAAGAAATTTAACGCCTATGCACTGAAAAGGATATAACTCCTTTCCTAATGGGAATGCAATTGGGCTATCAAAATTTTTGCCCAACGGGGGTTGGAGGAGGGGGAGAATTAGGTCGAATAGGTCAACGTGAGAAGAGGTTCTTTCTCTCTCTTGCCTTTCCTTTTGAATACAGATGGCACACCAACTCTTTTTTAGTCCGTGAATGCAATCCTCATCCCCGTCCAATTTAAATAAGGTAGCCTGCTTATATTCTGCTTCACCTTGCTGGTATGACTTTCCTGCCTTCCGTGGTGTATTTAAAAGAACTGAAAAAGATTCTATTTCTGGATACGAAAGATGTTCCTTGAGCCATGTAGTAAGATCCTCTATCAGTTCATCTTTAGTTGGGCTATATACGAACATATGACGACAGGTTGGACATGTGATTTCTAATTGTCTCCCGATTAACTCCTCATCAAGCCGCAATCGGAGTTTCTGAAGACACTGGGTATTTTGGCAAGTGATAATTTGGATATAAGAAGGAATAATTTTTAACTCAATAAGCTCCGGTTTAACTATGCAAAAGTCAGAGGTAATCTGCGGCAAAGAAATAGGAAGATGTTCCCTGAGCCAAAGAGTTAAATCTTCCACTCCTCGGTTTTCTAGAAGAGCTTTTAGTTTTATAACTTCAGGTCTATCAGGGCAAAAGTCAGGGGTAATCTGCGGCAAAGAAATGAAAGGAATACTAATCTGATTTATTTTTGCCTTTTTCAAGCCTATCTCTAGTTTATCAAGTAAAAGTATTTCTGTTCTCTTAAATGGAAATACTTTGCTAACTAGCTTTAGCTTAGTCCTTTCCAAAAACTTTGTATTATTTAAAAGCATCGTATCACCCATTACTGAAACCTTTTATCTTGCTCACTGAGTAATTCAATCGCCTTCGCCATTCTCTCGAATGGTTCAAGAGGATCGAGATAGTTAAAGATTTTCCCAAGGGTTTCTTTTGCAGACATTATGTCATCATCATAATCAGGATGCGATGCGCATACGATAGGCTGAAATTTTCCGGTAGGGCAGTCAATCCTTTCCCTTTTTAAGGCAGTCTCTGAACTATCAGATGATTTTATGTCTATCGCCTCTCCTGCTCTACGAATAAATATGACCGGGCAAGGACTCGATACTCTCACACCCAGAAGGAAATCCTTATTAACCACTATAATTGATGGCTTATTCTGTATGGACTTGATTAGCGGTATCCCACAGAGATTGACTCCGATGTAAGGCTCTAATGTATCTCCATAAAGCGGTTTTTGAATGGTGGTTGGTTTGACAGGATGTGTACATCTAAATTCCTGAGGGATTCCTTGAAGGTCAGTAACAAGAATCGCTCCAAGATATCCATCTTTAGATGATGTTTCATAAAGCGACAAAAATCCCAGCAACATGTTTTCCCCTTCGCTGTTTGATTCCATTTTCCTAACCTCCTTCAATTGGCGGTAATTTCATCTAACGGGACTCGGGTTTGCGAACTTGTCTGGACGGGCAAGCCGAAGGCTTGCACGGACAGGCAAGTTAGACGAAGCAAAGCGAAGTGCGAAGCATTTGGGCGAACGGAGTAAGCCGCAAAGCCCGTGTTATCTGATGTAATGCGAAGGCATATTTTATTGAATATTACAGACTGTGTCATTTTATTTATTCAGGCAGCATTTCTTATACTTTAAACCGCTGCCGCATGGACAGGGATCGTTGCGGCCTATCTTTCGTTTGGTAATAGGTTTATATGATTCTGTTCCCACAATAACCTTCCCGCTGGGTTTGTTACGGGTCATGAGGTCCCTGAAATGAATTTCTTTTACATCAAAATATTCTGGATCAAATTCTCCACCAATCCATTCCATCCTTTCTTTGTGCTCCGGATGATTGGGGTCTTCTATAATTTCTAAAAAATTTTCATATCCCCCAACCCCACCACAATCTTCAGGAGGACATGCTCTTTTCCCTGCAATACATATCGGGTAGTCAGCACCCTCTTTTCGAGGAAGTATCTTTTCTAGATGGACGATATGTTCCCAACTGTCACCAAGATCATAAAGGTATCTGATTTTTTGTTTCTCTTTTTTTATAAATTCCGTCAACTTTGTTTTACTAGCAGGTAATGCTCTAGTTATAGGTCTTCTGGGGTGAAAAGGCAAATTTCTCCACATATCATCAATAAAAAAGCCGGCTTCATCGTTTTCTATACATGTATCTCCAACATAAAAATCATACGAATGGTAATTCCCCCAGCCCATCGCATCCTGAATGGCGATGTGTAGATCCCGAAATGAGTAGGTTTCTGGCACTTGTATTCGCCGCCAGATTGGTGGCTTGACACCTTCTAGGGTTATTTTAAACTGGTATATTTGATTAAATTCCTTTTTCATTTTTTAGCACCTCTTACGATTTGATGTAACAATTGGATTAGATATAAGTGTATGGTTACTTGCCGAAGCATTATTTCCGATAACGGGACTCGGGTTTGCGAACTTGTTTGGACGGGCAAGCCGAAGGCTTGCACGGACAAGCAAGTTAGACGAAGCAAAGCGAAGTCGCAAACCTGAAGTTAGGCGAAGTGCCGCAGGCACAAGCCTAACTTCGGGCTCTGCCCGAGTCCCGTTAAGCAAAATGCCTCCCGATATTTTCTCCTGCCTGCGGCATTTTGCTTAACGTCTTGCGGATAAGAGAAGTTGCCGAAGGCAATTTGGGGAAATCTTTGATTTCCCTTTTATCCGCTGTTAAGCGAAGTTGCGAGCCCGCTTCCTTTACCTGCCATTACTTGCAACAACTCTTCTTGACGGATCCTTTATAGGTGCAACAGCTTCTCTTTCCCCAAGGTTTTAAATACTCGCAATCCTTACAATCCTTGGGAAAGTTTAGCTTTTTGCCCGTGAGTTTGCAAAGACGTTCGGCCATGGGCTCTTCACCTCCTCTCATGGTTTATGAAGAGCAGAGTGTGAGGAAGAAGCAGCGCTCAGGAGAATGGGAGAAGAACGCAAAATCTCCTCTCTTACGCATGCCTGAGAATAAAGACTACTGGACGAGTTTCATCAAGTCTACCGCAGCAGTTACAAAACACTCTGCTCCTAGCTTGCAGTTTCCAGCAGTCTTCTGACATTCGCACTCTTCTGCTACCTGGAGGTCTTCGGCTGCCTTAGAAAGACTATCTATGCGGGTCTGTAAATCTGTCTTTGTCTTCTCACAGCAAATCGAGGCAGCGTCTAAGTCCATGCCAAGCTTCTTTACCATTTTACCCACCTTAGTCTTTGCTCCTTCAAGATTGATGCAGCTTTTGCAGATCTCGCCTGTGGCAGCTTGAAGAGCACCGAGCACAATGTTTAGCCCCCGTATCTGGCTCTCTAAAACTTCTGTCTGCACGTTTCTCACCCCCTTTCTTTTTTAGATTTTTGGAGCCTTGGGTTCAGTGATCTCTTTAATGAGATTCAGGGCTCCTGTCGCAAAGCAACCCGATCCCATTACGCATTCCCCTGCCGACTTTCGGCAAGTTTGGGATGTATCTTGTGGCAACCTGTTAGCATCTGCCAAAAAACTATCGATCTTTGAAAGCAGACTTTTCTTTTTCTCGGCTGCTGCATCTGAGGCTTCTAAGTCGTTCTTGAGCTTTACCAATCTCTTAATCACTATGTTCACTGTCGAAGGTAGACTACACCCATCGTGGCAGATATCTTGGTCTAAGGCTTTAAGTGCCGCTAACACCACTTGATAGGCCCTAAGTTGATTGATGAAGTACAATGTAGTTGTATCCCCTTCTTCTATGTAGATGTCCTCGCCGAGAATTCGGCCACACCTTATTTTTGCCATTTTTACTCACCTCCTATTTCTTTCAAGACATCGTCGATCTCCCATTCTTCAATCTCTTGGGGCTTTTTAATCCGCCAGGTAAGCTTAGAACATATTGCTGGCTCTGGATATGCCCCAGGATCATGGAGGATGTAATTCTGGAATTTAGTTGGTTCTTCCTGGTAACAAGACCAGACCGCCTTTTCCACAACTTCGGGATTCATCTCATTTAGCAGGTTTACCAGTCTCAGTTGTTTTCGAAACCGTTCAATAGATTCAAGGGTTATGTTAAAAAGATATGGAGTTATGGCCTTAGAACCAACAATGGTACGCCTTTCATCAATGCCATTTTCAAGGAGGCACTTAATCGCATCCCCTGAGTAATGTCCAGCAACCTCGATTCCACAGAGGATTAAATATCGGACGTTGGGATTTGCCACGATGTTGGTCACGATTTTCTCAATCCCAATGTTCTCGGTCTGCAATGTACCTGCCAAAGCTGCGCCCTTTTCAATCGCTACCCTAACTAACTGTTCAATCTCAGGTGGGGTCTGTTCTCGGGCATAATTTAGCGTAACCACAACAGCCACTGGCGAAAAATCGTTACCCCGCAGGTAACAACCTTCCTCTGGAGGGTAATCAGTTGGTGGTTTAACCTTCAATATTTTAGCTGTGGATTTATCTTCATTCATATATCTAACCCTTATCCTCTTAAGTGTATTCTTAAATTTCTGTTGTTCGTATTTTTTGCGGGCGAGCAATTTCACTTAACGTCCTGCGGATAAAAGAAGTTGCCGAAGGCAATTTGGGGAAATCTTTGATTTCCCTTTTATCCGCTGTTAGGCGACGTTGCGTTCTGTTTTTGCTATTTCTCAAAATACCTCTTTAACAATCCTTCGAGAGCTCTTGCGTGGCGAGCTTCATCCCTTGAGGATTCATCAAAGAAATCGTGAGCCTCAGCCACACCGGCTTCCTTTGCTTTTACTGCCGCTTCTCGTTTCCCCTTGTTAGCACCTATTTCACCCTTTAGCATCTTCTCTACATTTTCTTTGGTGCTTTCCGAAATCTTGCCTCCAAGTTCTGCAAAACGAGCAGCATGCCAAGCCTCGTCCAAGGCAATGGATCTCAGTATCTCGGCTACCTCAGGATAGCCCTCCCTCTGTGCTTGTCGAGCCATCGCCAGATAGAGACCTACTTCAGTTGTCTCACCTTTAAAGTTTGCCTCTACTGCCTCTTCTACTGGAGTGTCTTTAACAACTCCCAGTTTGTTCTCATTGATGAGTTCCACGATAGTTACACCTCATTTTTTACTTATATTTCCACTTGTAAATATTGTGCAATGTCGCCTAACGGCGGGGCTATGCGAAGCCGTAGGCTTCGCCTTTGGCGAAAGAAAGCCGAAGCCGAATTTATTCGGGCGTAGGCTTTCGTGCCGAAGGTTTGGGTGAAGTGAGGCAAGTTGTGTTCACGCACGAAGCCTCGCTTCACCGCATAGCTTTTGTTAGGCGATGTGACGCTGAGATTGGCTCGCCTCACTTCGCCCAAGAACATAGCCCCGCCGTTAGGCAAAATGTGACCGAAGCCTGTTAAGGCGAGGTCAAGCGAAGCGTCATTTTGCCTAACTCGTTCATAGACGAAGTACTTCGTTTATCCCAACTCTGGCTGAAAAGCCAGAAATCCCTCACTTTTGACAATTTTTATCACTTACCACCTCCCTGTTTTAGGTTAAGACCGTCCAATGGACTTTGAATCTTACCTATACTTTTGGTGCTGACATGAGTATAAATCTCAGTCGTTTTGCTGTGAGCATGCCCTAATAGCTCCTGTATGTATCTCAAATCAGTTCCTCCCTCCAGCAGATGTGTTGCAAAACTGTGACGCAAGGTATGTACGGTAATTTCCTTTTTTATTCCTGCATTTTGACAGGCATGTTCCAGTATTTTCTGTACTGTTCTTATCGAAATATACCTGTCTGCTTTTGCTCCCTGAAAAAGCCACTTTACAGGTTTGTATTCCTGCCAATATTCTCTTAGAATTTTCAATGCCGTTTCTGACAGCATCGTATATCTGTCTTTTCTCCCCTTCGCTCCTTTGATATGCATCAGCATTCTTCTGCTATCAATATCCTCTGGCTTTAATTTTACAACCTCTCCAACCCTCAATCCAGCAGAATAAACAAGCATAAGAAGCGCTCTATGTTTGATATTATATACTGAAGATAAGATTTTTGCAACTTCTTCTTTGCTTAATACAACTGGAAGTTTTTTATCCTTGCGGGGTCTTTTGACTTCATAAACAAATTTCTTCTTTAACATCGTGCCATAGTAAAACTTCAATGCATTTATAGCCTGATTCAGGGTTGAAGTTGCCGACTGCTTTTCTTCGGCAAGATACAAAAGATAATCTTTTATGTCAGAGTCATTAATTTCAGATCGGTTTTTTTCTGTAAAACTTAACAAATCTCTGTTGTAATAGATATAACTTTTTACTGTCTTATAACTGTATTTTCTTGATACAAGTTCTCTTCTCAGGTCCTCAAAAGCCCCCTCACCCTCTCCCACAAGGGGCGAGGGGATTTTTTTAGACTGCAATGCAGGGTCTATATGAATTTTCTCTCTTTCAAAAACCTTTAAAATCATATCTTGTGTTCCATCTGTGTCAGGTAAACTCCAATATTTTTCTTTTGGATGCCATCTATAGCCTTTTATAGTTTTTATTTTTGCAATATAAGAAGGATTATATGGAAGAAAAACTTTTATCCTGCTATTGTCTTTGCTAATTTCTATATTTTTCATATCTTTATTATAAGCAAACTCTAATATATTGTCAAACACTCGCATCCAGTAATTTAGAAAAACTTACCTTTTGCTATTCACCATCTCTTTAAATGCATCAACGGAAGTGAGCATTAATCTTGGGTCTTTAATCTTAGGTCTCTGGTAGCTACGATGTCTACTTTACTCCCCAAAATATTCTTAATAATAATGTCTCCCATCTTAACTGGAGCCTTAACTCTCTTTTTGGCTAAAAGATTAAGCGCCGGGTCTAACATCCCCTTGGGAAGAGGTGTGGATGTCCTAATTGGTAATAAGGGAAGATGGGCTCCTTTAATTTGGACAGTAGTAGTAAGCATCCGCAGGGGATTGGTAAATTCTGCCTGGGCATAATCCTCGCCCCGCCGGCATTGATTTCCTTCTAAGTTAAGTATCTTTTTGCCCTTTACCTTCAGCTTTATCCGGCAGCCTAAAGGACAGGCAATACAGGTAAGATCTAGAGACTTATCCATTACACCTTCTCAAGGCGAGTTATTGTCTTTTCTTTACCCAATAAGGAAATAATCTTTGGAAGTTCCGGCCCCTTTGTCTTCCCGGTTAGAGCAATTCTCGTGGGCATAAATACCTCTTTTGTCTTTAATCCTAAATCTTGGCAAACCTCCTTTAAGGTTGAGTAGATAATCTCTTCTTCAAAACTCTTTAGTTGGTTTAGTCTTCTCTTTAGGGTCTTTATTACTAATTTATTCTTCTCCTCTTTAAGTTCATCTTTTAAGCCCTCTTCATAAACAACTTCATCTTTAAAGAAGACCTCTGCCTGCTGGGGAATCTGGGAGAGAACCTCAACTGAATCTCGGGTTACTTCTACTACTCCCTTTAGCCAGGAATAATCTTCCATCTCTTTCATTTTTTCCTTTTCAAGGTAAGGTCCAGTCCCTGGCCAGGCTGATAAGTAAGGCCAGGAAAGCTTAGTAATTCTATCTAGAGAACTCTTTCTTAGATAACATCCATTCATCCAGTCCAATTTTTTAAAATCAAAGATAGCCCCGCTCTTAGAAACTCGCCTCAGGGAGAACTGCTCTGTCAGCTCTTTTAATGAAAAGAACTCCTGCGTGCTTCTTTCTGGCGACCAGCCAAGAAGAGCTAAATAGTTAACTAAAGCCTCCGGCAAATAGCCTTTTTTCTTATACTCACCTACGGAGACTGCTCCGTGACGCTTACTTAGTTTGCTTCTATCCGGAGCCAAGATCATTGGAATATGAGCAAATTCAGGTAAGGGTAAGCCTAATGCTTGATAAAGAAGGACTTGACGAGGAGTATTAGAGAGATGGTCATCTCCCCGGATTACATGAGTAACCTTCATTAAGGCATCATCAAGAACATTAGCAAAGATAAAAGAAGAAGTCCCATCTTGTCTTGTGATAATAAAATCACCAATTAAGGAAGTATCAAAGACTACCTTGCTTCTAATTAAGTCCAAGACCTCTAAAATCTGGGAAGAGACCTTAAAACGGAGAGTAGGTTTTCTCCCCCTTTTTTCAAAATTTTCTCTTTCTTCCTTAGATAATCCCCGACACCTTCCATCATACTTAGGAGCCTTCTTTTGCTTCAGGTCTTCTCTTCTTCTCTCTCTTAATTCCTCCTCAGTGCAATAACAGGGATAGGCTATCTCCTTATCTAACAAGATTTTAGCATACCTCTTATAAATATCTTCTCTTTCACTTTGCCGATAAGGTCCAAATTCTCCCCCTTTATCCGGTCCTTCATCCCAGGATAGGTTAAGCCATCTTAATCCTTCTAATATATCCTCTTCATATTCTTCTCTTGAACGTTCTTTATCTGTGTCCTCAATACGCAGGATAAAGACTCCCTTTCTACCTTTAGCAAAGAGAAAATTAAACAAGGCTGCCCGGGCACTACCCAGATGCAGGTAACCAGTTGGTGCGGGTGCAAAACGAACTCTTACCTTCTCTTCCATTTTTCTACCACCTTTAGACTCACCACCGCTAAAGCAGCTATCCCTTCACCCTTACCAATAAATCCTAATCCTTCGTTAGTCTTTGCTTTAATATTAATCTTTTCTTTTTCTATCTTTAGGGTGCGGCTTATATTTTCCTTCATCTCTTTAACATAAGGAGCTATCTTTGGTCTTTCAGCCAGCACAGTGGCATCAATATTACCTATCTCAGCCCCTTTCTTCTTTAACATCTCTTTTACTTTTCCTAATAAGATTAAGCTTTTGATATCTTTATATTGCTCATCAGTATCCGGGAAATGCTGACCGATGTCCCCCTCACCAAGAGCACCAAGCAGAGCATCAATGATACTGTGAACTAAGACATCACCATCGGAGTGGGCAAGTAACCCCTGAGGATAGGGAATTTCTACCCCTCCCAGGATGAGTCTTCTTCCCTTTACTAACTTGTGAAGGTCATAGCCTATACCAATCTGCATAATACCAAAATTCCTCCCGTAAGGCGCGGGGTGTGAGGCGTAAGGCGTCTTGAGTTTGTTGAGTTCGTTGAGTTGCTTGAGTTACTTGAGTTCGTTGTAACTCAATGAACTCTATTTATCGTGCCTGAAGGCACTCCTACCAGCACTCTTAAACAAACTTAATGAACTCTATGAACTCAAATGCGGCTTCTTTAACACTTTACTCTTTACTCCTTACCTTTTACGATCTGCGAATTAGGATTGCCTCAGCCAGGAGCAAATCTTCTTGGGTAGTAATCTTAATATTTTCATAAGAGCCAAGAGCCATCCCCACTGAATGTCCTATTCTTTCTACTAACATAGCATCATCAGTAGCTAAAAATTTATTCTCTTTTGCCCTCTGATGAGCCTTTAAGATTAAGTCGGACTTAAACACCTGCGGAGTCTGAATAAGCCACAATTTTCTTCTCTTTAGGGTCTTTATTACCTTCTTTTCTTCTACCACCTTTATTGTGTCCTTAACCGGGACTCCGGCTGTAGCTGCTCCCTGCTTTCTTGCTTGATAGATTACTCTTCTTATTATCTCTTTAGTAACTAAGGGACGGTCTCCATCATGAATAACTACCAAATTAGTCTCAGGGGCAAGAGCTTTTAGTCCCTTAAAGACAGAAGATTGCCTGCTCTTACCCCCGGGAATAATCTTTTTAACCTTTTCAATCTTATATCTCTTGACTAAGTCTTTACAATTAGTTATCTCCCGGGAACTGCTTACCAGGATTATCTCGGCTGTTTGGCTATAATTAGCAAAAGTCTTGAGAGTCCGAACTAAGAGTGGAAGCTTTAAAAGAGGCAAAAAGAGTTTATTTTCCCCTGCCCCCTTAGAGGCTACACCTCTAAGGGAATAACCCTTAAATCTCTTCCCCTCCCCGGCAGCCGGGATTACAACTGAGACTCTCTCCATTTCTTCCCCTACTTTGGTCGGGCAAAGATTACCCTTCCTGCTGGCGTCTGGAGCATATTGGTAATCAAGACCAATATTGTCTCACCGATGTATTCTTTCCCCTCTTCTACAACAACCATCGTTCCATCATCAAGATAAGCTACAGCCTGGGCTCTCTCTTTTCCCTCTTTAATTAGTCGGACTTCCATCTCTTCCCCGGGAAGAACTACTGGCTTGAGAGCATTGGACAACTCATTAATGTTTAAGACTTTAACCCCTTCCAGGGTAGCTTGCTTATTAAGATTATAATCATTGGTAACAAGAGTCCCGGAGAGGACTTTAGATAATTTAATTAGTTTGTCGTCCACCTCCAGGACCTCCTCAAAGTTCTGCTCGTAAGTCCTTATGGGAAGATGCAATTCTTCTTGCATTGCCTTGAGGGTATCCAGCCCTCTTCTTCCTCGGTTGCGGCGAAGCGAATCTGGAGAATCAGCAATATGACGCAGTTCCTGAGAAACGATGGTGGGGACAATAATTTCTCCTTCAATAAAGCCAGTCTTGCAGATATCAGCAATCCGACCATCAATGATTACACTGGTATCTAAGATTTTGCTCCCCGGAAGCACTCCTCCTTGCTGGCTGGGACCAATTTTGGAGAAGAGATTCAATTTTATACTAACCACCAAGCCAAGATAAGCAAAGATTAAATTGCCAAAGATGACTAAAGGTAAGAGGACCTCTCGCTGAAGGGAGGAAATCATTAAAGGCAAAGAGATTAGATTAGCAATTAGAAGACCAATAACTAAGCCAAAAGCTCCAGCTATAACATTTTGGGGAGTAAATTTCTGAATGCTTGCCTCTATCCAAGCATTTAAGGAAACCACTTCCCGATAAAGGAACGGCCCTAAAAGGTAGCCAATCATTGCTCCTACAGCTATTACTCCTATTAGGTTAGCATAACGAATCTCAGCTGGCAAAGCCTGAAGTGAAATACAATACCAGCGTCCAGCATAGTAGCCACCTGTTCCTCCAAGAATTATGCAGATTAAGCGGACAATTTTAGCTCCCATCTTTCTCACCTCCTTTCCAAGAAAAGTCAAATACTTTGTGTCAAGTGCTTTGCTTTGCAAAGCGTCAAACAATTATTTGACTATCGCTTGACAGCCAGAGGCTCCTTGACTACTGCTTGACGGTTGCTTGCCCACATTTTCATTTGTGTCCATTCGTGTTAATTCGTGTTTTTATTTATCTGTGAAAATCTGTGTTAATCTGTGGTTAATTTTCATTTGTGTCCATTCGTGTTAATTCGTGGCTAAATAGTTACTTATATTCTACCAGATTAGAATAATAATGTCAAGTCTATTGACCAACACATGCTTTTATGGTATAATGCTTTGTTAACAAAATAATGTTTGCATTTAATCTCTGTAATCGGTGTTTTAATCGCCGTAATCACAGCGTTATTTATTTGACAGAGCAGTATAATATTTTGAAAGGGGAAACTTAAATGAAAAACCTTAAATGGATAATCTTATCTTTGATAATTATCTTTATCTTTTTCGGGGTGATAATATTTTACTGGCCTGAGGGAAGAAGAAGTGGACCCTCACAACTTATTACCATAAAGCCTCAGACCTCCACCTGGGAGATTGCCTCTTTACTCTCTCGCCAGGGGATAATTAAAAATAAACTCTCCTTCTTTCTTTTAGCTAAAATAAAGGGTGGTAATTTGCAGGCTGGTGAGTATAAACTTCAGCCTTCAATGAAGAGAGAGGAGCTCTTAAATAAGATTATCTCTGGTGAGGTATTTGCCTGGAAGGTTACTATACCTGAAGGATACACAGCTTCCCAGATAGCTGAGCTCTTAGAAGAGATGGAGTTGTGCTCGGCAGAAAAGTTTATCTCTCAGGTCTTAAATCCAACTTTTAAGCGAGATACCTACCGTTATATCCCCCGGGAGGGTAGCTTAGAAGGTTTTTTATTCCCCGATACTTATTATATTCCTAAAGGAAAGGGTGAGGAGGCAATCATTAAGATGATGCTTTCTTGCTTTGAAGAGGTAGTCCCCTCCGACCTAAAGGAAAAAGCGGAAAAATTAGGCTTATCTGTTCAGGAGTTAATTACCTTAGCCTCTTTAATTGAAAAAGAAGCAAAGGATGACTTGGAAAGGGCTTTAATTGGGGGAGTCCTCCTTAATCGCTTAAACATAGGAATGCGTCTTCAATGTGATGCTACTGTTCAGTATGCTCTACCGCAGCGCAAACCAAGGCTCAGCTATTCTGACCTTAAGATAGAATCGCCCTATAATACTTATCTCCACCCTGGCTTGCCGCCAGGACCAATTGCTAATCCAGGGCTACCTTCAATTGAAGAGGCAGCCTCTCCAGCTAAAACAAACTGTTTTTTCTATGTGGCAAAGCCTGACGGAACTCATATATTTACTGAGACTTATCAAGAACACCTTCAGGCAATAGAGGAAGTCCAAAGGGAAAGGGAGAAGTTAAGAGGTCAACAGTCAACAGCCAAGGGATGCGGCTGTAATTGAAGTCGGGTTTTGGTCAACAGTCCATAGTCGATAGTCCCTAGTCAACAGAGTGATGCTGGATGCTGGATATTGGATGGGGAAAAGTCCATAGTCCATAGTCCACAGTCAACAGAGTGATACTGGATGCTGGATACTGGATGGTGCGGGACAAGAATGTCCTGACCGAAACTAACAACAAAGTTGTCA
>Ga0210017_1001800_pt1 | contig 18631 bp, 18 predicted proteins | sample CryGeyCG2014_020_FD_183966 | JGI IMG/M metagenome (GOLD analysis project Ga0210017, IMG submission 183966) | Groundwater microbial communities from aquifer - Crystal Geyser CG08_land_8/20/14_0.20 (SPAdes) (version 2) | ecosystem: Environmental > Aquatic > Deep subsurface > Groundwater | place... | reverse complement strand
CCTTCTCGTTGAGCCTGAACTCCCCGGCTATTATCTCCAGCGCCTTACCCATCATGGCGGACCTGTTGGCGAAAGCGAAATCCACGCAGTAGCGCATCTCGTCCAGGTATTCCGCCGCCGTCTCCTCTCCGAGAGGCAGAAAAGCCAGATCCCATTCCCTTGGCACGGTGATTTTCCGCTTCCCGGCAGTATCCCTGGCCGCCCTGTTGTAGTGGTCGCAGACCTGCTTGCCCAGATTCCTGCTGCCCGAATGTATCATTACCCACAGGTTGTCCCCGCCGTCCTTCTGGAGTTCTATGAAATGGTTCCCGCCGCCGAGAGTGCCGAGCTGGGTGAGAGCCGAGCGGTATTCCCGTCTGGCCACGGGGGCGCCGGTCTTCTCCGGCATGGCCGGCATCAGCCTGTGGTCCTGCTCCCGCCTGTGATGCTCGAAACCCAGCGGAATGGTCTTCCTTATATTATTGACTATCTTCGCAAGGCTTTCCCGGCCGGCTTCTCCGGCCTTAAGCGAGGTTTTAAAGGCGCACATGCCGCAGCCTATGTCAACCCCTACGGCGTTCGGAATCACGAAGCCCTGGGCCGCGAGAACGCCGCCGATAGGCATGCCGTAACCGGAATGGCAGTCCGGCATGACGGCTATATGATGGAAAGCGAAAGGCAGGCGGCTGAGATTGTCTATCTGGCGGGCGGCTTCCGGCTCGGGATCAGGGCCCCAAAGGTAAACCGGCAGATTTTCTTTTCTTATTATTTTCATCGAAGATCGCACGCTAAAGAGGCGGGCATAAGGGAACTCCTTAGAAACTTTTCACCCTTTACTCTTCACCCTTTACGCTTTCTCTTCTATAGATTGGTTATGTCCTGGAAAATAAGTCCGGCGCCGGTTACGGACCCGTCCACGGCCTTGATGTTCATGGTGCTGTAGCCTATTTTTTTATGACGGCCGCCCCCCAGCGAATAGAAAAACTCCATCCTCTTGGCTATTTTATTGTCCACGAGCACGTCTTTGATGGCTTCTTTCATATCCGGGGCGAGCTTCTCCAGTTCGGAGTAGGACTTGCCCATGTAATCCTCTTTTATCTCGAGGATCTCCACGGCCTTGGGATTGAAAAATATTATCCTGCCTTCCAGGTCCACGCCGATAAAGCCGCCGGACAGGTTGTTTATGGTGCTCTGGGCCTTGTCGTTGAGGTGTTTTACCGTCACTTCCAGTTTATTGGCGTAGGCTATTCTGGACATCAGGCTCAGAAGTATCTTTACCGTGTCGAAATCGGCGTCTTCGAATTCCGGCTTGTTTTTCGGATTGATGAATTCCACGGCCCCCATGAGAGTCTCGCCGTAATAGCAACAAAAACACATTATGGACTTCGTCTCGAATTTGGTGATGTGGTCCACCTTGCCGGAAAAAAGAGGATGCCCCTTGGTATTCTTGACAAAAAGGTCCTTACGGTTGGAGGCGCACCAGCCGACCACTCCCGTATAGCCGAAACTTACCCCCGTTATTTCCCCGGAATGCGGTCCCGTGGCGCGCGCGAAAGAAATAATTTTCTTGTTCTCGTCTATGGTAAAAAAACTCGAAGCCCCGCAGGCAAGCCTTTCGGAAACCAGCTTTATGAAAAGCTCCCAGCCGTCCTCTTCGGTCTCAAACTTAAACTTTTCCAGCTCGCTTACCAGCTCTTTAAGGTTTTTCAGGCAATCCATATCAGTTCTTGACCCCCAGAAAATCGAGTATCCCCTTCTTTATGGTTTCGGCGAACCTGTCCTGCCATTTTTCATCGTTCAGCATCTCTTCCTGCTCCGGCATTATCATATAGGCGTTCTCGACCAGCACGGCCGGCATATAGGTCTGCCTTATTACGTGATAATCTCCGTAGCGCAGGCCCTCGTCCGGGAGAGGGATGTTTTTAAGGAAGGCCCTGTGTATGTGCCGGGCCAGTTCCATGGAATGATTCTGGTTGTAATAGATCTGGAAACCGCGCGGCTTGGAAAACGGGTCCTCCCCGTCGGCTATGGCATTATTGTGAACGCTTATATAAAGATCGCCGCCGGCCTGCCTGGCGAACAACGGACGCGCCGCGAGCGGGATATTCTCCTCTCCCTGCCTTACCATAAAGACTTCGGCGCCCAGAGAAGCGAGCTTATCCCCGAGCTTGAGCGTTATTTTCATGTTCACTTCGTATTCGAAACTGCCCATGGGGCCGACGGCTCCGTCGAAAGGAGGTTCGCGCCTGGGGGAATGGCCGGAATCCAGTATCAGTTTAAGCCCTTCCAGCGGCCTGGGCATTTTACCGGAAAACTCCGGACGGAACTTAAAATCAAGGACCAGAGAATTGGAAGAGGAATAGTTCAAATCATAGCCCCAGAGCTTTTTACCTTCGGAAAAATTGAACACGAACTGCGCCGCATCCTCGCCCAGCTGGCGGAAATTGACGTTCTTTATAAAGACGTCGGAGGAATCGTAAATTACCCAGTTGGTATGGAGATTCGCGTAGTACAGCGTCAGAACCAGGCTTCCCTCTTGTTCATAAACGGAATAAGGGACTTTTTCGTATACGGCCAGCTTTGCCGAGACTCCGTTTCTTCCGTTGGATGAAATGACCATATTGCCGGTCTCGGTTCTGGGTTTTTTAATTTTATCCGAAACGAAATCCGCAACGGAATCCGAAACCCACAGCGTCTGGTCTCCCATTTTCACCCTGTACATGGAACCGGCTTTCCCCGTGGAAAAAAGCTTTACGCCGCTCGAAAGAAAAACGGAGTAGCCGCCGGAAGGGTCGTTCTTCAGTACGACGCCGTCCGTGGAAGTTTTCAGCGTAAAAGCGCTGCCGCGCACCTTTACCCGGTTCGGGGAAACCAGTTTCACATTATGGGAGAAAAGACCTTTTTTAAACCTCAGGGTAATATCGGAATCCGCGGACCGGTCAGATTCCCTGACCCTGTAAGCGCCGTAATAGAATCCGGAACCGGGAGGAGACTCCTCCATTTCGCCTTCCGCGAGGTCCTCTATTTCATAGACCATTTTCTGGCCCGGAGTGCCCCTGGCGGCTATGTTTATGTAATCCCCGCTCATAAGCTCCAGGGAAAAGAGCGGACTGAGCATTTGAAGGTAAAGCGTGGAAGTGGAAATTTCCGGCTGTTTTCTTTCGGCCACCTGGATGCGCCTTGCCGTCGTGGAAACAGAGATCCCGTCGGAGACTTCGGCCTCGAACGCGAAAAGGCCCTCCTTTACGGGCAGATAGGCGATGAAGGCGCCGTTGGAATGGACTTTGACGCTCTCCCCGTTTATCTTCAAGGCGCCGGTGGAAGGTTTGATATTGCCAAAAATGAAAGTCTTTGACACCTGGGGGATCTTAAGGTTTTCGTAAGGGTAAACTATGTTCACGCCCGTGGAAAGGTTCGCGGGAGCCGCTATAGCCGTCGTTCCGGAGACGGGGACGGAGGAGAAAAAAGGCGCCTGGTTCTCCGGGGCCGGAACGACTCTCGAAGAAGAGGCTACCAGTAAAGCGTAAGAAGAAGTATCCTCCTTATTTCCGGCTTCCGGCATTGGCGGAGAAGGCAGGTCCTGGGGCTGGGAAGATAAAAAAGGAACGGCCGAAAAGGCCAGAAGCAGGGCTGAAAAGAAAACTCTTGAAAACATGCGTCCTTCCCGATTTAAAGATTTGGAAATATAAAGTTAATACCCAAAATATTATAATATCAAATTATGAGGCTATCTAACCAAGCTCAAAGACGTAGTTCAGGCTCGTTTTTATGCTTTTTTCTGCTCCTTTCCTGCGGCGGAATCCTGGCGGCGGGTGATATCACCTCTCTCTACCCCGGAGCCAGGGCCAATTCCATGGGCAGCGCCTTCGCCTCCGTAGCCGACGACCCTTACGCCATATTTTACAATCCGGCCGGCCTTACCCAGATAAAGACGGTAGAGATAGCGGGCGGGCTCGGGAGAAGGCTCACCCAAAGCGGTAACGCGGGAGAAACTTCGTTCTGTTATACCAGGCCGCTGCCGGACGCCGAGAACACGGTTTTCGGCTTCGGCTACGACGCTTTGAGACAGGCAAAACTGGGCAAAAGAGATTCGTTCCTCTTCGGCTGGTCCGACCAGTTCACCCTGAAATATTTCCAGCTGCCCGTCATGTGGGGCGTCAATTTCAAGATACTCAGCCTGCGCTATACCGATAAAAGCCATTTCGGACTGGGAGCGGACGCGGGCTTTATCGTCAGCTCGAAAAACGATCTCAAGACCGGCCTGGTCCTTTCCGACCTGGACACCGGGGTGGGAGACTCCCTTACCACCTTTACGATAGCCAATTCCTGGACGCACGGAAACACCCTTTTCGCCATGGACCTTAGGATAAGAGGCAATTATTCCGAATTTTTCCCCGGCGTGGAGCACAAGCTCTATAACGACCTGCTCCGCCTGCGGGCCGGCAAGGGAATAAACCTGGAAGGCGGGGATTTTTTAGCGGCCGGTTTCGGCTTTAACCTGGACCCGCTGGTTATAGACCTGTCCTACTCCCTGCCGTGGGAAGGCATGAACGCCAAAGCCGGGCTTTACGAGTTCAATTTCACCTATAAATTCGAGGCTCCCAATTTCAGCGAAAAGCTTATCGAAGAAGCGTCGGGCAAAGTCAGCGAACTGAATACGCGGATAGACGACCTCCGCAAGCGGAGGAACGATTTGGAAGTGCAGATAAACAGGTACCAGACGCATAAGGGCTCGCTGGAAGCGGACCTGACCCTCATGCAGACCAGAATGAGAGAGCTGGAAGAGCAGGTCAAACAGCTGGAAATAGAGGCTATAGACGCCGAATTCAAAAAAGGAAATCCCCCCAAAAAACACGCGCCGGTCAAAAAAGAGGAAAAATGGCCGAAACTGCATAAGGTGCTGAACGGGGAAACTCTCCGCTCCATAGCGGCCAAATACTACGGCAACCAGAATCTCTGGCAGCTCGTCTACGACGCCAACCAGGACAAGATATTCAGGGGCCTCCCCAAAGAAGGAGAAGTGCTCTCCATTCCCGCCCCTACCCGGAAATAACCATGAGAGACCTCATAATAATCTCCTCCGAGGAAAAAGACAGACTGCTGCTCCGGAATATCCTTTCCGGGATAGGGGCCGTTCCGCTTTTCGCTCTGGACCTCAACGAGGCGCTGAACCTTCTGGGGAAAACCTCCCCGAGGGCCGTCTTCATCGCGGAAAGCAAGGATCCCCCTTCCGAAATACTGCTCAGGGAAATAAGGCGGGCGGCCCCCCTTCTGCCTCTGGTGGTCCTGCTCAGGAACAGGGACGCCTCCAAAGCGGTGGAACTTATGAAACTAGGCGCCTTCGATTGCGCGCAACCGCCCTGGACCGAGGAGGAACTCCTTCCTCTTTTCAAAAAATCCCTTTCCCTCGCCGGCGCCGAAATAAGATTCCGCGAGCCTGTGAAAAACCTGTTTCTTAAATCCGCGGTCCTTTCCCTTGCCCTGCTAGCGGCCGCATGGGGCCTGTTTTACCTGGGCCGCAGTTCGGAAAAAGGGAAATACGAAGCCCTCCTTAAAACGGAAAAAGTGCTGCTTCCGGATAAAAATATTTCCGGCATTTTTTTCGACGGAGGGAGCGTCTATCTTACCGACTGGCTTCTCCAGTCGGTTTACCGCTATTCAAAAAAAGACCTGAAGCTGCTTTCCGTAAAAAAGCTCCCGGGCGAAATCCCCGTGGCGGCGGCGGACCAGCCTGCCAATTTCATAGTGATGAACGACGACAATATAGCGGAGCGGCGTCTAAAGGACGAAAAATACACGCTGCTTTCCAGGACCAGGCCGGTAAAGGGCGTTTCAGAACTTTGTTTCGACGGGATGTACCTGTGGACCTTCGACAAAAAAGAATACCGGCTGCAAAAAAGGATGAACAACGACGCGCTAGATCTTCTGGCCGAATTTCCCCTCCCCTCTAAAAACGTGCGCAATCTGGCCTGCGGCAATAAATTTCTGCTCTATTACGATTCCAGGCTGAGAAGCCTGCTTAAAGCCTCGCCAGAGGACCCGCAGAAAATACTTTTTGAATCGCCGCTCGAGGAAACCAAAATAATCTCCATGGCTTACGACGGTTCGGCCTTCTGGTACGTCTATGAAGAGGGCGGAAGCGCTTTTCTTAAATCCGGGAAAATAAAAGATGAGATATAAAGAATACATACCGGTCGAGATATTCTACTCTCCCGTAGAAAGACCGCTCTGGGGCAGGCTGCTGCGGCTGGGCGCGGAAAGCTGCGTCCTGCTTTCCAGGTACGATTTCAGGAAATACCGGAAACTTCATCTCACTTTCGAGTTCGGGGGAAAAAAATTCGAAAACCTTTCCTCAAGAACGGTCAGGATGGAAAAAGACCGGGACGGTTATTACTTCTACACCTGCCTGCCCGCGGACGCCCCGGCTGAGAGGCACATCTCGGATAGCGGGCAAGCGGGACGCGGCCAGGGCCGCCCGTCCGGGCGCGGCTCTTTTCCCTGCTTTCAATAATAGAGAGTCTCCGGTTTTCCCGGATTGACCCTGTAATAAATCCGCCCCTGGGGCGGATAGCAGGGCAATATGGTCTAATAATGAAGGGTTTCAGGCTTGCGCGGATTAATCTTGTGATTCAGCGCCCTGTAAACCCAGACCTGATAACCTATCACCAGCGGAACAAAAAGCAAAGCGACCGCCGTCATTATTTTCAGGGTGTAAAGACCCGAAGAAGAGTTAAAGACGCTCACGTTGAATTCCGGGGACAGGCTCGAAGGTATTATATTGGGGTAGGAGCCGGAAAAGGAAGCGGCGAAAAAGAATATCAGAAAAGCCAGGGAGGAACCGAAAGCGGCCGGGAGTTTCCCCGCCTTGAGCTTTTTTCTTATCAGTAAGAAAGACGCGGCCGCAAGAGCGTAAAACGCCGCCATTAAAGCGGGGGCCGTCCCGGCGGGAGAAAAATTGGGGTTTTGCCTGAAAGGCAGAAGCAGGAGAAAAAGGGCGAAGAAAAAAAACGCGGCGTGCCAGGATTTCACCGAATACCCGTAAGCCCGCTGATCCATTTCCCCCTCGGTTTTAAGGGCGATCCAGATGAGGCCGTGCATCACGAAAAAAGACACGAAGACCAGAGCGGTAAGAAACCCGTTGACATTTAAAAGGCCGGTCAGCCCTCCGGAGTATCCGGCCGGGCCTACAGGCAGAGAAGCCCACAAATTACCGAAAACCGCGCCCAGAAGAAAGGCCGGGGCGAGGCTGCCGGCGAAAATAAAAATATCCCAGACCCGCTTATTTTCCGTCTTGCCCCTGAGTTCGAAAGACACCCCCCTGAATATCAGGCCGGCCAAAACCAGGAAAAGAGGCACATAAAGCCAGCTGAACATGTCCGCGTAAGCGGCGGGGAAAGCCGCGAAGGTCGCCCCGCCCGCGGTTATAAGCCATACTTCATTGCCGTCCCAGAAAGGTCCTATCGAGTTTATTATTGACCTTTTTTCGTTCTCATCCCTGGCGATAAAATTCATTACTATGCCGCAGCCCAGGTCGAAACCGTCCAACGCGAAATACATTATCCATAAAAGCGACCACAAAACGAACCAGGTAATTTGAAGGATTTCCATAAAACCTCCGTTATCGAGCCCGGGCTCAATAATGTTCCAGCCCTTTCCGGGCGTATTTGAAGATAAGATAAAAACCCGTAACCCCGAGCGCCGCATAAATTATTCCGTAACCGGCGATTGAAAACATCACCTGCGAAAGCTTGAGATTTTTGGAGAAGCTTTCTCCGGTCCTCAGAAGCCCGTAAACGGCCCAGGGCTGCCGTCCGACCTCGGCCACTATCCAGCCCAGCTGCATGGCCAGATAGGGAAGCGGGACGGCGCAGAGCATGATTTTAAGGAAAAGCGGATATTTCTCCACCTCATCCTTATAGGACAGGTAAACCGACAAAAGCGTAAGGCCGATGAAAAGAAAGCCGAGACCGACCATCGTCCTGAAGCTCGCGAAAGTCAGAAGGACAGGCGGACGGTCTTCGGCGGGGAAGGACTTCAGACCCTTTATTTCCCCCCGCGGATCGTAGGTGGCCAGCACGCTGAGCAGATAAGGAATTTTCAGGGCCTCCAGCTTATTCGTCTCGTTTTTCTCATCGGGGACGAGGATTAGAGGATAGGCCGCGGCTTTTTGCGTTTCCCAGACCGATTCCATGATATATCCACAATAATTACGAAAGAACCAAATATCCTTGGCGTGAAAATCACCGAAAACGAAGACCAGCAGGGCCGAAGCGGCCCCGAAATACGACGCCAGCTTGAAGGATTTCCTGAAGATCTCCGGATCTTTTTTTTTAAGAATATGGTACGCCGAGACCCCCATTACGAAGAACGCCCCCACCACGTAAGCCGAGAAAACCGTATGAAAAAATTTCACCCAGCCGTAGGCGTTGGCCATAAAAGCCGGGAAATCCACCAGCTCCACGCGGCCGTTGGCCAGCTGATAACCTACCGGCCGCTGCATGAAGGCGTTGGCGAAAAGTATCCAGAGCGCGGAAAGATTGGAGCCGAGAGCCACCAGCCAGATAGCGGCGAGATGAGCCTTCCTGGAGATCCTTTCCCAGCCGAAGATCCAGAGCCCGAGGAAAGTCGATTCCAGGAAGAAGGCCATAGCGGCTTCCAGGGCCAGCGGCACCCCGAAGACGTCGCCCACGTATCTGGAATACCGGGCCCAGTTCATCCCGAATTGGAATTCGAGAGAAATTCCGGTAACGACGCCTATGGCGAAATTTATCAGGAAAAGCCTGCCGAAGAACCTGGTCAGCCTAAGCCATTTTTCGTCCCCTGTCTTATACCAGAAAGTCTGCATGACGGCGACCGGCACGACCACTCCCAGCGTCATGGGCACGAACAGGAAATGGAAAGCCGCGGTAAGGGCGAACTGCAGTCTGGAAAGAAAAAGCACGTCCATAAATCCTCCGTCGGGATGTGACCCGCAAAAAGCGGGTTCAGGCTGGCGGCAAGCTCTTAAAGCCGCGCGAATTAAAGGTCAGGAGAACTACGCCGCCCGAGCCCGCTTTACCCGCGCCTCATCGCCGCGCCTGCGGTGTTACATAAGGTATATTTTATAATAAGGGGTTTTTTTAATACAATTTAATCTATGGAAACAAAAACCGCTCCCGCAGTTCCGCCCAAACGCTCTCCCCTGAAGATAGCGGCCGTCGTCTTCGCGCTGGCGGCGGCTTTTTTCTCCCTTTTCCTTTACCTTAAATATTCAAAGCTGAAAAACCTGGCGGAACTCAAGATATCGGAACAGGTGCAAAAAGCTACCGGAAGAAAGGTGACCGTGGGAAAACTGGGGTTCAGCCCCTTGCGCGGCCTGCTCATGGAAAAGGTCTGCGTCAAGGAAAAGGACGGTAAAACCGACTTTTTCTGTTTTGAAAAAGGGAATATAAAGCTGGAGACCCTCCCTGCCCTCAGGGGTAAAATGCTCTTTTCAGACGTTAATTTCGAGAATGGAAGCCTCAAACTGAAAAAAACGGCGGACGGCTATAATTTTTCGGACCTTATAGAACTGCTGCCAAAAAACAACAGACCCATACACCTTAACTGGAACGCCAGAAATTTCGGTTTCACCGGTTTTACCATAACTCTGGTCCCGGACGCGGAGAACGGGAATGAAGTGGTCCTGACCGGCGCCCGTCTATCCGTCGAACACCGCTCCAGCACCGGCGGCAATTTTGTTTTAAAAGTAAAAAGCGGGATAAACGCCAGACTCGGAGGGAAATTCGTTTCAGGCGAGCTGGACTCCTTTTCCGACCTCAACTTCGAATACGCCCGCCTGCGCTCCGCCAGGTCCAGCGTAGAGATCGCCAAAATAGTCCTGGACGACATCACGGCCGGCGGAATAATAGCCAACTTAGAGGCTTTCGGCCTTGACGGAAAAAATTCGCAAAAAAAATTCGAACTGGAAGCCCTGCTGGAAGACCTGTTCATTCCCGCCTCCAATCCGCTCGCCGAAAACATAAGAGAGAAGACGGCCGTTTTCGAGAAACTCCTGGGCAAATCCGTACAGAACGAAAGAGAGTTTTCGATGAAAACTCTGGAAATAAAGTCTTCCTATAACGGGACGGATTTCGTCAATTCCCTGGCGCTGGACTCAAATCTCGTGGGGCTCTCTCTCAAAAGCGGTATGGACCTCAAAAATTCGAGGCATTCCGTCTCTCTGGAGATGAAAAACCGGGCCAAAACGATGAAAATAACTTCCGATTCCGCCTTCTCAAAACCAAATCCCCAGCCCTCGATGTCGGAAACGGTGGACGGAATGCTGAAGCTGGGCATAATAAGCCTGGAAAAATATCTGCTGAAGAAGATCGGAGACTGATATGAAAGCAATAGTGATAGGCTCGGGACCCGGCGGCTATCCGGCCGCGTTAAAGCTTAAAGCGTTAGGCGCGAACGTGACGATAGTGGAAGCCGGAGATTTCGGCGGCACCTGTCTTAACAGAGGCTGCATCCCGTCAAAGGCCCTGCTGGAAATAGGGCACAGACTGCACAATTTCGAGGATATGCTCGGCCTGGCGGAAAACAGGCCCGAAATAAATTTTCACAAGCTTTTTTCCTGGGAAAAGATAAAAGCCCATAAAAGGGACGTGGTGGGAAAGATGCGCGTCTCGCTGGAAAAGCTTTTTCAGCTCAAAAAGATAGACGTGATACGGGGCCGGGCCTCCTTCGTTTCGGACAAGGAAATAGCCGTGGCCGCCCCGGAAGGAGAAAAAAGATTTTCTTTCGATTTCGCCGTCATAGCCGCGGGCACCGAACCCGCCTACCCCCCTCCCTTCGACGCCCACCGGGACAAGCTGACCGATTCCGACACCATTTTCGACCTGAACAAATTCCCCGCTAAATTAGCCGTGGTCGGCGCCGGGGTAATAGGGCTCGAGCTCGCCTGCTTTTTCAACGCGTTGGGCTCGGAAGTGGAGATACTGGAGATAATGAGCGAGATACTCCCCTTCGAGGACGCCCAGATAGTCAGGACGCTTAAAACTTCCATGGAAAAAAGGGGCGTAAAATTCCGTCTCGGCGTGAAGGCTAAGGCCGTACTTTTCGAAGGCGGCAAAAAGATCATAGAACTGGAAAACGGCGAAAGGGTGGAAGCCGACGAGATACTCGTGGGGGCGGGACGAAAGTCTAACCTCGACGGGCTGGACCTGGAAAAAGCCGGAATAAAAGCCGGGAAATGGATACAGGTCGGACCCGACCTGAAGACCTCCAATCCCGCCGTTTACGCCATAGGCGACATAAACGGCATCTCCCTGCTGGCGCACAGCGCGGAAAGGCAGGGCGAAATAGCCGCCGAAAACATCAAGGGAAAGAACGAAGTTTTCAACGCGGACATCGTGCCCAAATGCGTCTACACCTGGCCGGAACTGGCCAGCGTCGGATTGAACAAAAAAGAAGCCGACGAAAAAGGCATAAAAAACAAGGTGCGAAAATCATATTTTCAGGCGCTTGGCCGCGCCATAGCCTCCATGAACACCGAGGGGCTGTGCCAGATAGTGACCGACGAGAACGATGTCGTCATAGGCGCCCAGATAGCCGGGGGACCGGCTACCGAAATAATACATATCCCGGCTCTGGCCGTAAAGACTAAAATGAAGAGCAAAGAGCTCAATTCCATGATCTTCGCTCACCCCTCCATGAGCGAGATAATCAAGGAAGCTCTCGGTAAGTGAGCGGCGGGAAAGACGTGATGGAGGATGTCTGCATAAACCTTTACAGGGGCGCGTTCAGAATACGCCGGTACAGCCTCAGCCGCTGCCGATAAGCTTATGAGCGAAAGAATAAAGATAGTGCTCTCCAAACCCAGAAATCCCGATAATATCGGGGCTTGCGCCAGGGCCATGGCCAATTTCGGCTTCAGGGAACTGAGACTCGCCGGGATTTTCGGGCCCGTGTGGGACGAAACCACGGGTAAAGCGGAGACGGCCGGCAGCGGGCTCACCCAGTCAGAGAAGGAACAAACTTCCGGACAGAAGCGTCAGGTAGTTTCAGAAAATGAAAGTTTAAATTTTTTGTCCTTATCCGCAAAGCGCCCATTTTCTCTAACGGGGCTCACCGAAGAAAAGATAAGGGCGTTCTCCAAAAACTCCGCCGTCGGAGCCGCGGGAATAATAGATTCGGCCAAGACCTATCCCTCTCTCGCCGCGGCCCTCGGGGATTGCTCGCTGGTGCTCGGGACCTCGTCCCTGCACAGGATAAAACCTGAAAGAAAAATCCTGGATATCCGTGAAACCGCGGAATACGTCCGTAAATTCTCGCCTTCCGCCAATATAGCCGTGCTTTTCGGTTCGGAAAAAACGGGACTTACGCACGAGGACCTCTCCCTCTGTCACGCGGCAATAAACATTCCCACCGCCGAAGAACAGCCCTCCATGAACCTCGGGCAGTCCGCGGCCATAGTCTGCTATGAACTCGCCGGATTGAACGCGGAGCCGAGGAAACACGGGAGAGGAAAGGCGGCCGAGCCGGCGGTAAGGGAAATAGAAACTCTTTTAAAAAGCGTCTGCGCCAAACTGAGACGGAAATTCGGGGAAAAATGGGGCGGGGAATATCATGAAAGGATCATAAGGCAGGCCCTGCTGGACGCCAGGCCCAACAGACACGCGGTGACGATAATCAAAAAATTCCTAGGCTGACACAAGTAACAACGCAATAAGCGTAAAACGTAAAGCGTGAAACGTAAAGAGTTGAGAGTTTAGAACGGCAGAACAAGACTGAGATTAAGATTGAGGTTAAGAACAGAACCTAAAAAAAGACGGTTTTGAAGTTTTTCTTAATCTTAGACTTAATCTTAATCTGCTGTTGAGACTAAGTTCTCTAAACTAAATTACTCTAAACTTGCCCGCCTTGCTTTCCCGCTTGCCCGGCTGTCTTGCTCTCTTGCTTGTCTTGCTTTCACGCTAATCCCACTTGAGACCTGTGACCTGCAACGCCTCACTTAAGCCTTTTCTTTATATCTTCTTTGCGCCACTCGTTGCGTACGGTCGGTTCCAGCTCCACGCTTTTTTCCGCGTGGACCAGGGCTTTTTCCGTTTCTCCCACCTTATCGTAAAGCTTCGCGAGATGCTGATGATAGGCCGTGTTCCCGGGATCGCCCGCAAGAGCCTCTTCGAAGCGCTCTATTTCATCCAGTATCTTGTCGCGCAATTCTTCCGCCGCGTCCCTGTATTCCTTTTCTTTCATATATATGAAAAAACCCAAAAGGCCCAGCAGGAAAGCCTGGAAAACGAAAAAATTGAAAAGCCTGGTAAAAAAAACCATTATATTGGCCAGATAAACGAAAATAAAGGCCATGGAACCGGCGAGAAGCGTCACGTCGTCGTAACTTTTTATGACCCTGTATTTCTTCTCCCCCCGCTCCAGTATCCAGATGAGCAGTCCCGCGTAAATCAGGGCAAAAAACGGGAAGTAAAGAAAAAGGAGGAGAATTTCCATCTGTAATATTTTAGCATAATGGCATAATTTTACGGAATCAGACAGCAAGGACATGCGCCGATTACTTTAAGAATCGCTTTTATCCGATATTTTCCCGCTTCTTATCCTGTCTATTTCCGCGATAAGTTTTCCGAAATCCAGGGGTTTAGAAAGCAAAGCCGCGCATCCCGCGCCGAAATTTCCCATTCCCTCGCCATTATAGCCGCTGACAATTATAACGGGGACTTGAACCAATTCGGGATGTGTTTTTATTTTTTTTATGGCTTCCTGGCCGCTCAGATTGGGCATATCCAGGTCCGTGATTATCAAATCCGGCCGTTTTTGAAGGGCGATTTCGACGAGCTCGGCCCCATCGCCGACATCCTTTATTTCATGCCCGCATCTTTTTAAAATATCGCGTAAACATTTTCTCAATTGCCGATCGTCTTCCGCTATAAGTATGTACATTTCCCCCTCCCCCAAAAAAGGATCCGGGATGAACGTCGCGTTCTTCTCTTTTTATGCAAAGGACCGGAGTATCCGATACTTATTTTTACAACTTTTAAGTTTTATTGTCAATACACTTTTAAAGTTGTGGATTCGGGGCTCAACTTAAAATAAAATTTAGTTTGGTGAAATCCGGTTTTGGAGGATTCGTGAAAAGGGAAATATGCGGCCTCGTAGGGGAAAGAATACGCGCCATAAGAAAAAACAAGGACCTGACCATCGAAGAGTTGGCCTTTAAATCCGAGGTTCATCCGAATTATCTCGGCGACCTGGAAAGGGGGCTAAGGAATCCGTCGCTTATAAACATGGAAAAAATAGCCCGCGGACTCGATGTGCCCATACACGCCCTCCTTAAGACTGAAGATCCGGAACACTCCCGCAGGAAACAGGTCGAGCAGGACTCGGTAAACGAAAAACTGGCCGCCTACCTCTCGAAAATCTCCAAAAGTCACAGCAAGCCGGAAATAAAGCTGATAGTGAAACTGGTTAAAAACATAAGCAATTACCTTAAAGCGCCAAAAAATCGCGGTTGACGCCAGGTTTAGGTTACGCAACTCTGAAAAATGACCTCCTTCAGGTCCGCATTTTTGCGCCGGCAGCGGGGTTCGGATGCGGCTGACCTTGTCCGCCATAGGGGCGGTTTTTTTATTTCGTCTGCGTTTTTCGACGATCGTTCAAATTTACAGAATTTACCAATAAAAAAAACGACGGAACGCCCGTTTCAGATATTTTAACAAACAGCCGAATATTATAAAATGAAAGGATGACCATGAAACTTCTCTCCTGGAACGTCAACGGCTACAGGGCCGTCGTGAAAAAAGGGTTCTTCGATTTTGTAAAGAAAGAAAAACCCGGCCTGCTCGGGTTGCAGGAAAGCAAGGTCTCTCCCGAACAGCTCGGGGAAAAAGATTACAGGATACCGGGCTACGAAGCGGAATTCCTTCCGGCGGAGAGAAAAGGCTATAGCGGAGTGGCCGTTTTTTACAGGGAAAAACCGCTGACGGTAAAAAAAGGCCTGGGCATAAAAAAATTCGATTCCGAGGGAAGGCTGCTGCAATTGGAGTATCCCGGCTTTTATTTTCTCAACGGCTATTTCCCCAACGGCGGCCAGGGCCCGGAAAGGATAAGATACAAGCTGGATTTCTACGAAGCTTTCCTGGAACACATAGAAAAACTGAGGAGAACGGGCAAGCCGGTAGTCTTTTGCGGGGACGTGAACACCGCCCACAACGAAATAGACCTGGCCAGGCCCAAAGAGAACGAGAAGAACACGGGCTTCCTGCGCGTGGAACGGGACTGGCTGGACAAAATAACCTCGCTGGGCTGGGTCGACACTTTCAGGCATTTCGACAAGAAACCGGGAAATTACACCTGGTGGGATTACAAAACCGGGGCCAGGGAAAGGAACGTGGGCTGGAGAATAGATTATTTTTTCCTGGACAGGGAGCATTTAGGCGTCCTGAAAAAAGCCTTTATCCTGCCGGAAGTCCGGGGCTCCGACCATTGTCCTCTCGGGATAGAGATAAAACTCTCCTAAAGCGCCGCAGGAGAACCGGGGGGAATCGGCTTTACAATGCCCTTAGGAAAATATAAGATAAATAAAAAGACGGCTAAAAAACTCCGGGGGGGCCAAACATGAATAAGACCAGAATTCTTCCTTTTATCTTTTGCGCTTTTATTTTTTCCGTTTCCTGCTCTCCCAATCTCAGAAAAACCATACCGCCGCCGGAAGACCTGCTGAAGCACGGGCCCCTGGCCAAAATACTGGTTTATTCCGGGAACGTGGCGCCGGGCCAAAGCGGGGCCAATCCTTCGGGCATGACGCTCGATATCAGCGGCTCAGCGGCCTTAAGCGCGCAGGGCCGGGATTCCAACAACAGGCCTATAAAAATAAGCCCGAAATGGACCGCCTCGAAACCCGAATTGATAGAAATAACCCCCTCTTCCGGCGATATAGTGCTTGTAAAGGGCCTGAGGGAAGGCACGGCCGAAATAGTGGTCGAATATGAAGGCGTAAGGCACACCGTGGAATACATATTCGTAAAATAAAAGGAACGGCATGAGATTCGACGCGGAATACGCTCTTTATCTGAACGAAAAACCGGAAGAAGAAGGCCCCGGCTACGCTTCGGCGGAAGAGGAAACGTTCGGATTTTTTCCCAGAAAAGCCCAGCCGATACAAATCCCCTGGACGCAGATAGCGGACATGAGTTTCACGGATTATAAGGCGTCCTTCCGGCTGGCCCCGGACAAACGCCTGGAAATAAAAGCTCTCGGCTACAAATTCGAGGATTTCTCCAGGCTGGCTTCCAAATTGCGGAATGAAAACCTCATAAAGACCTGTCTCGCCCGAGAAACCCTGAAGAAATCTATGATAGAAGCCGAGATCTCATTTTCCAAAGACGGGAAAGAGGTCTTCAGAGAAGCCTGTGAACTGCGCATCTACGAGACTTCTCTCCTGGCCCTGCCGCAAACCCATGAATTTCTGAGATTCCCCTTCAGGTTCATAAAGGAGATTTCCGAAGGCGATTACCTCCTTAAAATTTCCTCGGAAAAGGGCGAAAGCCTGGAAATTTCCGGCCTGGGTAAAAATTTCGACCATTTCAGGGAAAGCCTGTACGGACAGATGAACGAGCTGGACTCGCTGGTCCAGAAAAACCTTTCCGCGCTGTTCCAGGGCGCGGCCGCCCCCCTTTCGGTAAGGGCCGCGGCTAAAATACTAAAGGAAGGCAAAATAGCGAAGTTATCCCGGGCGGAAGAGAAACTTCCGGGATTACTGTCCGCCCTGGAAAAAAGAATGCCCGCCGAAGCCGAAGACGGGAAAGAATATAATTTTTTAAAATCCATTTCGGAGACCGCTGAAACCGGCTTCGGGGTAAAAAAAGGCCTTATGGGAACCATGGGCGGCGATTATTTCATCTTCCTGTTCTTCATCAAACCCGGGCTGGCCGCTTTCGAGGCCTTTTCAACTGAACCCAAAAAAGAAGGAGAAACCGACAAAAGGGCCACCTATTTTTACAGGACGCCGGAAGGCCCGGATTTTCTCGATTTTTTCAATTCCGCCATGACGGCCGTAAATTACAGGCGCCTGCCGGTAATGCTCCCGGAAGCGGGATTGTCCAAACCAGAATATTCGGCTTACAGGCTCGCGATAGACCGGCTCCCGGAACTTAAGAAGTTAAGGGAACTCTATCTCGGCAGGGTCATCCACTCGGAGTTCGACTCCTGGGCGAACGATATCAAAGCTCTCGTGAAATTCGCCGGCGAGAACGCGGCCGGCGCCTGGAGCAAAAATGGTTATACGGAAGAAGAGGAGAAGGAGGATTGACGATGCCAGGTTACAAACATCCCTGTCTTTATTGCGGGGAATTTATCCCGAAAGATTCGAGCGCCTGTCCGGTCTGTTCGAAGGTAAATCCACTGGGCCCGCCGCGCTGCCCCAGGTGCAGGACCCCGGTAGAAAAAAACTGGAAAAGCTGTTCCAATTGCGGCCTTTCCCTTGAAATCGCGTGTCCTAAATGCAAAGAAAAGACTTTTTTCGGGGATTATTGCGGCAAATGCGGGGCCAGACTTATCGTGCTCTGCCCGGATCCCGAATGTAAAACGGAACAACCCCCCCTTGGGGAAAACTGCGTCAAATGCGGGAAACCGCTGAAATAAGTTTTCAAACCCTCACAAACCAGGGAAGAACAAATAAAAGGGGTTCCGTGAGCGGACCGCCGAAAGGCGGCAGAGAGAACGACGATGTAACGGGGGATTGGGTCCCCATTGTAGAGCGCCGAGCGCGCCCTTAGCGGCAAGCGAGGTTAACCCGCGGGCAAAGCCGGGGGCGCGACGAAGAAGGAGGAAAACAATATGTCCGAAGGAAAATTCATAGCGTTCACCAGCAACTATGCCGACAACAGCGCGGAGGCCGGCTTCCAGTTCACCTTTTACTGCGACAACTGCAGGGAAGGCTACAAAAGCAGGTTCGTCGAATCCAAAACCTACAGGAAAAAGAAATTTTTCAAAGGTCTGGGAGACGCCATCGGGGTCATAGCCCAGATAGCTGGCAAGCAGGGCATGGGCTACGGGGCGGAAAGAGGCGCCGACGCCATAGCCGAAAGGTTTAACGGGATGTCCCCCGACTGGCACAAGGAACACGAATCGGCTTTCGAACTGGCGCAGAACGAGGCCAGGGACCATTTCAAAAGGTGCCCGAAATGCAATAAATACGTCTGCGAGGTCTGCTGGAACGAGCAGGAAGGGCTTTGCGTCAAGGACGCCCCCAGGGCCAACGTGGAAATAGCCGCGGCCAAAGCTAAAAAAATGGTGGACGACATAAACGCGGTCGCTCAGAACACGCCGGTCTTTACCGGCAAGATAGAAAGCAAGCAGACTATCTGCCCCAAATGCGGGAAACCGGCCGGAGAAGGGAAATTCTGCAATAACTGCGGCGCGTCCCTCGCCATGACAAAATGCTCCAAATGCGGAGCCCAGAACGCGACAGGCACGAGATTCTGCGGAGAATGCGGCAACAAGATAGGATAACGATAACAACCGTGATTCGGGGCTCGTCCCATAAAGAGGGACTGCCCCGTCTATTTGGGTTATGAGGAGTGGGGCGTAATCCGTTATTCGAAAAGAATAAAGCCCGAAAACCCGGCTTATTTTTTGCCGAGCTGGGCGAAGAAATATTTTTCCACGATGTTCG
>Ga0210017_1001799_pt1 | contig 18635 bp, 17 predicted proteins | sample CryGeyCG2014_020_FD_183966 | JGI IMG/M metagenome (GOLD analysis project Ga0210017, IMG submission 183966) | Groundwater microbial communities from aquifer - Crystal Geyser CG08_land_8/20/14_0.20 (SPAdes) (version 2) | ecosystem: Environmental > Aquatic > Deep subsurface > Groundwater | place... | reverse complement strand
TTTGCCAGAGCCAGCGGTCGGAATCGAACCGACGGCCTGACGCTTACGAAGCGTCTGCTCTACCGACTGAACTACGCTGGCAAATTTGGGAGGGCAAGTTGAGCTATGTGGGCAAAGGTGGGAGGGCGAGCGTGAGCGTTCCGCTCACAATTAAGCGTAGCTTGCGCTCACAATAGATCCGCGCGTTGATCTGCGTAGATTATCCGCGCGTATCTGCGGTCATTGAACCTTTACCGCGCCTGCCGAATTGATGATTACGGTTTTTACAAGAGCGGCATCGCTTCCGTATCGGATCGTAATGCTCGCCTGCGGAACTGAGCTTGGGTTGTTCACTTGATTGAAATAGGTGGTGGGAGCCGGTGGCGCGAAACAAACATGTAAACCCGGAGGAGTGACGGCTGGGCTGACCTGCGCGATGATCACGTTTTGCGGCAGTTGCGTTGTTTCAATGACTGTGTCCCTCTGGCTGGGATTGCCGGTAGACGTATAGAAACAATCATTGTCTTTGTCGCCAAAAAGCTGATACGAAGACGCATTCTTCTTAAAATAGATGCCATAATTATAATATGATTGATAAATTCCCGTCCCGCTCATGGCCATAGACTGGACCAGTCGCAAATCGGAAACAAGATTTTGCGCGGCCTCATCCAAAGCGTATTGTTTCTGCCCCGTCCGATAGCTGGCGATAAGCAGCGAACTAATAACCGCCACCACGAACAAAACAACCAGCATCTCGATGAGAGTAAAGCCACCCCGAAGCCCGAAGCCTGAAACACGAAGCTTGAAATTATGCTTTATTTTCTCCCACATAACAAACCTGCAAGAAAGATTTAAGAATAACGATTTAAGATTTTCCGCCGGAGGACTTCGGCGGAAAGAATATTTTTAGAACTTCTTATGGGTCTCTCTTCTCGTCATTCATAAATCGCAAATCGTAAATCATCGGCTATTAATATTATACCACTACCAGAAAAGAAATCCACGGGTAGCTTAGCTTATATCAATACGGACAAAAAAGGGACTAAGTCCCCGTAAGGGAACTTAGTCCCTGTCGAGATTAAGTTTTACCCTTGTTAATACTTGCACACAATCTTGTCTTTCGGGTGAACCGTTTCTTGGGCGGCTTGGTCGCCTACGTCTTTACCGTTCAAGGAACAGCGCAAGCCTGTTTGCTCGTTGCCAGCAAGGCCCGAAGCCTCTAAAACATCGGTTACCGTCATCCCCTCGGTGATTTCCCCCTTAAACATTCTTTCCTGCTGGCCGTTGTCCAGAACTAAAATTGCCTCATTGCCGGATAGACCAGCCACGGTTTTTTGATAGGCGATATAATTTTTTCCAGGCCCGAGAAAATAATACCACGGCAACCCGATAACGATTAGCGCGATTACTACAATAATTGATATTAGAAAACGTTTTTCCATAATTTCTTTTCTGTCATCCCCGCACCACACCTGCGGGTGGTCACTCGGAAGGGTGAAAAGCGGGAATCCAGAGCTTTATTGTATTTAGATACTTGGCCCCTCCTAAAACGGCGTTATTTCTTTCCATTTAGGCAGCTTCACCGAAATTTTCACTGACTTGCTCGCTTCGCACCAATTTCCATCAGGATCAGTTGCCCGCACGATAACCGGCTTGTCCCCAACACTATTGAATTTTACTACAGGCTCTTTCACGGTCGGACTACTTGGCGCAACATAGCTTGCGTTAGAAATAGTCCACGACCAGCTGCAATCGGTTTCAACATTGCCAGCACCGTAACACTTCGAATTATTGCTGAAGCTAACATCTTCGTCTCTGGCCGGCTCGACCGGTATCCAGCTAAAACCGACCGCCTTTATGCTCGGATACAAATGAGCGGGCGTGGTTACGGTTTTTGTATCCTTTATCCAGCCAGAACTGCGGCCACTAGAATCCCAAACCTGCACTTGCCATGAATATGTTTTATTGTATTTTATATTTTCGATAGTGCTAAAAGAGTTAGAAGTCAAACTTACCTTGCCAGAATCCTTAACAAGAGTTGCAAAATTACCTTCGAATATTTGCACCTGATAGGCAGACTGGTTATCCCCCACAAACGTCCAAGAGGTAGTAATGCTTGGGCCGGCTACGCAATAATCAGCAGTTTGCCTTATGTCTAAATTAATTGCGCTCGGCTTTAGGTTATAGGTCGTTGTTACTTTATAATTCGAATTATTACAATTCCCGCCCTCCGCGCAATTAAAGCTGACCCAACCGACAACGTCCGAACCCCAGGCATAACCATGGAATTCCGCCGGCGACGATATGAAATTAAGAGTAATGTTGAAAAACTTTATCCACCCGTCCCAGCCGCCAGCTTTGGAATTTGTTCCGCCACTGCAATCCGCGTTGGCGGCTCCGGCGCAAGCTCTGGCCCAACCGGTTATATTGCCGCTTGCGTCCACTTGAGCGGCCTGCGAAGGCGAGGAGGGATAAGGACCAACCGGGTCAAATTTAATCCAGCCGATATTGGACGACCAGGCATACCCCACCATTTTTCCGTCTGACCCTGCACCACAACCAGTATGACTATCGGAGTCACCCGCACAAATATGGACCCCATAATCAGCACCGTTAAAACTAATCCAGCCGATAGTCGAACTCCAAGCCCAACCAGAAACATTGTCAGTGCCGGAAGCCAAGGCAAGGTTGACGCCCGCGAAAAAATAGGCAAAGCCGGCAATTAAAACGACAAATAGAATGTTAATTAAATATTTTTTGAACATTGTCTTAGATTTAAGAATATAGATTTAGGATTTTCCGCCGAGGGCGGATCCACCCTTGGTGGAAAGAATAATTTTTAAATTGTATTCGTAAATCGTAAATCGTAATTCATAAATCGTAATTCATAAATCTCTACTTCGCTATTTTTGCCCGCGGCAAAAGCCTACTTTGCCGATTCTCTCAGCCTATTCAAATCATCCGCCTGCTGCTGAGTTGTTTCTTCGGATAGAGCTTCGCCATTCGCTTTCTGGCGCAAAACATCGAGCTGTTCTCCCTGCTGATTGATTTGCTCTTCTGTCGGCGCCTGGACGCCAGCTTCCTGACGCAATCGATCAAGCTCCTGCGCCTGCGCTTTGATAAGCGATTCTTCCTGTGTCGGTTGCTCTGGCTGCCGTGCTTCTTTCGGACGATACCAATAAAGGTAATAGATTGTGGCCGCCAAAACGATCAAAACCGCAATAAAAATAACAACATAAATCGTTGTTTTTTTGTCTAACGTTTTAGGTTCTTTAAAATCCATTTTTGCTACTGATTAACTCTTTTATCTAATTTTACCAATTCTTGGCACCCTTGGCAACAAAAGTTATCCACACAACGATGTATGATGTATAAGGTATCAAGTATTACGCATTACGAACCGCTTTTTTTAATCCGTTATCAGCTTATGACCCCCTCCCCAATCATTCAAATCAGCGAATGATTTAATTTTAGCGTTTGCCATTATACATTATACTTTATACATAATACATCTTATTATCGCCTAGAACAGAATCCCCCAATACCAACCGACAATCCTCTCGCCCCAGAACAGCGCGATAAAAGTGCCGGCAACCAGAAAGGGACCAAAAGGAATTTGGGATTTTAAGGAATAATGCCAATCTTTGGACGTCCGACGTCCGTTGGACGTCGGACGTCCTGATATTGATGCCAAAATCAACCCCACCCCAACAACAGCCCCGCTCATAAACGCTGAAAACAAAGCGACTAAAATATCGGGCCAACCCAAAACTAAGCCCATCAAGAAAGCCAGCTTAACGTCGCCCATCCCCATCCATTTGCCGCGCGAAATCAGAACCAGTGCGAGAAAAAATCCTGATGCGATAACCGCGCCGCCGGCATAGTATAATGTATTATGTATAATGTATAACGCACGATTTGTCGCCAGCATGATACTTAATGCATGATACACAATACTTGCCACAATCATGGGAAACAAAATCTTATCGGGAATAATGTAATACCTCAGGTCGTAGACGAAAATTATAATCAGGACGCTGGCGATATAGGGCCAATAGAAAAGTGGGATTAGGAATTGGAAATTAGAAATTGGTAATTGATTGGAAATTAGAAATTGGTAATTAGAAATTTCAGCAAATATTAAGACAAATATAATCCCCGTTGCTATTTCAACCACCGGGTATTGAAAACTAATTTTTTTATTACAATATCTGCATCTTCCGCGTAAAAACAAAAAGCTCAAAACGGGAATCAAGTCATACCATTTAAGAATATGACTACAATGCGGGCAATGGGAACGAGTTAAAGTCCTCCCCGCCCCCTCCTCAGTTGAGGAGGGGGCGGGGGGAGGTGTTGTTGGAATGCATTTCTCATCCTTCAACACCCCTCCGCCCTTCGGGTGCCTCCCCTCGTCTGAGGGGAGGAGGATAGAATTTTTTTTCTTTTTCTTAAATATGATTGATTCCCCCTTTTCCAAACGATAAATCGCGGCATTTAAAAAACTGCCGACGCATAAGCCGAGTATAAAGTATAAAGTATAAAGTATCATGTATTTTAATTCCTTTATACATTATACATCATACACAATACATTATACATAATGCACGCACGACCCAAACGCAAAAAGCCGCTCCGAAAAGCGGCTTTTTGTTGAACCGTGAAATAAAAGCGGTTAAGGTTCTAGACAGTAGGTTGGATCCTCACAAAGAGTAGCAGTTCCACAGGCGCCCGAATCAATGTCAGTGACCAAAGGACCGGTTGTCGGCGCAGTGCCGCCATTCTCCAAGACAGCGCGAAGAGTATAATCCAGACCGTCGGTGCAGAGATCATAAGTATAAACATAAGAACCAGTGTTCGTCGGGTCTCGCGGTACTGAAGGTAAAAATTTGTCGGCCACCACCAAACCCATAGCCTCATCATATGTCCCGGCCGGGTAGGTCCCGTGAGAATCGTAGTACATTTCCATGGCAGTCTGAATTTGCCTCAGATCAGCCACTCTTTGAGTATCTCTGGCCTTTGACCGCGCGCTATTGAGCGATACCAAAACGATGGTCGCCAAAATACCGATGATAGCGATAACCACCAAAAGTTCAATCAAGGTAAAACCCTTAGATGAACCACAGCCACATTTTTTATTGTTTGCCATTTTATTTCACCCCCTTTCGTTGACCGCGGAACCACGCAGAACTACGCGCAGAACGCCGCGGAACTTTTTGCTATTTTTTTACTTTCTTGCGCTGTCATAAACTTTCCTCACTATTTCTACACCATCGGGCGCGCCAAAATTTATCAAAAATCCCAACTTATAATCAGTGCCTTTTAAATAATACCAGAATTGTTTTTCATCTTCTTTTAACAATCGTGGCTTTGCTTTTAACTCGATTAAAATGGAATCATTTATAATCAAATCGGGCACATAAACTCCGACTTTCTTTCCGCAGAAAAACACATCAATTCTTTTGTCATTCTCCGCCTTCAATCCTTTGTTTGTTAATCCAATAAAGCAAGCATTGTGATAAATCTTTTCTTTGTGGTTGCTACGAAATTGTTTATATATATCAAAGGCTACACCTCTTATAATAAATGATTCTTCTTTATAAAGTAATTCCATCTTTCTGTTTTCTGCGTAGTTCAGCGATTAAGTTCCGCGTGGTTCTGCGGCGCTACATCACTCCCGCCAAGTTGTAAATCGGCATCAGAATAGCGACCAAAAGAATGGCCACGCCTATCCCCAGAACAACAATCAGAATCGGCTCTATCAGGACTGAAATCGTGTTGACCACATCATCAACTTCTTGCTTATAGAAAGTTGCGACTTTTTCCAAAACAAATTCAAGCTGACCGATTTTTTCACCGGTTGCTATCATTTGCGATACCATTGGCGGTATCTCGGAAGAACTTTCCAAAACCGAAGAAATAGTATTCCCCACCCGCACGCCCTCCTTAGCTTCAAGGATAATTTCCGAAAAAACCACATTGCCAACCACATCGCCAGCTACCTGCAACGCCTGCAAAACCGGCACCCCTCCGTGAAGCAGGGTGCTAAAGTTTTCCGTAAAACGGGCAATATAAACCTTCCTAAAAATATCACCGAAAAGCGGCATTTTTAATTTTATCACATCCAGCATTCTTCTGCCTTGAGGAGTTTTGACATATCGCCAGGCAAAAATCCCGGCGCCTGCCAAAACCAGAAAAATTAGCCACCCCCAGCTGGCGAGCAAATTGCTTAAGCCGATGATCATCCTTGTTGTCAGCGGCAACTGCTGGCCGGTTTCTTCCAGGATGCTTGTTAAATTAGGAATAACAAGAATCAACATTAAAACCGCCACCACGAGAAAACCCAAAAAGACGAAGGCCGGATAGATCATGGCGTTTCTGACGCGGGTCGCCAAATAATACTGTTTTTCTAAGTGGTCGGCCAAATAAATCAAGACACTCTCAAGATTGCCAGAAACCTCTCCCGACTTAACCAAATTAATATAAAAAGCTGAAAACTCCTTTGGATGCTTAGAAAGCGACTTGGAAAGGATAAAACCAGCCTCAACATCATTAGCTATTTCGAAAATAATTTCTTTGAAATAATAATTTTGCTGTTGCCTAGCTAGTGCCCGCAGAGCCGTAACCAGGGGCACCTTAGCGCTAAACAAGGCTGATAGCTGGCGGGAAAAAACAACTAACTCTTTTTGCTTAACAGACTTAATTTTGATGTCTTTAAGCCAAAAAGGCATGGAAATAACCGGGCGACACGACAAAACCACCAAATTTCTTCCATGCAGATTTTCTATCGCCTCCGCCTGCGATGAAGCGGATATCTGCCCAGTTTCTACTTCAGCGGCGCTGTTCCGAGCAACATAATTAAATTTCATGCCTGACTACCGCTTACTGTCTACTGACTACCGCTTTTTATTATTTAACAATAGTTAAATAAATTTTATTATTTAACAATAGTTAAATAAATTTTATTATTTAACAATAGTTAAATAAATTTCATTTTGCCGTAGTCCGTAGTCTGTAGTCGGTAAGCAATTTTATTGTCCCAGCAACAATCTTAGTTCCGCCGGACTAGGTGAATACAATTCGGCATTCTCGAAAGACACGAGGCCGCGCAGAACTAAATCCGCTAACGATCGGTTTAAAGAAATCATTCCTTCTTCCAGGCTAGTATCAATCACCATGTCGATCTGATGAGCCTTTCCCTCTCTTATCAAGTTGCGAACCGCGGTGTTAGCGATCAAAAGCTCGATAGCATTAATCATACCTCCCTGCTCGCAGGGAATCAACCGGCGAGACAAGACGCCTAGAAGCGTGACAGCCAACTGCGACCTGATTTGCGATTGCTGATGAGGCGGAAAAATGTCGATAATTCTATCGACGGTTTGAGCGGCAGTATTGGTATGAAGGGTGGAAAAAATCAGGTGGCCGGTTTCGGCGGCGGTAATAGCCGTTGATATTGTCTCTGGATCGCGCATTTCGCCAATCATCACCACGTCAGCATCCTGTCTGAACATAGAACGAAGACCTCGGTGAAAATCCAGAACATCAATTCCAACTTCGCGCTGATCGATAATGCATTTATCCGGCTGAAATAAGTATTCGACTGGATCCTCAATGGTCATTATGTGATCAAATCTTGTGTGGTTAATCTCATCAATCATGGCGGCTAAAGCCGTTGATTTTCCATGGCCCGACGGACCAACGACAAGAAAAAAACCTTGGGTCGCGCGAGTGAACTGAGAAAGGATCGAAGGCAAGCTTAGCTCTTCAATGGTTCTGATTTTTGAGGGGATAAAACGAAATTCCGAACTCAAAAACCCCATCTGCCGATAGACGTTGGCCCGAAAACGAGCTTTGTTAAGATAGTTACACGCGAAATCAATATCTTTTTGGACTTGGAATTTTTCTTGCTGGTCGGGACTTAACAAAGAAAAAGACAGCTCTTTGACGTCATCTTCCGACAAAACCGGCCTATCCTCTATCGGGTACAAACTACCGTTGATTCGCAGAACGGGCCGACGGCCAACAACAAGATGAAGGTCGGTAGCATCCTTCTTTAAAACCTCTTCCAACAAATCATACATTTCCTGTTGACGATTGGGCATGGAATCGCAGAATGACGCGGAACTTTACGCGGAACGACGCGGAAAACTTCTGCGTGGTTCAGCGTATTGTTCTGCGTGGTTCAGCGGTTATGGACTAATAGTATTATTGCAATCTTGGGTCAACCTTTTAATGGAATCCGTTTCTTGGCAATATCTTATAATATAGTTAGGACCGACAGACCAATACCAAAATTTATATGTTTCGTTATTCAGGGGGTCTGGCGGCACCGTAGAAATAAGTTTTTCGTTTTTTAAGTTTACAGACAAGTTGTCGAAACCACTGATAACCACCTCGCTATCAGCGCAACCAGACACCGAACAAGGATATCGCTGCCAAATATTATGATACAAGGCTAAGGCTTGGGCAATCTGTTGAACATCCGTTGCCCGTTTGGCATCCCGGCCCTTCGCCTTGGACTGAGTTAGGGAAACCATGACAATCGCGGCGAGACAGGCAATGATGGCGATAACGACAAGAAGCTCGATGAGAGTGAATCCTGTCCTGCTAAAAGATAATGCTTTGTTTTTTTTAATTACCCGCAATGTTTTTTGTATAACGTATAAAGTATAAAGTATAATGCGGGATTTTAATCACTGCTCATCTGATACTTAATACTTAATACATGATACATGATTCATTCTTCCACCGCCCGAAGCACTTCCTCGAGACTAATAATACCCTGAAGAACCTTTAATAGCCCGTCCTGCTTCATGGTTATCATTCCCTGCCGATTCGCTTCCTTAAGAATTTCTCCCTCAGAAAGAGTCTCTAAAACAATCTTTTCGAGCTCTTTTGTCATAGACAATGACTCAAAAATCGCGATCCGTCCCTTAGTTCCTTTATGATTACAATATTTGCATCCCCTAGACTGACAAAGCTTAAATGGCTTTTTAACATTTAGCTCCTTCAAAACCTCTGCTGGCACCCCCGAAAGCTCCTTATCGATCATCTCTAAAACTTTCGGCGACGGCTCAACCTCTGTTTTACATTCGGGACAAAGCCGGCGGACCAGCCGCTGGGCAATCGATAAATTTAGAGAGGCGGGGAGAAGAAACGGCTCAATGCCCATGTCAACCATTCGGGGAATAACGCCGATGGCATTGTTGGTATGCAGGGTGGAAAGAACGATATGACCGGTTAGGGCGGCATGGACCGCCAAGCCGGCCGTTTCCGAATCGCGAATCTCGCCAACCATAATAACATCCGGGTCTTGCCGCAAAATCGACCTCAAGCCGGAAGCAAAAGTATACTGAATCTCCGGCCTGATCTGTGATTGATTGACTCCTTCTATATAATACTCTACCGGATCCTCCAAAGAAATTATATTCACCCCCTCCTGATTCATCTCGCGCAAAACAGCATTAAGCGTCGTACTTTTACCAGAACCAGTCGGGCCAGTTACCAAAATCATTCCGAACGGCCGGCTGATTCCCTTCTTTAAGGCTTCTAGATTATGAGAAACCAAACCCAATTCTTTATAACCAAGCATCGCCGCGCTGGGATCCAACAATCTCATAACCACCTTTTCGCCCTGCATAGTCGGCAAAACCGACACCCTCAGATCAATCTTCACGTCTCCCACTCTGATTTGAAACCGGCCGTCTTGCGGAATCCTCGTCTCATCAATCTTCATATTGGACAAAATCTTGATGCGAGCGGCTACGGCGGAATGAACATTCTTGGGCAAAAACAAGCTGGCATGAAGAGTCCCGTCGACCCGAAACCTAACCTTAACCTCCTTTTCCAGCGGTTCAATGTGCACATCGGAAGCGTGCCCATCATAGGCATATCTCAGAATAACATCGACAATCTTGCTAATCGGCGCCTCGGCAAGAGTTTTCTCTGCAACCTCTTTTACTTCTCTTTTCTTCTTTGCCGCCTCTCCATCCTCTTCCTCCTCCTCTTCTTTAAATTGCGTTAACGCCCTACTAACTTCAGTTTTTAAATTTTTATATTGCTTTAAACAATTACTAAAATCGCCCGTGGTAATTATAAAAACTTCTGGAGTTAATCCAGACCTCAAAGTGATAAATCTTAACGCTTCTCGAGCCTGCAGGTCATCTGGATTAACCAGCCCCACCCTTAATTTATTCTCAGATTTTTCAAAGGGAATAATTTGATAAAATTTAGCCGCCTCTTCCGGAACTAACGCCAGAACCTCAATGGGAATCTCGCGGCCCGCCAAATCAACATGGGAAATTCCCAGCTTTTCCGCCCGTTCCTTGATTTTTTTGACCTCCGTTGATTCTTCTTTTGGCAAAACGGCCATTTTTTTGCTCACCGACTACAGACTACCGACTACTGCCCCAACTTATTAATTAAGGCATTTAGTTTAGCAGCTATTTCGTTGGCAGATTCGTATAATTTATCAAATTCGTGTTGATTGATAAAATTTTGATCTAAAGAAATATACAAACCGCTCACAACTTCTTCCAAAGACGACAATGACATTCTTAAAAATCTTCTAAAATCGGCGTCGGATTTTCTGTCGCTGCCTTCCGCAATATTTAAAAGAATTGAAATCGCGGCTCCACGCAACTGCGCGACTAATCCGAACAATTCGTCCTTTGGATACTTCCGCGTGGTTCTATAAATTTCTACTACAAATTTTCTTGATAACTGCCAAACTTCCAATTTTTCAAATCTGAAATACTTAGCCGTAGTCGGTAGTCGATTAGCAGTAGTCATTTTAGTAGGGCAAAAACGGGTTGTCTCTTCCTTTTTCTCCCGACAGATCCAAGGGACTACCGAACTCCTCTAATCCCTTAAAAACCTCGTTATTAAAGACGCTAAAATCTAAGCTAATACCCTCCAAATTGAAAGCCTGCGATTCGCTAGTCGCGGCAACTACACCAGTCCCCTCGCTTATAGCTACTCCTCCCGGATTTAACGATTGCATAGACTCAGGCTGCGTACCCGGCGAGGTAGAGAAAAAACCAAAATACAAAACCAAGCCTGTCACCAAAAGCGTGATGGCAAAAACAACGATTAAGATTTTTTGCCGATTGCTCAGCCCTCCCCCCAGATCAACATCTTGAGAGAACGAGTCGCCCTGCCCCGAAAAACCTGTTGGAAAAATATCCATATATCGCTGATCTCACGCTGATCCACTACGCGGATTTACGCAGATCTTTACTTTAAATGTATTTATACATTAAGAGAAAAGTTCTGCGGCCCGATCTGCGTAGCTGATCCGCGCCTGATCCGCGGTTACTCTTTATAATATATATTCGCCGATATTCTGAACTCAAAGAGGTTCGCGTCCTCTCCCTTTCCCGCGAAAGAAATCGACTGGACGTCGGTCAAGCGCAGATTTTTTTCTACCCCGGACAAGAAACTCTTGAATGACTCATAGGTTCCGGTGGTTGAAAAATCTACCGAAATTACCTCAGGAACAGCTGTCGCCTCCGCCTCTTGAGACGCGGCACCCGGCACCCCCCCCTCGGCAAACGAAACAATACTCGCGCTTTTTCCGGCCTGTTTAGAAAAATTGATTGCGCCCAAAATCATTCCCGACTGGAAACTTAAATAATCCGCGTTGTTAAGAAAATCAGCAGTGCCCCCCGTAGCCGGCAAAATTTTATACAGCCTCTCAATTGATTTTTCACTCTCCGCGTATTGTTGCTTCAACGTTTCCAGCTTCTGCGCGAAAACACTGAGCCTTTGCATGGTTTCCTGTTTCTGCCCCACCTCGGTTTTAAGCGTTTTGATTTTTCCATATAACGGAAAAACGTACTGCCACGCGGCAATAATGGAGGCTAATAGAATAACGACAGCGAAAATGATTTTGATTCTCATTTTTTTATTATTCTTTTTTTATGTTTCCTGTTTATTTCCTAATGCGTGATACGAAATCCCTCTCCGTCATCCCGAACTTGCCTTACCCGTCCGTAGCCTTGCGCGAAGGAGGGTTTCGGGATCTCATGAGATGCTGAAACAAGTTCAGCATGACGATTTACTGGAACATAAGATGCTGAAACAAGTGGAAAACGAGTTTTCTGCAAGCAAGCAGCATGACACTTTCGGGGTTCAGCATAACAGAAAAAGGATTATCCTTTTTCTGTCATTTTTTAAACAGAGACGGATTTAAGGCAATAGTCAGCTGAAAAGAAACTCCACCCGTTTGACCAAGAGCAACCTTGCCAACCTCGACGTTAGTTATCATTTTATTGCCATTTAAAATAGCGATTTGCTTCGCCAAGACATTATAGCTCTGTGCCTCTCCGCTCACCGACATTACTGCCTCATCCGTCTTAAGATCAAAATTGGCGTAACGCACCTGAGGCAAGGTCGACTCTTGGAGAAGCTGAAGGGTTGGCGACGAAAGAACATGTTCTTTTAGGAGGGGTCCAACCACTTTTAGACTTTGCTGCAATTGTTTTATTTTTTGAGCTGAATCTTTATTCTCATTGTTTTGTAATTCCGCTATTTTTAAATCCATGGCGCCCACCTGATCTTCCATGTAATTCTCGTAATAATTTAAAGCCGCCCAAGCGCCCAACACCAAAACCGCTAACAAAATTACCACCACTAATGGCCATTTTGCCTCCCCAATATCAGACCCGGAAGCCGACATCTTGAAACTTGGCAAAACTGACAATCTCAAACCGGCGCCACCCGAAGGCGGAGCGGCAGCAGCCCGTGGATTAGTGCTCGCCATTGATTTTTTAGAAAGAATATCCATATATCGCTGATCTCACGCTGATCCACTACGCGGATTTACGCAGATCTTTACTTTAAATGTATTTATACATTAAGAGAAAAGTTCTGCGGCCCGATCTGCGTAGCTGATCCGCGCCTGATCCGCGGTTATTCCCGCATCGCCAATCCCACCGCCACCCCGAAGGAAGAACTTATTTCTTTCAAGGCCGGCTCCAACCCTTCCAGATAATTAATTTTTTCAAAAGAATTAAGCGTTAAGACTTCGAAATTTAATTTCTCCTTCAAAATTTTGTCGAAATCAGGCGCCTGTGTCCTGCCGCCCGTTAAAATACATTTGGGGCTTACTACCGAATGGCTTTTTGCCCTATAAGAATCCAGAACACTATTGATCCCCTCGACCACGGCATCCTCATTCAGTTGGCCGGTTTCCTGATGATTCTTTTTTCTGGTGTTGTAAACGATACGAATAGACCCCCGATCCATCAAAGCAATGTTGGTAAACGACGAACCGACGTCAACTATAATAGACAAATCTTTTGATTCGCCCACCAGTGCCCTTGCCAGGCTAAAACTTTCAGGTTCCAACGCTCCCATCTCAAGATTAGACAACTGAGCAATTTTGGTATATTTAGCCACCGCCTCTTTTAAAATGGCTACCATTAGCACGTTAACAGCCTGCTCCGAACCGTTCGGCAGCGAGTTCAAGGCTGAACTGCTTACGGCCGAAGCCCTTGCTTGCGGTGAGTTCCTCGAGTCGAGCTCGGAGTCGAGACCTGTCGAAGGAGCTTGCCCTGAGCTTGTCGAAGGGGAAATAATAGACCAGTCAAGAAATACTTCATCTAGTGGGATGGGGACATATTTAGCCGCTTCATAAGGAATAGCGGCGTGAATCTCTTTTTCTTTCATTGGCGGAAGCTCTATTACCGTAAAAAAGGTAGTAAAGGCAGGTAAAGAAAAACAGACTCTCCGCGCCTTCGCCCTCGAACGAATCAGTAATTCCTTAATTATCTGACTGATCTCCCGATCGGAAAAAGCTCCCAAAATTGAATTAGAAGGCAATCCAGCCTTAAATATAATCTCTCCGTGATTATCAGTCTTGCCACCGCCGGCATCATCACCCCCCCCTTGCCTGATGCTTTCTATTGCCGCGGTAAGAGACCTTGACTCTGATAAAGCCTCCTCGCCCAAAGACGCCAAACCGTAAGTCTCCAAACTCAACGGCTGGACTGCGGAAGAAATTTCAACCAACTTAATAGCCGAGCTGCCAACATCAATTCCCAACCTTCCTTTCGGCTTTGCTGTAAATAGACCTTGGATCCAGTTAAGCATCGAATCTTTACACAACTAAGTTAATTATGTCTCTAGGGATAATTAAAGGAACATCACACCCTTTAATTATATACCACTACGCGGGAAAATACGACAAGAAGTTATCCACACAACGATGTATGATGTATCAAGTATCAGGTATTACGTATTGCGAACCGCCTTTTTTAATCCGGTTATCAGCTTGCGAATAAAAACTGCTTTAATTTCTAATTTTGAATTTTGATTCAATTTTCAATTTTTTAATGACGAAACTATTTTACCGAAAATTAAGGTTAATTCCTGAGCCTCCTGCCATAATTTTCTAATTTCATTTTTCTTGTCCGGCACGCATCTTGCTAACATTCTTAGCCAATGCTTAGTTTCTTGAATTTCCTTTTTGCAAATAAATATCTTGTTCCTAAAGTCTTTCCTGGAGCTGGCAGCATTTGCTTCGCAATAATTCGCGCCAGTGCTGGTTGCCGATCTGATTATTTGGCTAATAATCGGCTTTGTTATGGCATCTTGTTTAACTTGTTTGCACAGCTCAATTACATTCTCGCCAAACACGGCAGTTCTTTCTTCCAAGTCGTATTTACTAATTTTGTTTGGAAATTCAGTCATTCAAAATTAATTCGAAATTATAAATTCAGAATTCAAAATTATCGCACTCCATACCTTATACTTAATACTTGCTACTTAATACTCTGCTCGCTCGCTCCTCCTGTTTCCGGAACCGGCGCCTGCGTTCTTTGGTCGGGCGACATCGCTGGCGGAACAATCGTTTCCAGGGCGCCGCGTCCGGCGTTAAGATTGCCCAGAATCTCTTTAACTTCTTGATTGTCCGGATTCAACTCGGCAATTTTTGCAAACTGCTCCTTGGCCATATCTTTGTTCCCCTGAGTATCATAGACCAAACCAAGAAAATATCTAGCGTTCGAATAATCAGCACTTAATTCCACGGCTCTCTCTAGAGCCGCCCGAGCATTGGCCATCTGGCTGTCTTTATAGAACAAGAAGCCCAGCTGAAAAGCGGCTCCGGCGTCAGTAGGATTCAGGCTGTAATAGTCGAAGCTTTTCTGGATTGCGTTTTTGATATCGCCCTGCCGGGTATAGGCCTGGGCCAAAAGTAAATGGGCAAGACTGTAATCCGGCTTGATCTGGACCGCCCTGCTCAATGCGTCAATGCTCTTGGCGACATCTTCATTCCATTTCTGTTTTAAGGCGTCTATCTTTGTCTGGTCTGGTTTTTCGGCGGACGACATCTGGTTCAGCTGTGTTTGTATTTTATCGGCGGCGGCGAGATAAGCGCGGCCCAAGTCGGACCAAGGCGCCGGATTCTGCGGCTCCAAGGCAACAGCCTTTTCGTAAGCCATTGTCATCCAACCTTCCGCTCCGTCAACAAAAAGTAATACGTTTTCATAGACATATCCGAGATTCGTCCAGTTCGCCGATTCGCTGGGACCAAGAATTTGCGCCTGTTGGGCGAAAGAAACCGCTCTCGCCATATTGTTCTGAAAATCCGCCCGCAAAGGCTCAGCGGCAACGCCGGAAGCGGATTGCAAACTATCTAGCGTATTTTTTGTCTTAACCAAGAAAAGCTGGGAGGCCGCTCTTTGATAATCGTCAACCATCGGGTCAAGATTTATCGCCTCACCGACCCTGACCAAAGCAGAGTCGGGATTTTGATTCGCGTTAAATATTTTTAATCCGGAAGAAAAATAAAGAGAGGCAACGTATTTCTGGCTTTCGACATAAAGCAGAGAGACCGAACCGATCATCAGCACTATCAACAGCAGAGAAACTATCATAGTTCTTTGCGGAGAAGCAATCAAAGAAATATTTCGCTCTTCCATTTTACCGCCAGCCACATTAGCCGCCATCAACAACCCCAGCGCGACGAAAGAGAACATCAGCAACGAGAAATTGGCCGGGTATAAAAACCATGACACGAAAAAGTAGACAACGACCGAAATGAATGTCGCCCGAAGCGCGCCCGCGTTTCCAGGGGCTTGCCCTGAGGACATTCGGCTGAGCTCAGTCGAAGCCCCTGTCGAAGGAGCTTGCCCTGAGGACATTCGGCTGAGCTCAGTCGAAGCCCCTGTCGAAGGAGCTTGCCCTGAGGACATTCGGCTGAGCTCAGTCGAAGCCCCTGTCGAAGGAGCTTGCCCTGAGGACATTCGGCTGAGCTCAGTCGAAGCCCCTGTCGAAGGGGCTTCACTTAATAGGTCCGATTTTCGGAAAACCTGCCAAAGAAAACTAAGGATTAATAACGCCAATGCCAGAACACCCAGAACTCCCGCTGTCGCCAGGGCAGTCGAGGCAAAACTAAACCCTTGATTGAATCGCACTCCCCAAAAAAGTTTTTCGATCGCGTTTTGATTGTTCACCGGGCCGCGATACAATCCGTAATCGAAAGTAAAAGTTCCCGGGCCAGAACCAAACAAATCGGTCGCAATCCCTCCGGACTTCAAAACTTCTTTGGAAATATCGTAGGTCGCCTGATTGGTCGGCCTCACCTCTTGAGAAAATTGGAAGAAGACAGGCGTCCGAACCAAGAGCAAGATCACCGAGACGCCTAGAACAACTAATGGGAAAATCAACTTTTGAATTCTTGGCGCTTGTTTTGCGCCTCCCCGCACCGCCTGAGCCTCTCTGGCAAAAACATAAGCGGAGAAGAAAAGCATGGCGCCGATCAAAGACCACCAAACAAAATTAAAATTTATCAGAACCAACTCAATGGCGATGATTATCGCCAAAGAGCAAATTCCCCACTTTACCAAAGCCCCTTTTTTGTTTATCTTTTCTTGGGAGTCGCGGATTTCCGAATCATTGCTGGTCATTATCCCCACGGCCAGCATCAAGCCGGCTCCCAAAAACAAGGCCAGTGCGTTTGTCGTACCAACCGTATTAAAATCTATCGTCTTGGTAAAATCCCACGGTAAAAAATTTATATTAGCTAACGTCAGGCCGGTAAAAATCGCCAAAACCGCCACCGAGGACAAAAAGGCGTAAACGATTTTATTTTCTTCCCCCTTCTTCTCCTCCCCGCGGTCGCCGAAAGCCTGCCTTGAGCTTTGTCGAAAGGTGGCGGCCACTAAGAAAAATGCCAGCGCGTATTTGATAATGTTTAATAAGCTGTCAGCCTCAAGCCCAACCAACCCGATGCTCCTGTATTTCGACATGGAGAGAAAAGAAGAAATTGCCCAAACGATAACCAAAAACCAAACGGCAATATTAACCGGCGTTTTGGGCCAGACCAATTTTCCCGAAGCAATCGTTTTGGCCAGCCAGACGATAAAAGCAATCGCGATAAGAGCGGTAGCTAAAAATTGTTTGTTCTGCGCAACCGGCGAAACGCCCCAAGGCAGAAAAAATATCGGGGTCAAAAAAACCAAAAGATACAAAACCCATTTAACGATCTTGCCCCAGGCCTGGCCAAGCTTTTTTTGCTCGGCGGTCTCTTCGAACGCTACTTTCGGCGTGATTTTCCCGGCCTCCGCTTCGCCGGAAACCAAACCCTCCTCGATCCCTGCTTTTTTCTCCTCCTTAGGAGACTTTTCGAATTTTATTTTTATTCCAAACATGGCTTTGATTTTTTGCGCCTCCTGCTATTAACCGCTAGTAGCTAATAACTAGTGAGTAGTTTGCTTCCGGCGTTTAATTACTTTTACTTTTTATTCTAACAACACTATACATTATAATAACATTTTTTATTTTTTTTAAAAAGGTTAAACAGTGGATAAAAAATTGATTGTTTATATATAAGTCTTATCCGTCCCATTCGTCTTATCCGTCTTATCCGGTTGCCTATTCGCCTATCCCCGCCACTCGGCCGTCTTCCATGCGTCTTAATCCTTGTTTCTTTAAAAATCCGTCAAAATCCTCATTAAGACCAAACAGCTCTTTTTTCTTTTCTGTCTTCAGCCGATCTTTTAAGTCGCCGCGCGCCAGCAATTCTTTCCCCAAACTTTTTATCTGATTATCCAGCAAATAAGCGGTTTGATTTATCAAACAAATCAGACAATTAGCCGCCGATTCGGCATCGGCCATATAAGTCACATAGGTCTTATGAGTCCTATCCGTCCCATACGCCAGTTTGCGGATTACTAATGAACGCCGATCGTCTTTGTCCCATTGAGGCAATTTATTTTGCCGCAGAAACGCTTGAAAATCATCTAACAATTCGGCCAAGCTGGCGCGCGCCACGTCAACCAGTCTCAATTCTGATTGTTTCGATGTCCCGCTAGTCTGGCTGCCCTCGCCGATGTTGCGGCTGCCGGAACGAGCGGCTTGCACCATTTGGTCATAAGTTCTATAAGACCTATATGACTTATTTGACTTATTGGTCAAATAGCGATTGCAAAACTCGACAGTTAAATCAAACACGATTTCCGCGTTTTGATAAGATTTCAAATTTTTGTAGCCGCCGTGCGGCGCGATTAAATTATTCATAAGTCTTATTAAGCGTAGCTTGCGTGAGCGTCCCGCTCACAATTAAGCGTAGCTTGCGTGAGCGTCCCGCTCACAATTAAGCGTAGCTTGCGTGAGCGTCCCGCTCACAATTAAGCGTAGCTTGCGTGAGCGTC
>Ga0210017_1001797_pt1 | contig 18649 bp, 18 predicted proteins | sample CryGeyCG2014_020_FD_183966 | JGI IMG/M metagenome (GOLD analysis project Ga0210017, IMG submission 183966) | Groundwater microbial communities from aquifer - Crystal Geyser CG08_land_8/20/14_0.20 (SPAdes) (version 2) | ecosystem: Environmental > Aquatic > Deep subsurface > Groundwater | place... | reverse complement strand
AAATAAAAACCGCAAGAGCAAAGAGCCTGACTTCCGGCGGATAATCCAGCAGAAAACAAAAGAGAGCAAAGGCCGCGGCGCCTATAATCGATGACAGCGATATTATACGGGAGATGGCAAAAGACACGGCAAAAACAGCAAGACTCATCACTAAACCCACCGGAGCGAGAGCCGCGGCGACGCCCGCGGAAGAGGCCACGCCTTTGCCTCCTCTGCCTTTAAGAAAAATTGAGAAGTTATGGCCAAGAACCGCCGTCAGCCCCAGAGCGACCTTCAGCGCGTAAGAACCTCCGAAGCAAAAAGGAAAGACAAAAGCTTTCGCGAAATCCAGAAAAAACACCAGAAGCGCCGCCGGAATGCCCGCCGCCCTGTAAACATTGGTGGCGCCGGTTGAACCGGAACCGATTTCCCGCACATCCCTGCCCTTGAATAGCTTTACATAGAGCCAGCCGAAAGGCAGAGAGCCGGTGATGAACGCGCCCGCAATTAAAACCACAGTCATCCGAGTTTCTGCCATTTAATTTTTACCGGCACTCCCTTAATTTCATAATTCTCCCTCAACATCCTTTCCAGATATCTTTTATCCGCCGATGTCAGCTCTTTTCTTTTGCTCCTGTATTTTATCAGAATTGCGGGCGGCGAGAAAGAAACCTGTTTCGCCGAAAGGATAAAAAGATGCAGTCTGGACTCTTCCACAATCTTTTTGACCCTCCTGTCCAGGCCCTGAAAATTGATTGCGGCGCGGTCTTTCAAAAGGAAAATTTCCCTCACGGCTTTGTTGATTCCTTTTCTTTTGGCCGCCGAGAGCATAAAAAATTCGGGAGCCGGAAGAAAAGCGAATGTGTCGCGGGTGTGATTCATAAACATACGGCGTTTTGACAGCGGCGTGATGTCGGACTTGTTGAATAAAAGAAGGCAGGGCTTGTGTTTAATCATTGCGGCTATGCGAAGTTCTTTCTGCGTGAGCTGTTTTGACGCGTCTATGATAAAGCACACCGTGTCCACCTCGCGTAAGGCGTCTTTGAAAAGGCTCATGTTGTAAACCCTGAGCTCCTCTCTTCTGTATCTTCTGAAAATGCCGGCGCTGTCATAAAATTTTATAACCCTTCCTCCGGTTTTAAACAACTCTCCCACTATCTCATTTGTCGTGCCGGGCACGGGCGAGGTCTTAAACCGGCTCTCGCCCAGAACAGCGTTCAGAAAAGTGGATTTTCCCGCGTTTGGCGCCCCAACCACCAGGCATGACACCGTCTCATCCTCATGCGGAGCGGCGGGAAGCGATAACTGTTCCCGCGCCGCATCTAAAAGATCATCCACCCCCTGTTTGTGCAGGGCCGAAATGGAATAAACCGGAATACCATAACGGTAAAGCTCTTCCGCGGCCTCTTCCGCCTCTTCGCTCTCCGTCTTGTTGGCCACGATCCAGAGTTTCCGGGAAAATTTTCTGGCTTCCTTTATTATCTCATCATCCACGGCGTTAAAATCCATGGGATCGCATATAACGAATACAAGATCAGCGGCCTTGAGCAGAGCCGAGCCTTCCCGCACCGCGCGGGCGTCAACAATGCCGACGGTGTCAACCGGAAAAAAGGTCGTTCCGTCACGCTCAAAAACACCCGTCTGATAATCGCTGGTGATGCTTGCCTCATCCTTCGGGCGGGAATAAGTTTTCCTTTTGGTCAGGCGCGAAAAGAGCGTCGTTTTTCCAGCGCCGGGTTTGCCTATAAAAATAATCTTCATTTTTTGAGGATGTCGTATATTCCGCTCTTCAGGGCCTCTATACCTATTTTCTGAAGAGCCGATATCTCAATGTATCCCTCGCCGAGCTTATCCTCCGGACAGGACGCGCTCGCCGCATCCCTGCCGTCCGGATAGAGCTTATCACATTTGTTGAGGGCGTAAAGTCTGGGTATCTCATCAAATTTCAGCTGTTTGAGCGTCTCCTCCACGACATTCCTGTGCAATCCAATATCGGGGTCGGCGCCGTCCAGCACAATGAGCACGGCGGAGGCGGGTTCGATTTCCTCAAGAGTTGAATGGAAAGCGTTAATGAGCTGCGGCGGTATATCATTGATAAATCCCACGGTGTCCACAAAAAGAACATCCCTGTCAAATATCCGAGCCCTTCTTGTCATCGGCTGAAGTGTCTGGAACAGCCTGTCTTTAGCGACGGCGGACGATTTCGTCAGCGTGTTAAGGAGTGTCGTTTTGCCCGAATTCGTATAGCCGCAGAGCGCTATCACGGGAATGTTTAATTTCAAACGGCGGCTTCTCTGAATACCTCTTCTTTTCTTGATATCCCCGAGCCGTTTTTTCAAAAGCGAAATCCTCTTTTCTATCCTCCGGCGGTCGGTTTCAATTTCCCGCTCTCCCGGGCCCCTCAGCCCTATCCCGCCCTGCTGGCGTTCAAGATGTGTCCACATTCCCGCCAGACGCGGCAGAAGATACTGGCACTGGGCCAGATCCACCTGGTCGCGGCCGTCCTGAGTGTGCGCCGAGCGGGCGAATATATCAAGTATCAGACGCGTCCGGTCTATGACTTTCAGCGAGAGCGCCGTTTCCAGATTTCTCTGCTGTCCGGGTTTAAGATTTATATCAAAAATGACAGTCCCCGCGCCCGCGTCCGCCGCCTGCTGCGCCAGCGACTCCGCCTGGCCTTTGCCTATGTAAAAAACACTGTTGGGCCGGTCTATCCTGAAAACAGCTTCCCCGACAATGGTCCCGCCGGCGGTGTCGGCAAGCCGCCGTAGCTCCTCAAGGCCTCTTTTGGGGCCGCGCCCCCTTTCCCTTACTCTCACTCCGGCCAAAAAAACTTTTTCCATGAGTCTGTCCTTCAATCCCCGGGATTATCCTCATCGAGACGATACTGAAGGGCTTCGGCAATGTGTTCGTCAAGAATTATTTCGCTTGCGGCCAGATCGGCGATACTGCGCGACACTTTCAAAATTTTATCCGCGCCGCGTCGTGATATAGAAAACTGCTCCCGGGCGCGGCGGAGCAATTTCGCGCCCTCCGGCGTAACGGAGCAGAAGGCTTTGATATCAGTTGTATCCAGCCGCGCGTTTGAATAGACACCTTTCTTTCCCTTAAGCCGCCCGAGGGAAAGAGCCCTCGCCGCGGCGGCGCGCGAACGAAGCGATTCCGACGGCTCGGAGCTTTCTTCCGCATGGATATCGGCCGAGAGTTCCGGCGACACCTCGAGCTGTATGTCTATTCTGTCCATGATAGGGCCGGAAATGCGGCTCCTGTATTTTTTTATGCGGTAGGGCGTGCAGGCGCATTCTTTCGCGGGGTGGCCGTGATAACCGCAGGGGCAGGGATTCATGGCCGCCACAAGCATAAAAGCGGCCGGGAAAGTGCTGGTCCCCCTCACGCGGGAGACAGTGATACGACCGTCTTCCATCGGGGCGCGCATGGCCTCCAGCGCCCTCCGGCTGAACTCAGGGAATTCGTCAAGAAAAAGAATGCCCCTGTGAGCGAGAGAGATTTCTCCGGGCCTGGCCGCCGCTCCGCCGCCGACAAGGGCCACATCAGAAATCGTGTGATGCGGCGACCTGAAAGGGCGCTTTGTCATCAGTCCCTCTCCTTCTTTAAGCAGGTTGCAGGCCGAATACACGCATGACACTTCCCTGGCCTCATCATCGGTCATCGGAGGAAGTATCCCGGGCAGCCTCATAGCGAGCATGGTCTTGCCGGAACCCGGAGGGCCTATCATCAGAACATTGTGGCCCCCGGCGGCGGCCACCTCCAAAGCTCTTTTGGCAAAACTCTGGCCTTCCACATCCGAAAAATCAGGATATGCCGCCGGCCTCACTTGCCGGGGTGAGCCCGTAAAAGGCTCTATATTTTCTTCGCCCCTCAAGTGGCTGACGAGCTCGGCCAGGCTCTTCACTCCTATAATAACCGGGCCGCTCACCGTGGCGGCTTCGGGCTCGGAGCCGGCGGGAAGATAAACCTTACTGATTTTTTTCTTTGACGCTTCCAGCATGGCGGGAATGATGCCTCCGCAGGGTTTCACCTTTCCCGAAAGCGAGAGCTCGCCGATGAAAAGAGCCTCCTCGCAATCATCCGATCTCACCACGCCCATGGCGCTGAGTATCCCCAGCGCCATGGCAAGGTCCAACTGGGTGCCCTCTTTTTTCACATTAGCCGGCGAAAGATTTATCAGTATCCTGCTTCTCGGCATTTTGAAACCCGAATTTCTTATGGCTGATTGAAGGCGGTCGCGCGCCTCTCTCAGCGAGGTGTCGGGGAGTCCCACTATATTCACAGACGGAAGACCGCGGCCGATGTCAACTTCTGCCGTGACTATGCACGCTTTTATACCATAGAGCGAGAAGGTCTTAATCTGTTTTAGCATTGAACCATTTATCCGCGTCCAGATACTCGTTATTTATCTGCACATCTATAAAGCCCGCGTCATAGAGCTCCTTATTGAGGCATTTAGAGCCCCCGTCGTAAAAGACAACAGATTTTATAATACCGGAATAATCCTCCGCCGCGCCGCAGGCGGAAACCACCACGGGCTTTCCGTGGACATTGTTCTTCAGAAATTCTTTAGCGGCCGCCGCGCGGAGCGCCGAAGCCCCGCAAAGGGTCACAATGTCTCCGCCTTTTGTCCTGAAAGATTTGTAATCCAGTATTTCAGACACCTCCGCGTGAAACATATAGGAAAAGGCATCCCATTTCATATAGGGGAAATGATGCCGCACGATACCGAATTCATCGTAAACTTTGAAAGCGGCTGAGCGGTCATGAAAATAAAAAAACAAAGCTGACGCTGAAATGACTGTCAGAATAGCCGCTGCATATATCTTTTTTTTCATTCTAAAACCGTATCCTTCTCTCAACCCCCAGATATCTCCTGCTGTCGCCGTTCTCGTCCGGCTGATAAACCGCGCGGAGGATGTTGTCTCCCTTTATGCGGTATATGATCTCAAAACCGCGGAACAGCTGGAGCGAGGATGTATCCCTCATGAACTCCATATTATATCCGAGATACATTCTACCAAAAGATTTGCCCATATATAAATTCATGCTCTCCGGGGCATCAAGCCCGTCCAGCTTGTTTCCGGCGGCGGCCCGCGAGGTCATGGCCGACGCGTCAAGCCTCACATCGTCAACGAGGCCGGTTTCTCTGAATATCTCGGAGAAAAACGGATTGATGATAGAGGAGTCTATGACCTTGGCTATTTCCCTCCTCATGAATTCAAGATCGCCCGGCGCGGCCGAAGGAACGCCCGTGATCATCTGATAGGCCTGCTCTCCGCTGGTTTTGTCTGAAAAATCTTTTGAGGCGAGATTGATGTCCAGCGACTCCAGAGGAGAATGCCGGATATCCACCCTTATTGTGTCCTGAACGGCGTCGAAGGGCGGGTCGGGATTTTTTCTGCTGACAGCGGCCTCGGCCTGCAGGGTGAGGAATATTTTATTTTTAGCGATGTCTATTTCGGCAAAGTCTATGTCAAGCTTTTTACCCAGATAGGTGAGTCGTCCGCGGTTGCTGGAGAGCTTCCCGTTCACTTCGTAAGGCGCGCCTTTGATGTTTAAGGAACCGTAGATATCAGCTGTGAATCTATCCGATATCCATTCCACATTCTGCTCGAACACAAGCGTCACGTCCATATTCGGCACGGGCCCGGAAGCGGATTTCAAGCTGTCCCGTTGATATGAAAAACGGGCGTCTTTTATTTTCAGCCGGCCTTCAACTGAAACATTCTCCCCATCGTCCGCGAGAGTGAGATGACCGGAAATTTTGCCGTAGGAGGGAGCGGCGCCTAAAATATATCTGAGCGCTTTTTTTCTTTCTATTAAAAGACCGGGCACGACGACGGGCACCCCCTTCTCGGGCAATTGCAGATGCAGGCTGTAATTCTTCAGCCCGCCGGAAGCGAGCTGCGCCTCTCCCGTGAGCCTGAAATCAGCGCCTTTGACCGTGCCGTCGGAAGAGATGAGAATTTTTCCGCCGCGGGCCGCGGCCTCAAGAGACAGGGCCACGCTTTCCGGATAATCCCTGTGCTTCAATCTGAAGGCGGAATTTATTTTTCCTTCTATCTGCGGCATCCCGTAAGTGCCGCCGGCTGTGATCTTACCCGAAGCGGAAAAATTTCTGATCTCGCCGAACGAGGTCTGTATAACAGGTATCTTCACATTGTCCGCCGTGAGAGATGCCCTGTTGACCTGGTCGGCGGTCGCGGCTATGTAACCCTCTATCTGCATGAATCCCTCCGCAGCGGCGATACGCACATCGGGATAAACAAAATCGCCGTCATAAGAGACACCGCCTTTGGCGCTGAACTTCGCTCCGGCATAAATATCCGGCGCGTCAAAAGATAATTTAAAGTTCTTCCCCGAACCGGCCAGAGACATCTGTGTGTCCCCGAAGGCCTCTATGTCCGAATTGAGCAGTTTAAGGAGCTTCTCAATGCCCACGGCGGCGGATTCCAGCGCCCAGTCTCCGCGGGGATCCCAACGCGCGGAGAGCCGGCTGCCTCCGGTGAAAATCTCCCATGCGCCGCCCGCGGATGTCCACACCCCCTGTATTCCGTCGGAAGCGCTATCCGGCCTGGTAAAAACGGTCTTTTCCGAGCTTATCAAAACATCATAACTGAAAGGCGCGTAAAGGGCGTTGACAAAGACATCGTCGGCCTTACCTTTTATCCGAAAACCTGAACTGTAATCTATCTCAAATAGCGAATTGGCGAATATGTCCGCGATGCCTGTTTTGATATTCCTCATCTGAACGCGCCCGGAGGCGCTCCGGCGCTCCATATCCCATAACAGGCCAACAAACTCCACCCTGCCCGGGCCCATGCGGAGCATGGCGCGGGAGACGGCAAGTTCTTTCGGCCGGAATTCGGCAAGCAGCAGTCTGAAATCCCCCGACAAACTGTTTTTCCCGACGGCAGGGCTTCTTGCGGAGGAAGGCGGCGGGCCGGAATCAGCTATTTTTATTTTCAGTTCCGAAAGTCCGGAAAGAGCCAGCGTGCCGGACAACTTCTCCGAAAAATGAGCTCCGCTGAGCTCCGCCTCAAACGCGCCGCCGTCTATTTTAACGCGCCCGGAGAGCTTCTCGTCCTTTTTAAGCGCGGGAATTTTCAGGGGATAATCTTTCACAAAGAACTCGCCCGAAATGCTTTTTGAAAATGTCAATTCGCCGGCGGCATATTGCCCGAATACAATATTTGTCAGTGCCACCGTGGCGCCGGAAACGCTGAAATCTGTCTGGACATCGCCGGCGGACGCGCGGCCCTTTAAGTTGCCGGAATCATATTTGCCGTCCGCCTTAAATCCGGTCAGAGCCGTTTTCCCTTCAAGCTCAAATGATGTCTTTCCCTTGGACGACGAGTGCGCGTAGTTAAAGAAATTCTCAGCTCCGTCAAACAAAATATTCAGACCGGAGGCGGAATACGACAACTCAAATTTTCCGGAGTCCCTGAAAAAGGACAGTCCCGCTTTCAGGGAAGAGTCGAGAGAAAAGCCGCCGGGCAGTGTTTTGATGAGCCCGTCTCTGAAAAAAGCGCTGCCCGAAGCGCCGGCGGCGAGCGCGTCTGTAAAGGTCAATGCCGCCTCCTCAAGGACCAAATCGCCGTTCTTATTCAACAGTTTAGCGGACAGAACATTTTTCCCGGCCGAATCGTCAAGTTTTACAAGGACTGTGCCCCCGGCGATGCTGTACGACACTTCTCCCGTCAGATTCAGTTCTCTTCCGTAAAAGACGGCCGCTATTTCCGGCGCCGCTCTGAAATATTTTCCGAGTTCATAGGGGGCGTCAAGTTTCACAAAGCCCGTGCCGCTTTTAAAAACTCCGCTCATCATGCCGTTCATAAAAAATACGCCGGAATCAATGCCGCCCTTCCCGTTTATATCCAGATTGCCGTATTTCGCGTCAAAAGACTCTATGCGGAAACGCTGGGAATTTCTGTCATTGAAGGACGCCTTCGCTGTCAGTTGTTTCAATTCAATGCCGCCCTTTTTAAAACTCTCGGCGGAGCCCTCAAGCTTTAAAACGGGCCGGGCTAAAAATCCTCCCAGCGACACAACAGCATCCACGCCTTCAAAACGGAGGTCATCGCCGGTGAATCCGCCCGAGAGCCTGAATGAGCCGCCGGCAAGGGGCTCACTGTATAAGGAATCTATTGTCATGCCTCCCCGCAATCGCAATTGCCGGTGCCGCGCAGAGGCGCCCGAGAACTCGGCGCGGCCGTTTGAAACAGACAGAACGCTTTTAATATCTTTCAGCTCGAGCACCTCGCCGCCGGGGAAAGATATCTCCCGAAAAACAGCCGTATCGGCTGTGACAACGCCGGCTATTTCCGCGTCTTTGATTTTACCGGAGCTGACCGCGGCTCTTCCCGACCCTGAGAAATTCTCGCCCTGCAGAAGGGGTGTGGACAGGAAGAGTGAGAAAAAATCCATATTTTTGACACTGCTCTGTATTTTCCAGAGGCCAGGGCTTTCCCTGTCCGCCTGCGAAGACGCGCTGAACTGGCCGGAACGCGCGTGAACGCGCAGATGGCCGTCATCTACACGACCGCTGAAAACAAAAGTTTTCTGCAAATCTTTGAATGTGACGCGCGCGCGCCGGAAAAACAAAGACGGCAGGACGACATCACTCCCGCCTTTTGAGAGCGGGGATAAGAGCCCGGATATTTGCGAAAAAGCTGTTGTTATCTCGCTGTCCTCAAGACCGATTTTGACAGGAGCCGCCCCCTTTCTGAGAAGAAATAGGATGGGGAAATACAATGTCACTCTTCTGAAATTAAGCGTGTCTATATGCTCGTTACGCGTGCGAAGCACAACATCATTCAAAGTGACAGTACGGAAGAAATCGCTTTCAACAGAGGCCCATTTCAGATCCACGCCCAATTGCGCTATACGCTCTGAAACGGCCGAGCCGATCTCATCCCGGAGTCGTTCAAAGGGGAAAAAGGCAAAAAAAGCGGCGATGGCTATGAGTGCGAAAGCGAGGAATTGCAAAAATGTCTTCATTTTTTGATTATATCAAATTTTCGGATAAAAAGGGGGACGGAGGAAAGTCAGACTTTCCTCCGTCCCCCTTTTTCTTACGCGGTCAAATTGCTATAATGCGGACCATGTTAGAGTTGTTATTCTTACCCGTTCTGTTTTTCTCGGTCATAGTGCACGAGGTCGCGCACGGATATGCCGCGCTGCGCCTTGGGGATGATACGGCTCTGCATTTAGGACGTCTCACCCTGAACCCCGGACCGCACATTGACCCCGTCGGGACAATACTTCTGCCCCTCTTTCTCTTTATAACAAACGCGGGTTTCCTGATAGGATGGGCAAAACCCGTTCCCGTCAATCCTTATAATTTCGTAAACCCGCGGCAGGATTTCGCCAAAGTCGGCGCCGCCGGACCTCTTTCCAATGTGGCGCTGGCGATACTCTCGGCCATGATGCTGACCATTCTCAATCTCAGCGGCCTGATGAGGAGCTTCTCTCTGGTGGCCGGACTTCTTCAATACTCCGTTTTTATCAACATTCTCCTTGCCATATTCAACCTCATACCCATACCTCCGCTGGACGGCTCCAGGATACTTTCCGCTATGCTTCCGGCAGAGACGGCTTATAAATACGACCGCATGATGCGTTTCGGGCCTTTCCTGACGCTGATTATCATCTGGATGTTCTGGCCTTTTATTTTTACGATCGTCAGAACCATAGAGGGCGCCATACTCACCGTGGCGCTGTCCATATAGAACCGTGAAAAAGAGGATACTCTCCGGCATGCGGCCCACGGGAGCCATGCATCTGGGGCATTTCTTCGGCGCTCTGAGCAACTGGGTAAAAATGCAGGATGAATACGAGACCTTTTACATGGTCGCCGACTGGCACGCCATGACCACTCTCTACGACAAAAGCTCCGATATGGCCGCAATCCGCTCTTCCGGCGAAGACATGGTCGCCGACTGGCTGGCCTGCGGCATTGACGCGTCCAAAAGCTGTATTTTCCGTCAATCGGATGTGCCCGCTCACAGCGAACTCTTTCTCATACTTTCAATGCTCACGCCTCTGGGCTGGCTCCAGCGATGCCCCACATACAAAGAACAGCTCAAAGAGATAAAGAACCATGACCTCGGCACCTTCGGCTTCCTCGGTTATCCGGTGCTGCAGGCCGCGGACATACTGCTTTACCGGGCGCAGTGCGTGCCGGTGGGAGAAGACCAGCTTCCCCATCTTGAAATAACCAGAGAGATAGCCAGACGCTTCAACCATCTCTATCCGGGCAAAGTTCCTGTCTTTCCCGAACCCGGGGCGCTTCTGACAAAATCGCCAAGACTGCTCGGCACTGACGGAAGAAAAATGTCAAAGAGCTACGCTAACGCCGTCAATCTCAGTGATGATGAAAAAACAACAGCCAAAAAAATCTCGCGGATGATCACCGACCCCGAGAGAATACACAAGAACGACGCCGGGCACCCCGAGGTGTGCAGCGTTTTTTCGTACTGGAAGGCTCTTGGCGGCGAAAAAAATAAAGAGCTCTGCTCCGCCTGCAAAAACGCGGCCATAGGTTGCGTGGAATGCAAAAAACTCCTCGCGAAAGAGATAAATCTGCTTCTGGAACCCGTAAGAGAACGCCGGAAAAACATAAGCCCCGATAAAGTCATAGAAATACTTGAAAAAGGGCGGGAAAAAGCATCAGAGGCGGCCTCGGAAACACTGGCCATGGTGAGAGAGAGCATCAAGATATGAACGGGAAGAATTATATCGTCCGGCTTGACGCCTTTGAGGGACCGATGGATCTTCTTTTGTGGCTCGTCCAGAACAACAACATGGATATCTACGATATAGAAATATCCAAAATCACCACGCAATACCTGTCTTTCATAGGGGCGCGCTCGGCTGAACTGGACGCGGCCGCGGACTTCCTCTCAATGGCGACGCTCCTCATGCGTATAAAATCCAGCCTCATGCTCCCCAAAGAGAGCCCTGAATACCAGGAGGCCGTGGAAAAACAGCGCGATATCTCCGAAAGACTCATGGAATGGAAGAAGATAAAAGAGAGCCGGGGCATACTGCTGGACAAACATCAGTCCCGCAAAAATTTCTTCAGGCGGGATGAGCCGGCGGCTGTAGAAATTGACAAGAAAAGCACTCTCAGCGTTTTTGAACTTGCCGATATTTTCGCGAATCTCATCAAAACTCATGATAAGAATTTTGACACGATAACCGGGCCTGAAATATATATTGAGGATGTCAAAACGGATATTGTAGAAAAACTCAAGGCCGCTCGCGAAGTCAGGATATCCTCCATGCTGATGGCAAATCCCTCCAAACTTTATCTGGCAGTGCTCATACTGGCCATACTGGATCTGGCTCACGAAGGCATCGCTTCGCTCAAACAGGAAAAACCTTTTGACGAAATATATCTGACTTATCTAAACGCTGTGAAGCGGGCGCCGCCTATGGAAGAAAACCACGGGAAAGAGGTTACTTATGGAAACAGCTGAACTGAAAAAAACAATAGAAGCGCTGCTCTTCGTCAGCGGCAAAGGTATTTCCAAAAAAAAGATCGCCGAAATCACGGAAATGCCGCAGGAGAAAATAAGCGAAACGGTCAACGCCCTGAAACAGGAATGGAACAGCAATCACGGCGTGTTTATAGAGGAAATCGGCGGCGGTTACCAGATATCAACGCGGCCCGAATACTCACCCGCGATCCTCAAGCTCTATCCATGGAAAGGCGTGATGAGACTGTCGTCATCCGCGGCCGAGGTGCTTTCCATAGTGCTGTACAAACAACCCGTTACAACTTCTGAAATAAACGAAATCAGGGGAGTGGACTCGACGGGGGTGATAGCGACACTGCTCAAAAACAATCTGATTAAATACAGCGGCCGCAAAGACGCTCCGGGGAATCCCCGCCTTATAAGGATCAACGAGCCCTTTTATCACATCTTCGGCATAAGGGATGTCTCCGATATCCCTTCCTGGCGGGAACTCGGCGGCGGCGGCGAAGAAGAAAATGAACGCGGAGAGAGCTCGCGCGGCGAGGAAATCAGCGAAGAACCCGGGACGGACGATCTGAGCGAGGGCGAAGAAGAGGGAGAAGACAGCGAAATATGAAAAAAATAGACATTATCCGTAAGCAGATAGACAGTGTTGACGGCGAACTGATACGCGCGCTCCTCAAAAGAATAAAACTGGCCGAAACCATAGCTTCCTATAAGAAAAACAGAGGCGAGGACATCTACCGGCCCGAAAGAGAGGAGCAGATCCTGACGCAGGCGACGGAAAAACTCAGCGATACAAAAGCCGTCATAACGGAAGAAGTGATGAGAACGGTCATTTCTTCCTGCAGAAGTCTGCAAAAAACCCTTAGCGTTTCATACCTGGGGCCGCAGGCCACATTCACGCACAGCGCGGCGGTGAAGATCTTCGGGGCTTTCTGTAAATTCCTTCCCGCGGGCTCCATAGGAGATGTTTTTTCCACTGTTGAAACGGGCCGCGCCGATTACGGTGTCGTGCCGATCGAAAACTCCACCGAAGGCATGGTGAATCACACAATGGACATGTTCGCCTCGTCACCCCTGAAAATCATTAACGAGGAATACCTGGCGATATCGCAGTGCCTCGTCTCCTGCGGAAAGAGCAAAAATAAAATAAAGAAACTTTACTCGCACCCCTCTGTTTTCGGTCAGTGCCGGAATTATATAGCCCGCAACCTGTCATTCGCCGAACAGATAGAGGTGTCCAGCACATCGGAAGCTGTGAAGCTGGCGGCGAAGTGGCCTACGCTGGGCGCGGCCATCTGCTCAAAATTCGCCGGAAAACTATACGGCATGAACATACTGGATGAACATATAGAGGACCTCGCGCACAATTACACGCGCTTTCTTGTCATGGGCAAAAGCATACCCCCGCCCAGCGGGAAAGATAAGACATCTTTTCTTTTTTCCCTCAAAGACAAGCCCGGAATACTCCATGACGCGCTCAGCCCTTTCAAAAAAAGAAAAATAAACCTGACGAAGATAGAATCCCGGCCCAGCAAAAAAAAGGCATGGGAATATCTGTTTTTTGTTGACTGCGAAGGCCACGCGCATCAGAAAAAAATACAGAATGTCATTGCGGAACTCTCGCAATTCTGCGATTCTCTGAAAATACTGGGTTCCTACCCCGCGGGGAGATTGCCGAAATCATGATAAAAGCCAGAAAAGCCCTGAAATCTTTTTCACCCTATGTCGCGGGCAGGCCCGTAAGCGAGATCAGGCGTCTGTATAAACTCAGCAAAGTGGTGAAACTTGCCTCAAACGAAAACCCCTATGACCCGCCCGTAAAAGTTGTGAAGGCGGTCACCGGGGGCGCCCGTGAGGTCAACCGTTACCCCGATTCAAACGCTTATGAACTGAAAAAGAAATTAGCTCTGAAGATGGGCGTGAAAGCGGAAAATATAGTTGTGGGTAACGGCGCCGACGAGATCATAGAACTCCTCGGCAAGGCTTTTCTTGAAACTTCCGACCGCATAGTCGTCTCACGGCACGCCTTCATACGCTACCGGATGACGGCGGATCTCATGAACGCCGCCACAAAAACCGTGAACATGAAAAACTATACGCATGACCTCGCCAAAATGGCGAATGCCGCGGGGGCGAAAGACAAATTCATTTTCATCGCAAACCCCAGCAATCCCACCGGCACATATAATTCAAAAAAAGAAATTGAAGAAATGTTTGCCGTCCTGAAAAAAAGAAAAACTCAGGCAATACCCGTGTTTGACGAGGCCTATGTTGATTTTACGGACGCTCCCGATTATGTCTCCGCCATAGATTATTTCAGGCGCGGCAAAAAGCTCATAATACTCCGCACATTCTCAAAAACCTACGGTATGGCGGGACTGCGGCTGGGCTTCGCCGTCGCTCCGGCGGAAATATGCGCAATTCTTGAACGCATAAGGCCGCCGTTCAACACGACATCCCTCTCGCAGGAGGCGGCCATCGCGGCTCTGGATGAGACTTCTTATGTAAAAACGATCACTAAAAAAATACTCAATGAAAAAAAACGCATGGAAAAAAATCTTTCCGGAATGGGCTTGAAATATGTGCCCTCCCAGGCCAATTTCCTGCTTATCAATGTCGGCTACGGAAACAAAATATTTACGGAACTTCTAAAAATGGGAGTTATAGTGAGAGGCATGGCGGAATACGAACTGCCCGCATACATAAGGGTGACCATAGGCAAGCCCGCCGAAAACGATTTCTTCATAAAATGCCTGAAGAAAATAAAGGGGAAATAAAATGATACTGACATTAAAAAGGGACGCTTCCGAAAGCGATATCCGGCGTATTGAGAAAAAAATAAAATCTTACGGTTTTAAAGCCCATTACTCAAAAGGCGCCGCCGACATAACCATCGGAGTAATCGGCGAGAACGCCATACTCCTGAAAGAGTTTTTTGAAGCTGATCCCGCGGTTAAACACATTGTCCAGATATCAAAGCCCTACAAGCTCGCCGGCCGCCAGGTGCATCCCGAAGACAGTGTCATACGCTGCGGAAATAAAAAAATAGGGGGCGGAACATTCAGCGTAATGGCCGGCCCCTGCTCGGTGGAAAACCGTGCGAATCTCATTAAAACCGCGAAGATGGTGAAAAAACACGGCGCGGCTTTCCTGAGGGGCGGCGCTTTCAAACCCCGCACATCGCCCTACTCTTTTCAGGGACTCGGTGAAGAAGGCCTTAAATATCTTGCCGAGGCCAGGAAGTTAACGGGACTCAAAATAATCACGGAAGTCATGGAAATCTCCCAGATAGAAATCGTGGCTAAATACGCGGACATTATGCAGGTCGGCGCCCGGAACATGCAGAATTTCAATCTCCTGCGGGAACTGGGGAAAATCAACACGCCTGTCATGATAAAAAGAGGCATGGCCGCCACCATCAGCGAGCTTCTTATGGCCGCGGAATATGTGCTCAGCGGCGGGAATCAGAATGTCATACTCTGCGAGCGGGGCATCCGCACTTTCGCCCAATCCACGCGATTCACACTGGACATAAGCGCCGTGCCCGCCCTTAAAAAAGAATCTCACCTGCCTGTCATAATAGATCCTTCTCATTCGGCAGGCGTGCGGGAATTTGTGCCCTCACTCTGTCTGGCGGCCGCCGCCGCCGGCGCCGACGGAATAATAGTGGAAGCGCATCACGACCCCAAAAACGCCTTTTCCGACGCGGCGCAGACAATAGACGAAAAAACTTTTGCCGATATAATGAAAAAACTGAAGCCCATAGCCAATGCCGTCGGCCGGACTATTTAAAAAGCATAAAAAGCAAATGGTGCCGGGCTTTCACTTATTGGGTAAAAAAGGTACCCGGTAACTTTTTTATTTTTTTGTGGCTTTGACGGCGATAAAACCGCCTCTACCGTATCCGCTCTCTATTCTGTCTATCTGATTCAGGTCTTTATAACTTCCAAACAAACTTTGGACAATACTGAAGTTCCCGAAGCCTGATGATGACAAAAGAGACAGAAGCTCTTCCGGTGAAAAAAATGTGGCTGATTTATAAAAAGGGCTGTCCTTGATCTGATATTCTCTCCCCATCGCGCTGTTTTTATCAATAATTCCAGCTATCAGCGCGCCGCCGGGTTTTAAAATCCGCGACGCTTCCGTCAAAGACTTTGCCGGGTCATTAACAAAACACATCGCCATCATCATCAGAACATAGTCAAAACTTTCTTTATCATACGGAAGAGCTTCAGCGGCCGCGCGGGTCGTTACAACTCCCCTGCCCGAAGCCAGCTCCAGCATTTTTTCCGAAATATCCGCGCCTTCTTTAATCCCGAGGGCCTGCGCGAATTTTCCCGTTCCCACCCCGACCTCAAGACCCCGGCCATTGTCCGGAATCAGTTTTCGCAGGACTTCAACTTCCGTTAAATAAGCGAATTCGTGTTTTTCAAACCACGCGTCATAGCGGTTTGTTAATTCGTCAAAAATATTATTTGTCATCTAAATCAAACCACCAGCCGTCATAAAACCTGTTGATGTGATCCTGCTCCGCATCCCAATGCTCAGCCGCCTCGCCGGATTGAGAAGCGTCAAGCGGAATGCTGTAATTCAAACAATAATCCAGCAGCTTCTGGTAAGCTTCGTTTAATTTCTTAAATTTGGCTTCGCAGGAACGCTTCCGGGATTCGGAGCACCTGTCGGGATGGAATTTAAGAGCGAGTTTCTTATAGGCCTCTCTTAACTCTATCAGCGACACCCGGCCTGATAAATTCATCATCCGCGCGGCTTCTCTTAATTCTTTTTTCATATTGAGGTCAGCCCTTTTTCAGATATTTCTCCACCGCCTCACGGACAGTCTGATCTCCGCTGAAACCTCCCTCCACTTTAATTCCGGCCGCCTCAAGAGCGCGTACGGCATTGGGCCCGACCGACCCGGTGAGAAGAACCGTGGCTCCCAGGCCGGAAATCTGCCTGGCGGCCGCGGGCCCTGCGCCGCCTGCGAGATCCATACTGCTGTTAGATACCGGCTCAAATTTCATGGTCTCGGAATCAACAATAATAAAATACTGGCATCTCCCGAATTTCTCACTCAGCATCGCGCTCATAGAGCCGCCCGTGGCCGTTACCGCTATTTTCATTTTCCCTCCCCGTTTTCGTGATCACATTCGGATTTATCAAGGCCGTAGCCCTTTCCGCCGCCCGGATTGCACAGACTTTCCGCACCTTCAAGCTTCCCTTGTTCCAGTTTCTCTATAACTTCCGCAACACTGCCCGTCACGCCGACTATGGGCTTAATTTTCTTAGCCACAAAAAGCCCCATCGCCATCTGGCCCATGCCTCCGGCAATTATACAATCGGCTTTCATACCTGCAAAATATTCCGGCAGATATCCGGGATTGTGGCCCGGATTCTGTATGACTTCTGTTTTTGTCACTTCGCCGTTTTCAATTTCCACCACCGTGAATTCCGGGCATCTCCCGAAATGAGCGGACACACTCTCACCGTCAGTTGAAATAACACATCTCATTCTTACCTCCGTTTTTCATTCTCTCGCGGCGGTAATGCGCCGCCGTCCTGCTTATAAAAAAGTATCGCATCGCCTATGTCGCATCCTATGTCCCGCGCCACAACAGCGCATTTTGCTTTGAACATAAAAAATATGGCTTTCTCCGCGTCGTTTAAAACCTCAAAGTTGCCCTGGCCTTTGCTTATCACAGTATCCGCGTTTTCAAAAATCTTCAGGAATTCGGGAGAACACAAAGAAAGGAGCGTGCCCGGGGCGCAGGAACCGCTTGATAAAATCCGCGCGCATACGGATATGCCCGCCCGCTCGGCATCGGCCATAACAGCGTCATTTATCACCGGTTTTTCCTTGACCGCATAAAACACCCCGAGGCCGGGATAAATCTCTTTGATAGTCTCAATAAGTATCCTGTCAAAAACAGTTTCTCCCGCGTTATCCGCGAGATATAACAGCGTCTTTGATTTCTCGAGCTTCTGCTGAAAATCGCTGAAATCAAAGACGGCATAGTTGATCCCGTCTCCGGAATTTTCTGAAAATGAAATAATATTCTCCAGCTCGTCTTCCAGGGAAAAGGAATACTGCGTGCCGTAATCTATTATGTTTCCCAGAATAGCCATACGCACAGCGGTTTTTAACGGCTCCCCCGATTTTTTCACAATAGTTTTCAGACGCCCATATATCTTTAAAGCGAGATCAGTGCTCCTGTCTTTCAGCTCCCTGTATGGATCATCCTTTCCTGTCACACGGTTAACGATGGAATATATGCTTATGGCTATTTCCGGCGGTGAGCTGGACATCGGCAGTGACGGCAAAACAGCAGCCAATTCATCCAGGATCAACTTCTGGTTTTCTTCCGTCGCTCCCGCCAGACGCGCCGCTTCAAGCGCCTGACGGTAAAAACAGGGAATACAGTCAAGAAAAGTTTTCAATCTTAATTATCACATGCCGCTGTGGTCGGCTGTCGTCGCTGAATCCGAGAATGAGATATTTCCTTTTTTGAAATTTTCCACAGCTTCCCGCACAGTGCCGGTGACACCGGTGCCAATCTTGATATTCATCGCGCTCAACGCCCGGAAAGCGTTCGGGCCGACATTCCCGGTAAGAATCACAGACGCGCCGTGATCAGTGACAAGTTTCGCTGCGCTCGGCCCGGCGCCGCCGGAAGCGGCGGCGGCAGTATTATTGACCGCTTCAAATTCCATGCTGTCGGGATCCACGATTATAAGATACGCGCAGCGGCCGAATTTCGGATCAACGCCGGCAGCCAAATCCGGTCCCAAAGATGTAACACAAATTTTCATTTTTTTCCCCCCGCGCGGCAGGCTTTGCACAAACCGTGAAAAACAAGGCGCTTTCTCTTAATTTCAAAATCATAACGGGACGATATCTCCTGCGAGATATTGTCCAAACCGAATTTTTCCATGTTAATATCAGAGCAGTCTGTCACCTTTCCGCAACCCAGACAAATAAAATGAGCGTGTTCTTTTACTTCCCCTTCCGTATACTCATAACGGGCCCGGCCTTCTCCGAACTCATATTTTATCAAAGTGCCCGTTTTCACAAGCAATTCCAGCGTTCTGTAAACTGTGGTGAGTCCAACCCCGGGATATTTCTTGTGAACAGCCATATATATGTCTTCCGCGCTCAAGTGTTTTGAAGAAGC
>Ga0210017_1001794_pt1 | contig 18658 bp, 24 predicted proteins | sample CryGeyCG2014_020_FD_183966 | JGI IMG/M metagenome (GOLD analysis project Ga0210017, IMG submission 183966) | Groundwater microbial communities from aquifer - Crystal Geyser CG08_land_8/20/14_0.20 (SPAdes) (version 2) | ecosystem: Environmental > Aquatic > Deep subsurface > Groundwater | place... | reverse complement strand
CATGGAAATAATTTTTAATATGGCAAGAAACAACAAACAACAAAACAACATTGCTTTTGTGGACGGGCAGAATTTGTATATGAGCACCACAACGGCTGATAAGCCATGGCGCATTGATTTAGCGCGGTTTCGGGTGTATTTGCGGCAGAAGTATGGCGTAAAAAAAGCGTACTACTTTCTTGGTTTCGTGCAGGAGAAATATCAAGATTTATATGATGAAATACAGGAAGCAGGGTTTATTCTGAAGTTCAAGGAACATAATCCGGCGATGCTTGGTGTGAAGAAGGGCAATGTAGATACTGATATTGTTTTCTATGTTATGAAAATGCTTTACCGGAAAGAGAGTTTTGGCAATGTGGTGTTGGTGTCCGGAGATGGCGATTACAAATTACTCGTCGAGTTTCTCATTGAAGAGGGAAGGTTTGAGAAAATTCTCTTTCCGGATTTTAAAAGAGCGTCTTCATTGTATAAAAAAATAACAAGAAAATATTTTGATGGTCTCGACAGAAACGGTGTTAAAGAAAAAATAGCCAAAAGAAAAGGGGGCCTTAGGTAATTAACCGTTCGGGCCCCTTTTCGTCGTGATATTTATATCATAGCAAATAGTGTCAATATTGTCAATAGTAGAAATGTGGATAAGGATTTGCAAAAATTTTTTCTTGTGTTATAATATGAGCGAAGCGAATATTAAAAGGTTCTTGAGCCCGCCGAAGGCGGGCGAGAGGTTCTTATAATATAATATGAGCGAAGCGAATATTAAAAGGTTCTTGAGCCCGCCGAAGGCGGGCGAGAGGTTCTTATAATATAATATGAGCGAAGCGAATATTAAGTGAATAATTAATAATTAAAAATAAAAATATGATTGGAATAGTTTTTGCTATTATCGGCGCTGCGGCCGCTGTTATTCTAGCCGGCATTGGTTCTATAATCGGAACCAGCAAAGCAGGCCAAGCCGGCGCTGGCGTTGTTACTGAAGAGCCGGAGAAATTCGGCAAAGTCCTGCTTTTGCAAGCCCTGCCTTCAACCCAAGGCATTTACGGCTTTATTGGCTGTTTCTGGGTAATATTTAAATTGGGACTTTTAACCGGAACCATTCCGGTTCTTTCCTGGCAAACAGGATTATCAATTTTATTTGCTTGTTTGCCAGTGGCAATCGCTGGTTTAATTTCAGCGATTTTCCAGGGAAAAGTCTCTATTGCCGGCATGAACATCGTTGCTAAACAGCCTGATGCATCGGGCAAAGGCGTAATTTTAGCCGCCATGGTAGAAACCTATGCTGTGCTTGGGTTGTTGGCGACTATTTTATTGATTAACGGGATTGTCATAGGTTAATATGGCTTTGCGAAACATTATTCAAAAAATCAATCAAGAAATTGAAAAAGAGATTCAAATTATCAAAGAACAAACCGAAGTTCAAATTAAAGAGGTTTTAGCCCAGGCAGAGAAACAGGCTATAAAAATTCACGTTGAAGCTTTAGAAAATTTTAGAATTGAAAAAATAAAAGAAGCCAAGCTGATTTTGAAAGAAAACAAGAACGAGAGTTATAAGCTTATTCTGGATAAGAAAAAAGAAATACTGGATAATATTTTTGAGCAAGCCCTGGCAGAACTTAAAAACTCTAATACCGAAAAACTGATTACTAGACTTAAAAAGGACTTGCCAAAAAATGGCGAATGCACAGAAGACAAGAATAACGGATTTAAATTTATTTCAGGAACGCTAGAAATTGATAATACTTTTCCGGTTTTGATTTCTGAAGCAAGAAGCAAATTAGAAACACAAGTAGCGAGAATATTGTTTTAAGTTTTATGTATGAGTACGCTATAGGATTAATCAGAGTTTTAGAAAAAAAAATATTAGACCAAACTGATATAGCCAGAATGGCTTCTGCAGAAAATGCAGAAGAATCTTTTCGTGTCTTAAACGATACTGATTACGCTGATAACCTTTTAAATTTAAAACCAAAAGAATTTGAAAAAGCATTAGAAAACGATGAAAAAGATTTAAAAAAACTCTTACAGAAAATTATTGATAACAAATGTTTGCTCGAGTTTTTATTTCTTAAAGATGATTATCTAAAACTAAAATTATATCTTAAATCTAAATTTAACAAAAAACTGTTGCCTCAAAAAAAGCCAAAAGTCTTGATACCAAAAATCAGTAATCCAACGCCCAGAAAAATTGATGAAATCTGCGATTTGGCGCTTTATAAAGCTCGCTGGAAAATTGCCAAAAAAATGCGCGACAATTTTGTTAAAAAACTGCTTAAAAAAGATTTGGATTTGAATTTTAACCTAGAGCAAATAAAAGAGCAAGCCCGCGATTATCCTTGTCAAACCCCGGTTGTTTTAAATTATTATTTTCAAAAAATTGACGCGGCCAGAAAGGTGAGAGTGATTATGAATGCAAAATTAAATAATATTAAACATGAAATTAGCAATTCTTGGTTCTCAAAATTCAACATTGGGGTTTAAAGCAATTGGCTTTGATGTTTTTAGCGATTTGACTAAAATAAATTTAGATGATTACGGGATTTTGTTTATTGCTGAAGATTGGGCTGAAAAATTTTATAAAGAAATTAATGAGATTAGCACTCGCACCTTGCCGGCAATTATTACTCTGCCCACGGCTCAAGGTGCAACCAAAGAGAGTCTAAAAAATTTAAAAAAAATTATTGAAAAAGCAGTTGGCAGCGATATTCTAAAATTAGAATAAATTATGCAAGAAAAAAACATCGGCAAAATTATTAAAGTTTCTGGACTACTAGTGGTGGCTTCCGGCATGTCTGATGCCCATATGTATGAAGTGGTGAAGGTGTCAGACAAAAAATTAATCGGCGAAATTATTAAACTGGTTGGCGACCAAGCTTATATTCAAGTTTACGAAGAGACTTCCGGCATTGGGCCAGGGGAACCAGTTTATTTGACTGCTCGGCCTTTAACAGTTGAACTCGGCCCAGGACTTTTGGGGTCTATTTATGACGGCGTGCAAAGACCATTGGATGAAATTTATAAAACAGCCGGGGATTATATTAGCCGCGGCATTGATATGGCTGGTCTTTCCAGAACTAGAAAATGGGAATTTACACCTCGTCTGAAAAAAGGCGAACAGGCTGAGCCGGGCGTTATAATTGGTACGGTTCAGGAAACTTCTTTAATTGAACATAAAATCATGATTCCACCGGCACACAGCGGTCAAATCAGCGAAATTGTTCAAAAAGGTAAATACACAGTCGAAGATGTTATTTGTAAAATTGGCAATCAAGAAATCAAAATGAAGCAGATTTGGCCGATTCGCCAATCCAGGCCAATTATTAAAAAACTGATTCCAAGCGAGCCATTATTAACTGGTCAAAGAGTAATTGATGCATTTTTTCCGGTTGCCCAAGGCGGCACAGCTTGCGTGCCCGGGCCTTTTGGCGCGGGCAAAACAGTGGTCCAACACCAATTAGCCAAATGGTCGAATGTTGATATTGTCGTTTTTGTTGGCTGCGGCGAGCGGGGCAATGAAATGACCGATGTTTTACAGGAATTCCCTCAGCTTAAAGATCCTAAAACAAACGAACCATTAATGAAGCGGACGGTTTTAATCGCTAATACTTCTAATATGCCGGTGGCAGCTCGCGAAGCCAGTGTTTATACTGGCATAACTATTGCTGAATATTTTAGAGATATGGGTTATAAAGTTTTGCTTACAGCTGACTCTACTTCTCGTTGGGCAGAAGCAATGCGCGAGATTTCCGGTCGGCTGGAAGAAATGCCCGGAGAAGAAGGATATCCAGCTTATTTAAGTTCAAGAACAGCGGCTTTTTATGAACGCGCCGGCAAAGTAAAATGTTTGGGGGGCAGAGAAGGATCTTTGACAATAGTTGGCGCGGTTTCGCCGCCGGGCGGGGACTTGTCTGAACCAGTCACGCAAAATACTTTGCGCGTGACAAGGGTTTTCTGGAGTTTAGACGAAAAACTCGCTTATAAACGTCATTTCCCAGCCATCAACTGGCTCACCTCGTATTCGCTCTATTGTGATAAAGTTGATGACTTTATCAAAAAAAATACGAGCGAAGATTGGCCGCAGATGCGCGAAAAAGCGATGAGTATCCTGCAAAAAGAAGCCGAGCTGCAGGAAATTGTTAGATTGGTCGGCGTTGAGGCTTTATCAGCCGAAGAGCAGTTGCTTTTGAATACGGCTAAATCTATTCGCGAAGATTTTTTACATCAAAACGCATTTGACGAGATTGACACTTACACCTCGCTCCAAAAACTCTATTTAATGCTTAAAGCAATCTTAGCATTTTATAATCTGGGTCTTAAAAAATTAAGAGAAAATCTTAAGCTGGAAGAGATTCTGATGTTGCCTTTTAAAGAAGACATTGTTAAGGCAAAAATAATGACGGAAGATAAATTAGAAAAATCAATTAAAGCAATCAATGAAACTGTATAAAACAATCAAAGAATTATCAGGTCCGCTTTTAATCGTTGAAATCCCAATTGATGCCAATATTAAATACGAAGAACTTGTTGAAATTGAACTGGCTGACAAAGCAATCAAACGCGGCCGGGTTTTAGAGGTTAGCGAAAAAACAGCAATTGTCCAAATGTTTGAACATACGACCGGCTTCAATATTAAATCCAGTAAAGTCAAATTTTTGGGTCGAACAATGCATTTAGCCGTATCAAAAGATATGCTTGGCCGTGTTTTTGATGGAGCTTGCCGGCCAAAAGACAGTTTGCCGCAAATTATTGCTGAAAAAGAATTAGATATCAATGGCAGCCCGATTAATCCTTGCGCCCGCGATTATCCCAATGACTTTATTCAAACCGGCATTTCAGCGATTGATGGTCTAAACACTTTGGTGCGTGGTCAAAAATTGCCCATTTTCTCCGGCGCTGGCTTGCCGCATTCAGCAATCGCAGCCCAAATCGCCAGACAAGCCAATGTTAAAGGCCAAGATTTTGCGGTTGTTTTCGGCGCTATGGGCATTACTTTTGAAGAAGCTGAATTTTTCCAGCAAGAGTTTCAGAAAACCGGCGCTTTAGAGCGGGCAGTGCTGTTTTTAAATTTAGCTGACGATCCTGTTGTTGAGCGCATCACCCTGCCGAGAATGGCTTTGACTTGCGCTGAATATCTGGCCTTTGAACAAGATATACATGTTTTGGTTATTCTCACAGATATGACTAATTATTGCGAAGCTTTGCGCGAGATTTCTGCGGGTCGTAAAGAAATTCCGGGTCGTCGAGGTTATCCAGGTTATTTATATACTGATCTTTCAACTATTTATGAACGCGCTGGCAGAATTAAAGGCAAAAAAGGCTCTATTACGCAAATTCCGATTTTAACTATGCCGGAAGACGACAAGACTCATCCTATCCCTGATTTGACTGGCTATATCACTGAAGGCCAAATTATGCTTTCGCGCGATTTGCACAACCAAGGCATTTATCCAAGTATTGATGTTTTACCTAGCTTGTCGCGTTTGAAAGACAAAGGAATTGGCCTTGGCAAAACCCGCGAGGATCATGCTAGTGTTTTGAATCAGCTTTTTGCAGCCTATGCTCAAGGCAAAGAAGCGCGTGAACTTTCGGTTGTTTTAGGCGAATCAGCGCTTTCTGAGATAGATAAAAAATATTTAGAGTTTGCTAATAAATTTGAAGATAGATTTGTCCGGCAGAAAAAAGACGAGAACAGAACCATAGAAAACACTTTAAATCTTGGCTGGGATCTTTTAAGCATTTTGCCGAGAGCTGAATTAAAAAGAGTTAAAGAAGAACATATCAAGAAGTACTTAAAAAATTATGATTAATCCGACGCGCATAGAGCTTATCCGCCTAAAACGTAAATTAAAAATCGCCCAGGCCGGACACAAACTTTTAAAAGATAAAAGGGACGGCTTAATGCGGGAATTTATGGCTATAATCAGGCAGGCGCGCGATTTGCGTGAAAAAGTCGAACAGGAACTGGCTTTGGCTTTCCAAAATTTCGTATTTGCCTCATCGCAGATAAGCAAAAGACAGCTAGAACAAGCTTTAATTTGGCCAAATTTAGAGATTGCCTTGGAAGTAAAAACAAAAAATATAATGAGCGTTGAAATTCCAGAATTTGATTATAAAATTATTGGCAAAGATTATAAATGCTATTCTAGCTATTCTGTGCCAAAAAATTTAGACAAAAGCTTGGAATCTTTTCAAAAAACACTGCCGGATTTAATTAAATTAGCAGAAATTGAGCATTCGGCGAGATTGCTTTCTTCTGAAATAGAAAAAACAAGACGCCGCGTTAATGCGCTGGAATATGTCTTTATCCCGGAAATGGAGAAAGATATTAAATATATTAACGCCAAATTAAACGAACAAGAAAAAAGCGCTTTAATCGCTTTAATGAAGCTGAAACAGAAATTTACGCTTCAACAAATCTGAAAACTTGATAATTTTTTTAAATTTGCTATTATTTGAATTATGCAAGCCATAAAATCAGTTAACGGTGTTCCGATGTGATGTATGTTAGTTTTGAAAAACCACAACAGGCAACTGATACTGAAGTTCTAGACAACGGCATGCTTATTCGCAAGCGCAACAACAAAATTGTCGGTTTAACTTTAATGAACGCAAGTCAAATTTAATTTCTACGCCCATGTGCCGCAGAATATTGCGGAGGAGGTTGCGGGAGGAAACAGAAAAAGAGAAAAGCAAGATAAATAATTTTATGCAATCAAAAACTAAAAACCCTCTAAAACTCATCAAAAAGTATTTCGGAGAATTGATGCTTATAATTGGTTCAATAAACCCCGCAATCGCGGGGGTTTTGAATTTTAGAATTCAAGAAAAAATCTAGGATTTATTAATCAATAAACCTGTTGGCTTGCGATTGCCAAAGCTTTTGATAAAGACTGGAATTTTGGAGCAATTTATCATGCGGCCCAACTTCAACAATTTTGCCTTTTTCAAAAACAATAATCCGGTCCATCTTGCGAATCGTTGACAAACGATGAGCAATAACAATTGTTGTTCGATTTTTCATTAAATTATTCAGGGCCTCCTGAATTAAATTTTCTGAAACCGAGTCCAAGCTGGAAGTTGCTTCGTCTAAAACCAAAATAGACGCGTTTTCCAAAAACACTCTAGCTAAAGCAATTCTCTGGCGCTCGCCGCCGGAAAGTTTAATGCCGCGCTCGCCAACCAGAGATTTATATTTTTTCGGCAAATCCTGAATAAATTCATCAGCATAAGCCAGTTTAGCCGCTTTGATAATCTCGCTTTTTTTAGCGTTTTTTTTGCCGTATTTTATATTTTGATAAATACTGCGATGAAACAAAAGAGGCTCTTGCGGCACCAAGCTGATGCTTTTTCTCAAACTTTCCAGATTCACTTTCTTAATATTCTGATTATCAATTAAAATCTGGCCTGATGTCGGGTCAACAAACCTGAATAAAAGTTTGATAAAAGTGCTTTTACCAGCGCCAGATGGCCCGACTAGAGCTATTTTCTCGCCCGGCTTTATCAAAAGATTGATCTTATTAAGGGCATATTTATTTTGTTTTTCATAAGCAAAACTAATTTGGTCAAACTTAATTTCGCCTTTTGTGATTTTGAGCAAAGGCGCGTCTTTTGCGCTTTTAATAGTCATCGGCTTTGCCAAGAGCTTGATTAAATCCTGCATATCAACTTCAGCCCGCCTTAGGTGCCTGTAAAATCTGCCAAAAGTCCACATTGGAAATATCAAAAGACCCATATTAGCCTGAATAAAAACAATATCGCCGACATTAAAAACGCCTTTTTGCCAAAAATAAAGAGCGATTGACAAAAGCATTATTTCCAAAAACGCGATAAATCCTCCCTGGAAAAGGCTGACCAGAGTGCCGAAGCTCCAGCATTTTGTCGCTGATTTCGCCCAAGCTTGATTGTCTTGATTAAAAAGCCTGCTTTCGTATTTTTCTCCGGTAAATGTTTTAACGGTTAAATTATTAGTTATTGAATCAATCATTGTGCCGGACAGCTTGTTTTCTTTGAGAGTGCGTATTTTTTCAAGCTTCATTTGTTTTTGCACCAAAACAAGACTGATAATAATAAATATAATCAGACTTATTAATAGGGGCAAGCCAATTAAAATATTTGTTTTTAGCAAAATCAGAACAACCAATATCATTGTTAAAGAGATTGGCGTTAAATCGTAAAAGAAAATATCAAAAATAGTTTCAATCATGCCAACCCCGCGCTGAATCTTTCGCGATGTTGAACCGGCAAAAGTTGAAGCATGAAATTTATAAGGCAGTTTAATCACATGCGAAAAGGCGCGATTGCCGATGGTCTGCATTGTTTTTGCCTCAATGCGCACCAAAAACATGCCGGCTAAATCCCGAAAAATTCTGTGAACAAAAAAAGAAATGGCTAAAATTATCATTAAAAACAGAATAGAGCCGCTGGCATTATTGCTGATGATATTGATAATTTGCCGCCAAATAAACGGATGAGCAAAATCAGCGCCAACATAAATAAGCATGAAAAAGGCAACAAAAATCATTGCCCATTTATAACCAGCCTGCGAAAAAACAAACTTAATTGTCTTAAAAGTTTGGGATTTCATAAATGATATTTACTCTAGCACAAACCAAAATAAGATGCTAGAATAAAAAATGCCCAAATATATCTTTGTTGTCGGAGGGGTAATGTCAGGAGTCGGCAAAGGCACAGCCACAGCCGCAATCGGCAAACTTCTTCAAGCCCGCGGTTTTGAAGTGACAGCTATTAAAATCGACCCTTATATCAATGTTGACGCCGGCACAATGAATCCAATTGAGCACGGCGAAGTTTTTGTTACTGAAGACGGCATGGAAACGGACCAGGATATCGGCAATTACGAAAGATTTTTAGACCGCAATATTTTATCTGATAATTACATGACAACCGGCAGTATTTATCAGGCGGTTATCGGAAGAGAAAGAAACCTAGAATATCAAGGCAAATGCGTTCAGGTTGTGCCCCATATTCCAGAAGAAGTTATTGCCAGAATAAAAAAAGTAAGCCGCAAAACAAAAGCTGATTTTGTCTTAATTGAAATCGGCGGCACAGTCGGCGAATATGAAAATTTATTATTTCTGGAAGCCGGCCGAATGATGCATCTTCAAAAACCAGAAGATGTTATTTTTGTTATGGTCTCTTATTTGCCTATCCCGTCAAAAATTGGCGAAATGAAAACAAAGCCAACCCAGCACGCGGTGCGCAATCTGAATTCAGCCGGCATTCAGCCCGATTTTATTTTAGCCAGAGCCAGCAAACCGCTGGACGAGCCGAGAAGAAATAAAATTTCTATTTTCTGCAACATAGCCAAAGAAAATGTTGTTTCAGCGCCTGATGTTGATTATATTTATGAAATTCCGATAAATTTTGCGGCTGAAGAACTGGATTTAAAAATCCTGCGTCAATTTAAAATGCGGTCAATTAAAAAAGATCTGCAGGACTGGAAAAAATTGGTTCAGATAATTCATAATCCTGAAGAATCAGTCAAAATCGGTATTATTGGCAAATATTTTAAAACCGGCGCATTCACCTTAACTGATTCTTATATTTCAGTTATAGAAGCCATAAAACATGCTTGCTGGTTTTTCAAAACAAAGGCGCAAATAATTTGGGTTGATTCAGAAGTAGAGACAAGTCGCGACTTGTCTCTACTGGACGGCATTATTGTCCCTGGCGGTTTTGGTTCGCGCGGAATTGAGGGTAAAATAAAAGCTATTCAATATGCCCGGGAAAACAAAAAGCCGTTTTTGGGCTTGTGTTTTGGCATGCAATTAGCCTGCATTGAGTTTGCTCGCCATGTCTGCGGCTTAAAAGATGCTCACAGCACTGAAATAAGTCCAAAAACAAAAAACCCGGTCATTGATATTCTGGCCGAGCAAAAAGAGATTATAAATAAAAAAAATTATGGCGGGACAATGCGCTTAGGCGCTTATATTTGCCAGCTGCAAAAAAATACTTTAAGTTTTAGTGCTTACAAAAAAATTAATATTACAGAACGGCATCGTCATCGTTATGAATTTAATAATAATTATCGCGAAAGATTAGAAAAGCAAGGCCTGATTTTTGCCGGCATTAATCCAGAAAAAAATCTGGTCGAGATTATTGAGCTCAAGAATCATCCATTTTTTGTCGCTACCCAATTTCACCCAGAATTCAAATCCCGGCCATTAAAACCGCATCCGCTGTTCAGGGAGTTTATTAGGGCGTGCTTAAAATAAAGTCAATGCATCACATCGCCATCATGCGCAAATCTTGGGGATTGCTGCCTAAGATTTTAACCGGCGAGAAAACAGTTGAGTCACGCTGGTACAAGAATAAATATGCTCCTTGGGATAAAATCAAACAAGGAGATATTGTTTATTTCAAAGACTCTGGCGAGCTAGTAACTATTAAAGCCGAAGTTTCTAAAATTCTGCAATTTGAAAATTTAACCAAGCAAAAAACAAAAGAAATTCTAGACAAATACGCTCAAGCTGATTTGGGGGTTGATAAGTTAACGCCAGAAATTAAAGATTATGTTGCTGATAAAAACTACTGTATTTTGATTTTTTTCAAAAACCCAAAAAAGATAAAACCGTTTAATATCAACAAGTCTGGCTTTGGCGCAATGGCCAGCTGGATTTGTGTGAAGAATATTGCTAAGATTAAAATAGAATCATGCCAACTCTAAAAACCAACCCAAAATTAAAAGATTTTCAAAAATACACTCGCGAGTTTGAAAAAGAACGAGGATTTGATCATGAAACCATTTTGCAAAAATGTTTACTTTTAGGAGAAGAAGTTGGCGAACTTTTTAAAGCAGTCCGCAAAAAAGATAAAATTCAAATTGACCATAATTCAAAATTTTGTTCAATAGATGAAGAGCTGGCAGATGTTTTAATCTATCTTTGTGCGATTGCTAATCGTTCCAATATTGATTTGGAAAAGGCTTTTAGGAATAAAGAGAAAATTAATAAAAAAAGAATATGGAAATAGAAATCAAAGCTAGAGTAAATAATTTAGCGAGCTTGCGGAAGCAAGTTTTAAGCTTGGGCGCAAAGAAAATTACTGATAAGCATCAGGTTGATATTTATTTGTCCCCGCCGCACAAGTCGTTTTTTAATACCCGCTATTATTTAAGAGTGCGTCAGGATTTAATAAATAAAACAGCGAGTTTTGATTATCATGTTTTAAAAAGTTCTGGCAAATATTCAGTTTGCGAAGAAACTGAAGTTGGCATAAAAGATGGCAAAATATTATTAAAGATTTTAAAAGAATTGGATTTTACTGAAATCTGCACAATAGATAAAAAACGGGAAGTTTTTAGATATCAAGATTTTGAAATTGTTTTGGATAAAGTTAAAAATTTAGGCGATTTTATTGAAATTGAATTGCAAGGCAATTTTAGAAACAGAAGAAAACACAAAAATAGAATTATTGAAATTTTAAAAAAATTAGGCGTAAAACAGAGCCAGTATTGTGAATATGGCGGCTATGTCGAATTAATGACAAAAACTTCAACAAAAAATTGGGATAAAAATTAATTTAAGTAAAATTAAGAAATCAATGAAACTTTGTAGCGCTTGTCTTTTAGGAATAAAATGCCGCTGGGACGCTAAAAGCAAACCAGACAAGAGGGTTATTGTTTTGGCTAAAAAAGAAATTTTAATTCCTGTTTGCCCGGAACAATTAGGCGGACTCTCAACGCCAAGAGAGCCAGCAGAACAAAAAGACGATAAAGTAATCACTAAATCAGGCAAAGATGTGACCAAAAACTTCTTGCAAGGAGCAAAACAAGTTTTAAAATTAGCTAAATTATTCAATATCAAACAAGCAATTCTTAAACAAAAGAGTCCCTCCTGTGGCTGCGGCAAAATTTATGATGGAACTTTTTCTGGCACAATAATCAAAGGCGACGGCGTGACTGCTGATTTGCTTAAGAAAAATAAGATTCAAGTAATCACAGAAGAGGATTCATAGATATGGAAAAAAATAATACAATTTAATTTTATGACACTTTCCTAAATCAAAAAATTCTTCAAAGCAGAGCACAAAAGAATGGTTAAAAAAGATGGAAGAAAAAAGACGCACGAAGATAATTAGGCAATAATTATGAACCAATCAAAATCCAAACAATTTAAGCAAACTTGCCAATATATCCAAGAAATTATTTTTCAGAACAAAAAAGACAAAGGCTTTAATATCAAAGATGTGCCATTGGAGTTTTGCTTAACCCAAGGAGAATTAGCCGAAGCTTTTGATGCTTGGCTAAAAAAGAAACAAGATTTACCAGAAGAGTTAGCCGATATAGCTATTTATCTTTTTGGTTTGGCTTCGATTTTAAAAATTGATTTAGGAGGAGATATTATCAAGAAAATAGAGAAAAACAGGAAGAGGAAATATGTTAGAGAAAAGGGAGTTTTGATAAAATCATGAAAAAAATGCTAAAAGTTCAACCATTTCAGGAAACATTAAACGCCAGTATGTGCGGACCAGCGTCATTAAAAATAGTTTTAAGCTATTATGGCATTGAAAAATCAGAACAAGAAATTGCCAAACTTTGCAAGAGTGATAAAGATCTGGGAGTTAATGACAAGACAATCAAAAAAGCGGCAGAGAAATTTGGATTAAAAGTTATTATCAAAAATAATAGCAATTTGAGTGATATTAAAAAATGGCTGGACAAGAAAGCGCCTGTAATTGTTAATTGGTTTACAAGAGGGAGAAAAGATTATGCTGATTCTGAAGTTGCTGACGGGCATTATTCAGTTGTAGCTGGAATAGATGAGCAATTTATTTATCTTCAAGATCCAGAAATAGGAAAAATGAGAAAAATTAAAAGACATGACTTTATGAGGGTGTGGTTCGATTTCAAGGGTGATTATATAAAACCTAAAGAATTAATTATTAGGCAGATTATTGCAATACACAAATAATATGTTTATTGATAAAATAAGAATATGACCTTTTCTCAAATTCAAAAATTCTCTGACAAGCTCACCAAATTTCCAGACGGCAGAATTAATTATTCTAACTCAAAAATTGCTCCAGTAATTACAATTTTTATTAAATACAAGCTTGATAAGAGCCTAGAGAATGCTTTAATTTAACAAATATTTTCTTAACTTCTCTAGGGCAATCTTTCGCATTGAAAGATTGTTTTTTTCTTCTGGCGTCATTTGAGCGAATGTCTTGTTATAGCCTTCTGGCTGAAAAATAGGATCCCAGCCAAAACCGTGCTTGCCTTTTGGCTGAACTATTTTGCCGTTAATTATACCTTTAAGAACCTTGCCATCAGATAAGCCAATTAGACAGACCGCTTCTGCTGGCTCATTTTTGTAAGCCTTAACAACTCTTTGATTGTTAAAGAATTTGATTAAAGCACCGACTTCTTTATTTTTGCCTAAATATAAAGCTGTGTCTTCAACAAAGAATTTCTTATTGCTCAAGCTTTTCTTGGCTTGAGCTATTTTATGTTTAATCACGTCTTCTACTCTGACAGCTTGTATTTCATCAAGTTCAAGACTCTGACAAACAACTTGAATATTGTCACCTAAAATATCTTGAGTTTCTTTTAATTTATTTGGATTTGAGGTTAGAAATAAAACTTGCATATAAGAAATTAGAGTGGCTCAAAAGATCTATGAGCCACTCAGTATATTAATTTTGTTGATTATTCACCATAAGCTTTTTTAAGAGCTTCGTTGGCTCGTTGAGAGCAAATTTCGCATTCATTAGAATGTGTCCAAAGCTCTTTACAAAGACTGCTAGAATCTGCTGAAACGGTATTAATCGCTATCTCAAATGCTTCTGTTTTTGGATGCCCTTGGGTGTCTAGCAAATCTCTTTGTTTTAACATAGCGCGGTTACCTAATGATAACATTTCAACACCTCCCTCAATAAGTATTTTTAGCTTAGCATAAACTATTTTCAAGGTCAAGGCTTTACAAAATAGTATTTTTGTGATAATTCCAAATTAGAACATTTACAACAAGGAGATGAACAAAATGCAGACATTTGATGTGCTTATTGTGGGCGGAGGCCCGGCTGGTCTTTTCGCAGCAAAAGAGCTTATATCAAAAGCTCCTTTGGCCAAAATCGCCCTAATTGAAAAAGGCACTAATCCAGAAAGCAGAATCTGTCCGCCTGCCTCAAAAATATGCAATAAATGCGATATATGCGATGTAATTCATGGCATTGGCGGTTCTGGTCTGCAAGTTGATGCAAAGCTCTGTATAGATACGAAAGCTGGCATTAAAGGCAATATTGCGACAGAAGAGCTTTGTCAGTATTTGGATGATCAACTTATGCAATTATGTGATAAGAGTAATATTGCTTTAGAGTTGACTATCCCTGAAAATCCAGAATTCTTATTGGAGAAGATTAATGATGCTGGTCTTAATTTGACTAATTATCCCGTGCGTTCTTTGGGAACCGATCGTGCTCGTGTTTTGGCAAAAACACTTTATAATGAGCTTGAATGTATGGGAGTAAAATTTTTTCTGCAGCATGAAGCTATTGGCTTAGATCGTAATGGCGACTTTGCCTTAAAGTGTCTTTGTGGTTCATCAAGTATTGTTGAGCTACGGGCTCCGTTTGTCATTTTAGCACCAGGTCGTTCAGGTTCTCCGTGGATTTCTTATCTTGCATCTAAATTGGGTTTTGACACTACTCAAAATCCAATTGATGCGGGAGTGCGGATTGAAGCTCATAAAAAAACTTTAGCACCACTCAATCGTTTAGGAGATAATCCTAAAATTAAATTGCCATGGCATGAGACTTATTTGAAAACGCATTGTTATTGCCCGGAAGGGTTTGTTATCTCTTATAAATTACTTGCTCCTGGGATATCGATAAAAGTCGTGGATGGTCATAAATATTATTCAAAGAAGTCTCAAAACAGTAATATCAATTTACTTGTTAGAATGTATCCTGAAAGAGTTATAGACCCGATCAACTACGGCATGTCATTTTTAAGACAAGTAAATCTAGTAGGGCAAGGCAGGCCTATTCTACAAAGATTTAGTGATTTTGTAATTGGCAGGCCTAGTAGTGAAAAAGCAATCAAGAATAATGAGGTTGAGCCAAGTTTACCAGGGTTTTCTTTAGCAGATATAAACATGTGCTTTCCCGCATTTGTTACTAAAGGGCTATTTGAATTTGTTACTAGGCTTAATTTAGTTTGCCCTGGCATTGCATCTGACAATACTTTATTTTATGGTCCAGCTTTAGAATGGTGCATTCGTCGCGTTAGAACACAAGACAATCTTGAAACTGCAATTCCTAATCTTTTCGTGGCTGGTGACGGGGCTGGGTTGAGTCAGGGCGTTATTGCTGCTGCAATGACGGGTATTGTTGCTGCTAGATCAATCGCTGAAAGAATCTAAAGGAAGGTGATTTGCTGTGAGTTCTCAAAGAGAATCAATCGCCGTTATCTCTTCTAGGCCAAGATTTATGCCAGCACTTAAAGACTTAATCGCTTATTTAGAAGCGGCCAATCTAAATGTTTATGTTCTAGATTGGGAGTTTCCAGAATTTAATCACAAAGAGTCTTTGTCTGTGCTGGCTTCAGAAGCTGCTCGGCATTGTTCTTTGGGGATCTTCCAGCCTGTTATAGTTACTGCTACAGGATTATTCATTGAAGCTCTCAATGAATTTCCTGGTTTGCATACTGGTTATATTATGAAACGCATTGGCAATAAAGGCATTTTGAAATTATTAGAAGGCGAAAGTAATCGAAATGCGCTTTGGAAATTTATTTTGGCTTATTGTGAGCCAACCAAAGACCCTTTGCTTTTTGAAGGTATAACCGTGGGCAAAATTTCAACCGCAGAACGAGGCTTTGATGGTTATGTATTTGATTTTATTTTTATCCCAGAGGACAATAATAACAAGATGACATTTTCTGAAAACATAGTCCTAAAAAAACAAGTAGGATCAAGGTGGCGTGCTTGCCAGAAATTTTTGAGTTGGTATAAACAACATCAAGCCGAGGAGGCAGAGAAACAATGAAAGATTTGAAGCAATTACAAAGATTTTTATCTTTCCCATACGAATATCCCATTCTGTCAAAGAGTGAACTAGAAAATATTTTAGATAGAACATCTAAAGAAACAAAAATTTTATGGGGCATCCCAAATAGGGAATATTATCTTAGGCCAGCCGAAGAAGTTGCCAAAGATATGATTGGTTGCCTACTTCTTAATGTGGTTCAGATTGATAACGACAAAATGTCGCTTTACGGCGGCAGAATAGTTGAGGCGGAGGCTTATTTAGGGGAAGTTGATCCTGCTTGCCATGCCTCGAGGGGTATTACTCAAATTACGCAGATATTTTATAGAGAAGGTGGCATTGCTTATGTGTTTCACGCATATGGCATATATCATTGCCTTAATGTCATTACGGGGTCTGCCGGATTTGCTGGCTGTGTGTTAATACGAGCTATCGAGCCAACATTTGGTCTTGAGGAAATGGCTAAAAGGCGCAAGGTTTCTTTATATAAGCCTCAAAATCTATGTTCTGGCCCTGGGAGGTTGTGTCAGGCTTTGGCAATAGACTCAAAGCATAATGGTTGGAATCTGAGAAATAGTCCTTTATTAATTCTTGTTCCCGAATTTAAAGAGATATCTATTTCTCAAGGACCACGAATCGGCATAAGTAAAGCGGCAGACTTGCCACTAAGATTTTGGGCGAAAGATTCCCTGTGGATCTCCAGGAGGTGATAAAAATGAGGGAGTCATTTGATGGACGCTTTATTGTCTTTGAAGGTTTAGATGGGTCTGGCAAATCAAGTGTAATATTGGGTGTCAAAGAAATCTTGTTAAAAAAAGGACAAGAAGTGGTTCTTGTGGCTGACCCTCCGACGATAGAGCCATGGATTTCACTGAAAGAGTATTTTGAACAAGGCGAGAAAATTGACAAAGTTGCCGAAGCGTTTATGCTCCTGGCTTCTAGAATTGACAATACATCGCGCATTATCAAAAAATCTTTAATAAGAGGATCAATCGTGCTTGCTGATAGATATTATCCAAGCTGGCTAGTATATCAACAAGTAAGATTGTCAGACGTTATTGGATTCAGTGAAGCTACGATGTTTTTGGATCAACTTCAATCAATTGTTGAAGACTACAACCTCGTCTTAAAGCCGGACAAAATAATTTTTTTGCAAGGCGATCCAAAAGCATTTGCTCAGCGCCTTAAAGAAAGGAATGGCTATAAAAGCTCAAAATATGATGACATAGATTTTCAGCATAGGGTAGCGGAAGCGTATGAGCAAATTTTAGCAAATGAATCATGCGAAGTGTTCTTTGTGGATGTAATGAATCTATCCTTAAGTGAAGTGATTACACGAGTAATGAATTATATCCACTGAACCAAAGCGCAATTCAATATAGTAATATAGCGGATTAGCAAATAATCCGCTCTTTTTTTGACAAGGTTTTTATAAGCTGGATTTGTGTTGAGAATGTTGATATTATAAAATCATGACGCTTTCTCAAATCAAAAAATTTTTCAAAGCAGAGCACTAAAGAATGGTTAAAAACTGGGGCGAAAATCTAGAAATTGATATTTGGCAGGCGATTGAAAAAAAGATTAAAAAAGTTGAGAGAAGATGGAAGGAAAAAGACGCATGACTACTAATTGTTGATTTTGAGATCAAGAATTTAAAAGAATTATTAAAAATTTTTAAATAATCAGATGATTCCGCCAAAAATATTAGTTAAAAAAACAGTAAGCACAAAAACAAAATCTGCAGTTCTGTTAAAATAGCGTTAAAGTGCGTAAATTAAAATTCAAGAAACAATTAAAAACTTATTATGAAGCAATTCATCTTCAAAATTCGCAAAGAGCTTAAAGCTAATATTGATGCTGAATATAAAAAAGGCGAAATTAAGTTTTTCAAAGAAAAAATAAAAACCTACGGCGTTAGAACACCAGCTGTCAGAAAAATTGCCGGAAAATATTTTTTGCCAATTAAAAATTTAGGCAAAAAGAAGATTTTTGCTTTGGCTGAAAGCTTGCTTGAATCCGGATACAGCGAAGAAGCAACAATTGCTTTTGAATGGGCATTGCGCTTGAAAAAGCAGTATCAAAAACCTGATTTTAAAATTTTTGAATCTTGGCTCAAAAAATATGTTTCTAATTGGGCCAAGTGCGATGATTTTTGCAGCCATGCTTTTGCCGAGCTTATTCTGCAATTTCCTAAATTTTTGCCGAAATTAAATGTTTGGGCAAAATCCAAAAACCGCTGGCTCAAAAGAGCATCAGCCGTAATTCTGATTTACCCGATTAAAAAAGACAAGCAATTTTTAAATAAAGTTTTTGAAATTTGCAGTATTTTGTTGGAAGATAAAGACGATTTGGTGCAAAAGGGCTATGGCTGGCTGTTGAAAGAAACGAGTAATCTTTATCAAGAACAGGTTTTTGGTTATGTGATGAGAAAAAAAGCAAAAGAGAAATAAAATGAAACAGAAAGCATTGAAAACGATCAAAATACTCCTAATCGTGCTTGTTTTATATTTTGCTTTTTCATGGCTGACTTCTGCTCTTAGCTCCTTTAGCTGGCACTCCTGCTGTTATTTTAAGCGTTTTGATGTTCGGGGTTTATAAAACCGTGTTATATCTTTATGTGGCTAGTATGATTAGCGCGGTTGCGAATTTTTATATC
>Ga0210017_1001792_pt1 | contig 18681 bp, 16 predicted proteins | sample CryGeyCG2014_020_FD_183966 | JGI IMG/M metagenome (GOLD analysis project Ga0210017, IMG submission 183966) | Groundwater microbial communities from aquifer - Crystal Geyser CG08_land_8/20/14_0.20 (SPAdes) (version 2) | ecosystem: Environmental > Aquatic > Deep subsurface > Groundwater | place... | reverse complement strand
TTGCAAAAAGAGAGAAAATATGTTAAAATTAACGCAGTTAAAATGCAAATTAAAAAAATTCTATTCGTAAAAATTCCGATGATCCTGAATATAGTTATTTTGCTTGTTATTTTCATATTTATCTGGGGATGGTTTTCATCGTCTTTGATACTGAAAGTTCCCAAGTTATCACTTGAAATAAATCCTGCAAGTTTTAATCTTGATTTTGAAAATACAAAGTTTTTAACATCCGACAAAATAAAAATTTCCGGCTGGTTCATCCATTCACGCTCCGTAGAAAAATCCGACAAAACAATAATTATCTGTCACGGCTGGGGCGCCAACAAAGCCGATGTTTTTCCGTCCACGGTGTATCTGATAAAACAGGGCTTTAATCTTTTATATTTTGATTTCAGAAATCACGGCAAAAGCGGTGGCAATGTTTCATCAATAGGAAAATTGGAATCATCAGATTTGACGGCTGCGGTTGAATATCTCAAAAAAGAAAAACCGGAATTTTCAAAAAAAATCGGCGTCTACGGAATATCTATGGGCGCTTCCGTTGCAATTTTAACGGCTGCGGAAGATGAAAGAATATCTGCGCTCGTTGTTGACTCCCCTTTTTCAAGTTTCAATTATATTGTTGTCCGATATGCGAAACTTTTCTATAAAATCCCGAAATACCCGTTAACTCCGGTAACATTTTTATTCGCTAAAATACGGCTCGGATTTAATCCGGATGATTTTTCAGCGGTTAGATATGTTAAAAAAATTTCTCCGAGACCCATATTTTTTATTCACGGTGCGAACGATGAAAGAATCCCTGTTGCCGAATGTAAAAAATTGTATAATTTAGCCGGTGAACCAAAAGAGTTCTGGAGCGTTCCCGGTGCCGACCATATGGAATCGCATAGCAAGGATCCGTTTGAATACGAAAGGAAAGTCGGCGAATTTTTTCAAAGGTACTTACTAACAAGAGCGGAATATACTTTACATGGAAGATGGTGTCATGCTGAACTTGATTCAGCATCTATAGACCCTGAAACGAGTTCAGGGTGACAGACGAAGTACTTTACGGATGTAAAGTATTTTATGCTCCCCTTAGTAAAATGATTTTTGAGTAAATCCTCAAAAATGAAAATAATTCATAATATCAAATCAATTCAAAATTTAATGCTCAAACTTAAACGGCACAACAAATCAATTGGTTTTGTACCGACGATGGGTGCATTACATCAGGGTCATATTTCTTTAATCCGCCGTGCAAGAAAAGAAAACGACATCGTTGCCGTAAGCATTTTCGTCAACCCGGCGCAATTTGCTCCGCATGAGGACTTGAAAAAATATCCGCGTCCTTTTGAAAAAGATGTTAACATTTGTAAAAACGAAAATGTGGATATAATTTTTGCGCCAAAGCCAAAAGAAATGTATCCCGAAAATTATCTAACTTTTATTAATGTTAACAAACTTTCTGATATTATGTGCGGGAAATATCGCTATGGTCATTTCATGGGTGTCGCAACTATTGTCGCAAAACTTTTTAATATCGTTCAACCGGATAAAGCGTATTTCGGTTTGAAAGATTATCAGCAGTCGGTAATTAGTAAAAAGATGGTTACTGACCTGAATTTGCCAATACAGATTGTTACCTGCCCAATCGTTCGCGAAAAAGACGGGCTTGCCCTTTCAAGCAGAAATGTCTATTTATCCTGCGGAGAAAGGAAAAAAGCATTATCACTTCCCCGCTCTTTACAAACTGCAGAAAATTTGATAAAATATAAAAGTGTAAAATCGGCGGAAAAAATAATTTCCAAAATGAGAAAAATAATTTCGCCGAATGTTGATAAAATTGACTACATAGATATTCGTGATGCCGAAACACTTGAAGAAGTAAAATACATCAAAAAAAAAGTTGTAATCGCAGTCGCTGTTTTCGTCGGCAAAACCCGTCTTATAGACAACATCGTTATAGAGTTATAGAGTTCAGGGTTATAGGGTTTTAACACTACAAACCCTATAACGCAATAACTTTGTTTTATTGGAGGTTTTATGTTCTACCTTTTAAGAAAATCATTTTATGTAAAACCGAAACTTTTATTTAAGTATATTTTTTATGCGCTTCTGACAGTAATTTTTACCTCAATATGTATTTTGGTGGTTATGAGAAGAACAATCTATACAACTGAGGCACTTGAAAATCTGGTCAGTGAATCCGAAATCCGCGCAGTGCAGTCGGCAATTGTGGAATCGTGGTGGATACCGGTAGTAATTTTATTACTTGTCATCGGTATTCAGAGTTTGATAAGATTCCACAAAATAGTAGGTCCGATTTATGCTCTTGAAAAAATAATTTCTATGATAAAAGGCGGATATGTCGGCGGGCACATCACTTTACGCCGCGGCGACGAATTAAAAGACCTTGCATCGGAAGTAGAAAACATGTCAAATGCGTTAAAAAATTATGTGAAAAAAGATAGAAGTATAATCGCCGAAATTTCCGCCGAACTTGACAACATTGCAAAATTATCCAATCCGTCGGAAATAAAAAATCGTCTTTCCGAAGTAAAAAATAAACTTTCCAAAATTACAAGCGATTTTCACATAAACGAGTGATATGACGAAATTGCGGCTGAATTTCTGGGCGATGCAGATGTATACAGAATGCCCTTTGAAATATAAGTTCCATTATTTGGAGGGACTTGGAGCGTTGTATCACCAGGAAAGACCTTTTTTGGCTTTTGACGGAAGCATTCACAAAACACTTGCGGAATTTTTCAAGTTAAAATACCGTTCGCAAAAAACGCTTAAAGTTCTGCAGGATTTACTTAAAAAAAATTGGGTGTCAAAAGGATATGTTTCTAAAGAAGAAGAAGCGGACTGGAGGAGCCAGGCGAACTCGCTTTTAGAGAGATTTTCAAAAACATTTGATTTGCATATAGAACCGTATTTTGTGAACGAATATTTTGAAATACCGGTCGGCGGGGACATACTTTTCGGAACGATAGACCGCGTTGATAAAACCGAGGATGGCTATGAAATTATTGACTACAAAACCCGCCGGACACTGTTCAGCCAGGAAGAGGTGGAAAACGACCTGCAACTTGCAATTTTTCAACTCGCCTGCAGTAAAAAATATAATATTTTTGCCGCTCAGTTATCAATACTATTTTTGAGTTTTGATAAAAAAATAACCGCAGTAAAGCCGCAGGAAAACGTAGAACAAACCGAAAAAAATTTCATTAAACTTTCAGAAACAATAAAAAAAGACACGGAATTTAAGCCCAATCCCAATCCTTTTTGCAATGTCTGTGATTACAATGTTATATGTCCTGCGATGGGCGTGGGTCTTGAAGTGATAAAATCCGTGGACAAAGAAGAGGAATTCAGAAAGACGGTAAAACATCTGGAGATGATGAGAAACGATCTTTATGCACTTCACAAGGCATCCGGCGATATCGCCGGCATTCTTGAGGTATCCGTCTTGCTTGATAAAATTTTAGGCGTATTTGTGGAAATCGCAAAGGTTGAAAAAGGGCTTTTGTGCGTTCGCGGCGAGACCGGGAAATTTTCACCCGCAGTTGCCCGCGGTATTACCGGAATAAACGAATTGTGTCCCGCCGGCAGTTGCGATATGAAAATTAAAAATTCAGAAATAGTAAAAGACCTATCTTCCGACGAAAGGTTTGCACATCTTTCTAAAAAAATACAGGACGTGAAATCGGCGCTCATTCTTCCTCTCACCGTTAGCGAAAGAACTGAGGAAGTGTTAATTTTGATGAATAAAAAAAACAGGACGGAATGGGGGAATTACGATTTGGTTTTTTTGGGCAATCTTGCCGACCATGCCGCGATTGCGCTTCACAATGCCCAACTGTACGAACTTGCGATTACCGACGGTCTTACCAAACTTTTTATTCACAGATATTTTCAGAATCGTTTAGAGAGCGAACTAATCCGTGCGAAAAGATACAACTCAAATATCTCGCTTTTGATGTTGGACATTGACCATTTCAAAAAAGTGAATGATGCCTACGGTCATCAGGAAGGCGACTATGTGCTTAAAAAATTTGCGAAAATAATTTCAGACCACATCAGAAAGGTTGATATAGCGGCAAGATACGGCGGCGAAGAGTTTGCCATAATTCTTCCTGAAACAGGCATAACGGGCGCCGAACAGGTTGCGGAACATCTTCGCTATCTTATTGAGAAGGAGTGTTTCACGATTGACGGTAAATCCGTGCCGATAACGACAAGCATTGGTGTTTCATCCTGGGACAAAGTTGTAAGCAAAGAGGAGTTTATAGGGCAGTCGGACAGGGCGCTTTATCAGGCGAAACACAAAGGAAGAAACAGAATTTGCAAATTTCCATCAAATCAGTAATAGCCGTAGCATTAATCCCGTTCGCAATCGGATTGTTAATATCATTCGGGAAACTTGTCGTTTCTCTAATACCTTTAAATTCTTCCGAAATCTGGTTTCTGACGGGTTTCGTGATTTTTTTTGCGGTTTTTCTGGTAAAATCGGTTCCCGGCCGAGTATATGTTTTTGGCCACGAGTTGACGCATGCATTTTGGACGATTTTGTTCAGAGGAAAGATTAAAGAATTTAATGTATCTTCAAAAAGCGGAAGTGTTATTACTAGCAAAAGCAATTTTTTGATATCTCTGGCGCCGTATTTTTTCCCCATCTATACATTTTTAATAATTTTCATTTTTTATATTCTTGCTTTTTTTTTACCTGTTTCAAAATATATTGAGTGGTTGTTTTTTTTCGTCGGGGTTTCATACTCTTTTCACATTTTTTTGAATTTTGAGTCGTTATCAATAGGTCAGTCGGATGTAAAAAAAACCGGTAAAGTATTTTCATATATCGTTATAACGATTCTGAATATTATTATGGCGGTTGTCGTGTTAAAATTTGTCGCCCCGGAAAAAATTATTATAAAAAAATATTTTTTTGAATCATGGACAGTTGCACTAAAAATATGTAAATTTGTTTGGAGGTACTTGACAGAACTTTATAATTTGATATAATAGCGGCAATTAAGAATTGAAAAATTGAAAATTAAGAATTATGGATTTTACTAAGGGGAGCATAAAATACTTTACATCCGTAAAGTACTTCGTCTGTCACCCTGAACTCGTTTCAGGGTCTATAGATGCTGAATCAAGTTCAGCATGACACCATCTTCCATGTAAAGTATATTCCGCTCTTGTTAGTAACATTCAATTCTCAACTCTTAATTCTCAATTCTTAATTGGTGTTTAAGGAGTTTCTATGTATGCGATAATTGAAGCAAGCGGAAAACAGTACAAAGTTGAAGAAGGCAAGACAGTAAAAATAGATAAACTTTCCCAAAAAATCGGCGATACGGTTGAGTTTAAATCAATTTTTACATCGGACAAAGGCAAAAAAATCAGCACTGATTCGACAAAAGTAATAGGTAAGGTCGTCGGAAACATCAAAGATAAAAAAATAATTGTCTTCAAAAAACGACCTAAAAAGGGCTACAAAAAAACAATCGGTCACAGACAAAATTATACTGAAGTGGAAATTACAAAAATCGGTTAGGAGGCAGGGTGCGAAAAAGTGGTTAAGTGGCTAAGTGGTTAGTAATGTCATTGCGAGGGACTTTAGTCCCGTGGCAATCTGTTACTTAATCACTAATCACTAATCACTAATCACTGGTGTTAACATGGCACACACAAAATCTCAGGGTTCAACGGGTAACGGTCGGGATTCTGCCGGCCAGCGGTTGGGAGTAAAATGTTTTGAAGGCGAGATTATTCCGGCAGGAAGCATTATCGTGCGTCAGCGCGGCAGAAAATATCATGCAGGAATAAATGTCGGTGTCGGCAAAGACGATACGCTTTTCGCAAAGATCACCGGCAAACTTAAATTTCAGTGGGGCACCGGCGACCGTAAAAAGGTAAGCGTAATTCCGTCGTAAACTTACGCGGATTACCGCCGATTTGGCACCAATTAAACGCGGATTACCGCTGATTTTATCTGCGGACATCTGCGTTTTTTGTCTGCGGTTATCTGCGTTTCATTTATGTTTATAGATAAAGCGAAACTTTTTGTCAAAGCGGGAAAGGGCGGTGACGGATGCCTTTCTTTTCTGCGCGAAAAATTCAGGCCGTTCGGCGGTCCTAATGGAGGCAACGGTGGTCGCGGCGGCGATGTAATAATTGTCGGCGATGAAAACCTCAAAACGCTTTTGGATTTGCAAAGACATTCTCATTACAGAGCGAAAGAAGGAGAACAGGGCAGGGGCAATAATTGTTACGGTAAATCGGCGGAAAATCTTGTAATAAAAGTTCCGCTCGGCACGATTGTTAAAAAAAACGGCGCTATTATACAGGACATAACAAAACATCATCAGGAAATTATTGTTGCCGCCGGCGGCCGCGGTGGCAGAGGCAATGCCTCATTTAAGTCGTCAAAAAATACCGCGCCCAGAATTTCGGAATCAGGTCAGCCGGGCGAGGAATGCACGGTAGAACTTGAACTTAAATTAATCGCGGATGTCGGAATTATAGGCTATCCCAATGCCGGAAAATCAACTTTTTTGGCAAAAATATCGCAGGCAAGACCGAAAATAGCGGATTATCCGTTCACTACTTTATCGCCGAATTTGGGTGTAGTACATTTGTACGATAAAACGCTTGTATTTGCTGACATACCGGGGCTTATTGACGGCGCCGCTTCCGGCCGCGGTCTGGGCCATGATTTTTTGAGGCACATAGAACGGACGAAAATTATTCTTCATATTGTTGATGCTTTCGGATATGGCAACAAAAATGCCTATTCAACTTATCTGGCAATCAACAAAGAATTAAAAAAATACTCCGAGAAACTTGCTAAAAAATTACAGGTTGTAGCAATCAATAAAATTGACATACCGTCGTCGGAAAAAGCGATAAAAATGTTTAAGAAAAAAGGAAAAAAAGTTTTCCCGATTTCAGCAGCAAATAATACGGGTGTAAAATCGGTATCGGAAGAAATTTATAAAAAAATTAAAACAGTGAAAGAAGAAGTTCCTGCTGAAATAAAAAGCGCACATTATAAATACGAGCCGGAATTTGCCATTCGTAAAAAGGGAAATGTTTTTGAAATTACAGGCAGAAAAATAATTGACCTTGTTGCAATGACCAATTTCAAGGAGTTAGAATCAGCGAGAAGATTTCAGAATATACTGAAAAAAATCGGTATTGACCAACGGCTGAAAGAAGAGGGTGTAAAAACCGGCGACACGGTTAAGGTGGGGAATTATGAGTTCAGTTATGAAGAATAGGGTTATCGTAAAAATCGGAAGCGGACTTATTGCATCGCAGAATGTTATCTCAAAAATCGCCGAGGGAATTGCTTCATTTCACAACATGAAAAATGAAATTATTATTGTTTCCTCCGGCGCTATTGCGACGGGTATGTTAAAATTGTCTCTCAAAAAAAAGCCCTCTGATTTACCTTCAAAACAAGCCGCAGCATCCGTAGGTCAGGTAGATGTTATGAATAAATGGACAAATGTCCTTTTAAAATACGGCATTTCCGTTGCGCAGATACTTCTTACAAAAAATGATTTTGAGGATAGAAGCAAATACCTTAACGCAAGAAACACGATTCTGAAACTTTTATCGTGGAAAGTAATTCCTATCATTAACGAAAACGATACCGTTGCTACGGAAGAAATTAATTTTGGAGATAACGATACGCTTTCGGCAATCGTTGCCTCAAAAGTTGCCGCCGACCATTTGATAATTTTCACCGATGTTGACGGTCTTTATAATGGAAATCCAAAAAAAAATAAAAATGCGGAACTAATTTTAGAAGTAAGAAAAATTTCTGTTGATATTGAAAAATATGCAACATCCGATGCCGGCTGCGGATTTTCGGTCGGCGGAATGCTGTCAAAAATAGAAGCCGCAAAAATTGCAACTGCTTCCGGTATTGAAACACATATAGCAAACGGCAAAAAAAATGTATGTATTTCGGATATAATTTCCGGTCGCGTTAGGTGCACGAGATTTTTAACAGATGTTAAAATTGACGGCAGGAAAAAATGGATTGCTTTCGGCGCAAGCGTTTCCGGAAAAATTTTTATTGACGAAGGCGCCGCAAAAGCAATACTTGAAAAAGGCAAATCACTGCTGCCTTCGGGCATTACGAAAATAGAAGGAAATTTCACAAAAGGCGCCGTTGTAAGCGTTGTCCGCGAAAACTCTGAAATCGCCAAAGGGCTTGTTTTCTATTCATCGGATGAAATAGAAAAAATCAAAGGACACAAATCGCAAGATATAGAAAAAATCCTCTGCCGAAAGGATTACGACGAGGTAATTCACCGTGACAATCTTGCTTTGGTTGTGTAAAAAAACTTTATTTGATAGAACAAAAATATGGTTCTGTAAAGTAAAAAATGGTAGCCACAGAATGACACAGAAAAACACAGAAAAAGACTTTTCAGTGAAATTCTGTGATAATCTGTGGCTAAATTACAGAACCAAAAATATTTTATGTAGGAGAAAAATGAAATCCAAATTTATCTTAATTATTGGGGATTTTTGCTGGTGGGCAATGCAGGGTTTGAACCTGCGACCCCTCCCGTGTGAGGGGAGTGCTCTCCCGCTGAGCTAATTGCCCGGAACATTTATTCTGGGACATAAGTCCCGTAAAAAACAATTTTTGCAGTCGGGTTTTTGTGCCTTGCAAATATTTCTTCCGTGTTCTATTAAAAGATTGGAAAGAGCAAACCAATCGCCTCTATCAAAAATTTTCATCAAGTCCTGCTCTATTTTTTCGGGACTGTTGTTTTTAGAAAGCCCCAAACGAAACGACAAACGTTTTACATGCGTATCAACCGCGATACCAAAAATTTTCCCGAAAGCATTCCCTAACACGATATTCGCCGTTTTTCTTGCAACTCCGGGAAGTTCCAACAAATTTTCCATAGTATCGGGAACTTTACCGCTATATTTTTCGTCAATAATTTTGCAGGCGCCTATTATATTTTTTGCCTTGTTGTGATAAAAACCGGCAGATTTTATTTCCTGTTCAAAAACTTTTGGCGCGGCGGCGGCGTAATCGGATGCTTTTTTATATTTAGCAAAAAGAAACGGAGTAATTTTATTGACCCGTTCATCCGTGCATTGTGCGGAAAGAATTGTTGCAACGAGAATTTCCAGCGGATTTGAAAATGTCAATGCTGTTTTTTTTACATCGGGATAATATTTTTTCAGCCGTGATAATATCTCAACAGCAGAATTTTTCATTTTAAATCCCGCTAAAGCGGAACAAGTTTTTTAATTTTTAATTGACTTTGTTGGGCTCTGAGGGACTTGAACCCCCGACCCGCTGATTATGAGTCAGCTGCTCTGACCAACTGAGCTAAGAGCCCGCTTGCCGTCTATGTTTTAATATTTTCTATTTTCTCGTCGGTAAATTGCAAGAACATTTTTCTATTTTTGACAACTTCTGACATTTCCCGATATCTTAAAAAACGATGTTGTTTTCAGTGCCATTACGAATTTTTTACAAATGGGTTTCAGCCTAAAAACTTTCCAAGTGATATTATTTTACAAAAATAACTTATTTTGTCAATAACTAAATTTTTATGATTATGATAATGTAAAAAAAGTTGACATTCCAAAATTTATTTAGTAAAATGAAAAAAGGGATTAAGTGATAAGTTGTAAGGATTAAGAAACTTAATACTTAAAGCGGACCCCGTATGTCATTCCGTGCTTGACACGGAATCTACGGGGTAAACTCAGTGAGCGACTTAATCCTTAATCCGAGGCTGTTAAAAGTTAAGTAATATACAGGATTTCAGTTTCTCTATAAGAGGTCAAACAAAAACATATAAGGCAGACGAGGTAGGACCTATTTGTAAAAAATGTTTATCAGAGGGTAAAATCAAACAGCGTGGTCTATCTACAATATATTACTAAGGGGAGCATAAAATACTTTACATCCGTAAAGTACTTCGTCTGTCACCCTGAACTCGTTTCAGGGTCTATAGATGCTGAATCAAGTTCAGCATGACACCATCTTCCATGTAAAATATATTCCGCTCTTGTTAGTATATCAAAAGATTGACGGAAAGTCAAGAAAAAACGATGGAAAAGCAGTAAAAATATCAGGGAAAATGTCTAAAAGATAGCAAAAGATGGTAATAGAGCGTTGAGACGGTAAGGAGGGTTTCCGACGGGGAAATGTGGGGGTAAAGCAAATTTTTACTCAGTAGAATTTCCGTCGGTAAATCAAACTTTTAACTGGCTCAATCCTGAACGGAGGTATCGGTTATGAAAACGGCAAGGGATGTTTTGGCGGATGTGAAACGGGAAAATGTGCAGTTTATCAAGTTGTGGTTTGTTGATATTCTCGGTGTTTTGAAGTCATTCACAATTACACAGAGGGAACTGGAAGGTGGATTATCGGAAGGAATGGGTTTTGACGGCTCCTCAATTGAGGGCTTTGCGAGAATTTTTGAATCGGATTTAATTGCCAAACCCAATCCGGAAACTTATGTTATACTTCCGTGGCGGACTCAGGAAGAAAAAGTAGCGAGAATGTTTTGCGATATATTAAATCCCGACGGAACTCATTATGACGGCGACACGAGATATATCTTGAAAAAAAATCTTGATGAAGCGAAAAAACTCGGGCTTACTTTTAATGTCGGTCCGGAATTGGAATATTTTTATTTCAAGTCGGATAAGTCGCCGGAAATAATTGACGAAGGCGGCTATTTTGATTATGTCCCTCTTGACGAAGCGCAGGATTTGAGGCGTGACACAGTTCTCAATCTTGAAAAGATGGGAATAAAAGTTGAGTACTCGCATCACGAGGTCGCACCGAGTCAGCATGAAATTGATCTGCGTTTCACCGATGCACTTACAATGGCTGACAATGTGATGTCCTACAAAGTCGTCGTCAAACAGGTTGCATATTCAAAAGGTCTTTACGCTACATTTATGCCCAAGCCGTTGTTCGGTGAAAACGGTTCCGGAATGCATGTCCATCAATCGCTTTTTAAGGGAAACAAAAATGCCTTTTTCGACGCAAAAGACAAATATCATTTATCGACGCTTGCAAAAAGTTATATCGCAGGTGTCTTAAAACATGTTCCGGAAATCTGTGCGATTACAAATCAATGGGTGAACTCTTACAAGCGTTTGGTTCCAGGTTATGAAGCGCCGGTTTATATCTCGTGGGCGAGCAGAAATCGCTCGGCTCTTGTCCGCGTTCCTATGTACAAGCCCGGAAAAGAAATTGCAACCCGAATTGAATTGCGGTTCCCTGACCCCGCATGTAATCCGTATCTCGCGTTTTCGGTAATGCTTGCCGCCGGTCTTGACGGTATAAAAAAGAAACTGCCGCTGGCCGAACCGATAGAAAAAGATATTTTCCACATGACGGAAGAAGAGCGATTATCAGAAAAAATATTTTCACTGCCGGGTTCTTTAATTGAAGCGATTGAACTTGCAGAAAAAAGCGAACTTTTAAAAAAGACGCCCGGGGAACATATATTCAACAAATTTATAGAAAACAAAAAGATAGAGTGGGATATGTATCGCACGCAGATTACCGACTACGAACTCAAAAAATATCTGCCGATACTGTAAGGGCAATTAAAAATTAAAAGTTAAAAATGAAAAACGGTGGTATATTGTTTTATAAAATTTTTCACATAAATTTTTAATTTTAAATCCCGCTAAAGCGGGACAAGTTTTTACATTTTTAATTGGTTTTGATATGGGATGTTCAATAGCAGGAATAATTGACGAGAAAGGGAACAGGTTTTCCGGCGAAGAGATAATTCATGCAATCTCAAAAATGTATCTGCGTGCGAACGGTCTCGGCGGCGGTTTTGCCGGCTATGGTATTTATCCCGCTCATAAAGACGAATTTTGTTTTCACATAATTTATAACGATGAGAAAGCGCGCGAAAATACTGAAAGTTATCTGAAACATGATTTTGAAATTGTAAAAGAAGAGCCCATCCCGACGCGAACGGTAAAGTCAATCGTCAATCGCCCGCTATTATTCCGATATTTTCTCAGAGTAAAAGACGAAATCAAAAAACAGTTTTATGAAATGACCCAAGAGGACATTGTGATGCGCTCCGTTATGAAAATAAATGCCGCTCAATCCGGTGCATTTGTGATTTCTTCAGGTAAAAATATGGGAATATTCAAAGGTGTCGGTTTTGCATCAGACATCGGGAAATTTTACAAACTTGAAGAATACAGCGGCTATTGCTGGCTCGCCCACGACAGATTTCCGACGAATACTCCCGGCTGGTGGGGAGGCGCTCATCCTTTCGGGCTTTTGAATTTTTCAATCGTTCACAATGGAGAAATATCGTCTTACGGAATAAACAAGAGATACCTTGAAGAGTTCGGATATCAGTTGACACTACATACGGACAGCGAGGTGATTCTTTATCTTTTTGATTTACTTTTAAGAAAACACAAATTACCGATGGCGGTTGCCCATAAAATTTTGTGCCCACCGCTGTGGTCGGAAATAGAAAGAATGCCGGATGTTTCAAAAAACTTTTTTGAAACATTACGGATAATTTACGGAAGCGCCCTGATAAATGGGCCATCGGCAATAATCGTTTCCGACGGTAAAATGATGTTCGGATTTACCGACCGTCTTAAACTTAGACCGTTAGTTGCCGCAAGGAACGGTTCTAAATTTTATTTAGCATCCGAGGAATGTGCCATACAGGAAGTTTGTCCGCTTAAAAAAGGCGATGTTTTTTTTCCAAAAGTCGGCGAACCTGCGATAGGGAAGTTGAGATCGCAGATGACCGCAGATAAAAAGCAACGCAGATGACCGCGGATTTATCAGCGGCAATCGTCGTTGTTATCGGCGGTAATCAGCGGATGTATATGAAAAAATCATTATTATTTCCGGATTTTACAGTTACAAGAGACCCTGATAAATGTATACAATGCGAGGTATGTGTCCGCCAGTGCGCATTTGAGGCGCATTCTTTTGATAAAGCAGCGAACAAAATTGAAACGGATAATTCAAAATGCGTCGGCTGTTTGCGTTGTGCGACAATGTGTCCGACAGGAGCGCTCACAGTTTCTGAATATCAGCAGAATATCAAAAAAAATAAAAATTGGACGGAAAAGCAACTGAAAGAATTGTATAAACAGGCGGAAACCGGCGGAATTCTCTTAACAGGAATGGGAACGGATAAGGATTATAAAATTATTTGGGACCATATATTGCTTGATGCCGCACAGGTTACAAATCCGTCTATTGACCCTTTGCGAGAACCGATGGAACTTCGCACATATTTGGGAAGCAAACCGGATAGAATCAAATTACAAATTACAAATTACAAATTACAAACGAAACTTCCGCCTCAACTGAAATTGGAAACACCCATTCTTTTTTCTGCGATGAGTTACGGTGCTATTTCGTTGAATACAATGCGTGCCCTTGCCCGTGCTGCTGATGAATGCGGAATTTTTTACAATACCGGCGAGGGCGGCCTTCCGAAAGAACTATACAAATACGGGAAAAATACGATTGTTCAAGTCGCTTCCGGCAGGTTCGGCGTCGACTCGGATTATTTGGATGTTGCTAGTGCCGTTGAGATAAAAGTTGGGCAGGGCGCAAAACCCGGAATCGGCGGACATCTTCCCGGAGAAAAAGTAACGGAGGAAATTTCTCGAATAAGAATGATACCGACGGGCACGGATGCGCTTTCACCCGCTCCGCATCACGACATCTATTCAATTGAGGATTTGTCGCAGTTGATTTATTCGCTGAAAGAAGCGACATGCTACAAAAAACCGATAAGCGTAAAAGTTGCCGCCGTACATAATATCGCAGCAATTGCATCCGGCATCGTAAGAGCGGGTGCGGATATTGTCGCTATTGACGGACTTCGCGGCGGAACGGGTGCGGCACCGACGAGGATAAGGGATAATGTCGGGATTCCGATTGAACTTGCGATTTCTGCGGTTGACAGTCGTTTAAGAGAAGAGGGAATACGAAACCGGGCATCTATTATTGCCGCCGGCGGTTTCAGGAATTCCGCCGATGTAGTAAAAGCAATCGCCCTCGGTGCCGATGCAGTTTATATCGGTACTGCTGCACTTGTCGCGATGGGTTGTCATCTCTGCCAAAAATGTTACACAGGAAAATGCAACTGGGGGATAGCGACGCAGGACCCGTATCTTGTCAAGCGGCTGAATCCGGAAATTGCCGCCCGTCGGCTTGTGAATTTAATCAAAGCGTGGAGTCACGAGATAAAGGAAATGATGGGCGGTATGGGAATAAATGCTGTTGAGTCGCTGCGCGGCAACCGTCTGCGTCTACGAGGATTTGACCTGCACGAAAACGAACTGAAAATTCTGGATATTAAACCTGCAGGAGAAAGTTTATGAATGAACCACGAATGCACGAAATTAAAAAAATCTGACAGGATTTACAGGATAAAAATCAGAAGTTAAAATCCTGTTAATCTTGTCAAAATAGTTTTCAGTTTTTTTTCGTGTTTTCGTGGTTAAAATATATGAAACGAATTTACTTCAAAGAAGAATATTGTATGGCATGCCGGTTGTGCGAAATTGCATGTCTTGTCGCCCATTCAAAATCAAAAAAAATAATTAAGGCGTATAAAGAGGAATTCCCGAATTTAACGCCGCGGTTGATAATTGAACAAAAAGGTCCGCTTTCATTTGCAATTCAATGCCGCCATTGTAATGATGCGCCTTGCGTGGAAGCATGTGTTACCGGTGCAATGAAACTGGATAAAAGAACAGGACTCGTTTCGCACGACCGCGAAAAATGCGTCGGTTGTTGGATGTGCGTTATGTCGTGTCCGTTCGGAGTAATTTTAATGGATACGAAAGAGAAAAAAGTTGCTACCAAATGTGACCTGTGTGCGGATGTCGGCTCGCCGGCTTGCGTTGATGCCTGTCCGAATGAAGCGCTTGTGTATAAAGAAAGTGAGAAAGTTAAGAAAATAATGTAGCCCCCGACTTGTAGCCGACCCTTTAGGGTTGGGAATTGGGGGTGAGCGAAGCGAATATGAAAAGCAGTGAAAAAATTGTAATTATCGGAAGTTCCGTTGCAGCGATTTCTGCGATAGAGACCATTCGCGAGAAAAATAAAAATTTATTGATAACTGTTATTACAAAGGATAAGGATTTGTTTTATTCCCGTCCGCTTATTTCGCATATAAATCTCACCGATGGACAGCGTTATTACCGCGACAAAAACTTTTTCAGAAAAAATAATGTGAACTTGGTTTTTGGCGAAGCGATTATCGTAAAAAATGATTCTGTTATTCTAAAAAACAGGAAGAACATAAAATTCTCAAAACTGCTTCTTGCCGTCGGCGGAAAACCAATAATTCCCGATGTAAAGGGAATAAACGGTAAAAACGTTTTTACATTGACAACAAAAGTTGACGCCGATAACATTAAGAAATTCTGTAAAAATAAAAAGCACGTAGTAGTAATCGGATGCGGAATGATAGGAATAAAAGCCGCTGAATTTCTGAAATGCCTCGGGTTGGATGTTTCAATAGTTGAACTTATGAATAGACCGTTTGCCTCAGTGCTGGATGACAAATCCGGCAAAATTATCGCGGATGAAATAAAAAAACATACGAAACTTATCCTGAATAACTCCGTCTCTGAGATAAAAGAAAATCAATGTATTCTAAAAAATGGAGAGAAAATTCTTGCTGATATTGTTATCTGCGCAATCGGTGTTGTGCCGAATACGGATATTGCAGAAAAATCGGGTATAAAAGTAAATTGTGGAATTGCGGTTGACTCTCAAATGAGAACCTCAAAAAAAAATGTTTATGCCACCGGCGATTGTGTGGAATCGTTGGATATTCTTAAATGTGAGAAAAGGCCGCTTCCGATATGGCCGATTGCATTCAGGCAAGGTGCCGTTGCGGGCAGCAATATTATAGGCGGTGATGCCAGATATGACGGAAGTTTCGTGAGAAATTCGGTGAATGTTTTCGGGTTGCCATTGATTACGCTCGGATTAAGCAACGAAAAAGCCGGCGAAGAAATTGTAAATTCCTCTGAAAAATTAAAAGTGTACAAAAAAGTAATAGTAAAAGACGGCAAAATCATTGGAGCGATTTTTATCGGCGATATATCCCGTGCGGGAATATTTACCGGAATGATAAAAGACGGGATTGATGTTTCAAATTTCAAGAATGAAATATTTTCGGAGAATTTCGGCTATATTTATGTCCCGAAGGAGTTTCGTTCAAAAGAGGTAGTGCCGATTGAGATATGATTATAAACGCAAACAATCTTACACATAAAGAACTGAATAAAAAAATAAGAGCAGCAGTTGAAAATAACACAAAAAAAATTGACCTTAAAAATATCAATGGTCAGAGATATATCGCCTCGGGGCTTAAATCGGATGTAAAAATTGAAATACATGGTACTGCCGGAAACGACCTCGGAAGTTTTATGAGCGGACCGGAAATAAATGTTTTCGGAAATGCCCAGGATTGCGTGGCAAATACTATGGATGCCGGAAAAATAGCGGTTCACGGTTCCGTCGGAGATATTCTCGGATACGGTATGCGCGGCGGGAAGGTCTTCATTAAAGGTGATGCAGGTTATCGTGCAGGAATACATATAAAATCATATGAAGAAATGGTCCCCGTTATAGTTATAGGCGGCAGTGTTCGTGATTTTTTCGCCGAGTATATGGCCGGCGGAATTATGATTCTTTTAGGTTTGTCAGGTGATAAAAATTGTAGGCACGAATTTATTCGTGCAAATTTTATAGGCACAGGAATGCACGGCGGAACGATTTACATAAGAGGAAAAATAGCCAAAAGCCAACTGGGAAGGGAAGTGGAATTTGTGAAATTTGACAAATCCGACGATGAAATTATAAAAAAATATGTTTCTGAATTCTGCGGCAACTTCAAACTTGACTGTAAAAGAGTTCTGGGCGGAAAATTCGTAAAACTGAAAGCCATCTATCGCAGGCCCTACGGCATAATCTATGCGTATTACTAAGGGGAGCATAAAATACTTTACATCCGTAAAGTACTTCGTCTGTCACCCTGAACTCGTTTCAGGGTCTATAGATGCTGAATCAAGTTCAGCATGACACCATCTTCCATGTAAAGTATATTCCGCTCTTGTTAGTAACTAAAATCAGGAGGTATTGAGTTATGTCAGTTATCAGCGATGTTATCGCAAAGGTTAAGCAGAAAGACAGCGACCAGCCGGAGTTTATTCAGGCGGTAAGCGAGGTTATGGAGACATTAGAGCCGACGGAGAAAAAACATCCGGAGTTCGTCAAAGCGAAAATTTATGAAAGAATTGTTGAACCCGACAGAATGATAATTTTTAAGGTTCCGTGGGTTGATGATAAAGGCGAAGTTCAGGTCAACAGGGGTTTTCGCGTTCAGTTTAACAATGCGATTGGTCCGTATAAGGGCGGGTTGCGGTTCCATCCTTCCGTCAATCTCAGCATCGTAAAATTTCTTGGTTTTGAACAAATTTTTAAGAACTCGCTTACAACTCTTCCTATGGGTGGTGCCAAAGGCGGTTCGGATTTTGATCCGAAAGGTAAATCGGATATGGATGTGATGTGGTTCAGCCAATCCTTTATGAGAGAATTGTACAGACATATAGGTGCGGATATTGATGTTCCTGCCGGTGATATCGGCGTAGGCGGCCGGGAAATCGGGTATATGTTTGGTTATTATAAGAAAATCACAAACACATATGAAGGTGTTCTGACGGGTAAAGGACTTGAATACGGCGGTAGTTTAATAAGACCCGAAGCGACGGGTTACGGGCTTGTTTATTTTGTCGCCGAACAATTGGCAACCAGGAAAATGGATTTTAAGGACAAAATTGTAGCGATAAGCGGCGCTGGTAACGTGGCACAGTATGCCGTTGAGAAAGTGAATCAGCTCGGAGGAAAAGTGATTGCTCTCTCTGATTCCAATGACGCAATAGTTGATGAGTCCGGCATATCAGGTCCAAAATTGGATTACATAATGGAATTAAAAAATGTCAGAAGAGGAAGGATAAAGGAATATGCGCAGAAATATAAAAAAGTGGAATGTTTTAAGGGGAAGAGTATATGGGATGTTATTAAAGATAAAGGAATCAAGGTTGATATAGCATTGCCGAGCGCCACTCAAAATGAAATCAATGGAGAACAGGCGCAGGCATTGGTTAAAAACGGCTGTTTCTGTGTTTCGGAAGGTGCCAATATGCCCTGTAATCTGGATGCTATAAGAATTTTGCAAGTAAACAATGTCCTTTATGGTCCCGCAAAGGCGGCAAATGCGGGTGGTGTTGCGACATCCGGTCTTGAAATGAGCCAGAACAGTTTGCGACTTTCATGGACAAGAGAAGAAGTTGATAACCGGCTTTTGGTAATTATGAAAAATATTCACCAGTCCTGTCTTTCCGCCGCGGAATCTTACGGTTGTAAGGGTGATTATTTAGCAGGGGCAAATATTGCAGGATTTCTGAAAGTTGCCAAAGCGATGATTGCATATGGTGTTGTATAATTTTTGGAGGGTTATTTAGTGAAAAAAATTCTTATTTCGGATCCGCTGGTAAAAGAAGGCGTAGAAATCCTGAAAAAAAATCCGGAATTTTCGGTTGATGTAAAAACGGGAATGAAGCCGGAAGAACTATTACGGATTATCGGCG
>Ga0210017_1001785_pt1 | contig 18700 bp, 17 predicted proteins | sample CryGeyCG2014_020_FD_183966 | JGI IMG/M metagenome (GOLD analysis project Ga0210017, IMG submission 183966) | Groundwater microbial communities from aquifer - Crystal Geyser CG08_land_8/20/14_0.20 (SPAdes) (version 2) | ecosystem: Environmental > Aquatic > Deep subsurface > Groundwater | place... | reverse complement strand
GTTTGCCGGACATCTCCCATTGCAGGTCGTAGTCAAGTCCGTGTTGGTCGAGGATGGCATGCACTCTGGACTTCAACGATTCAGTGGTGCTGGCCGTGGAATGGCGGAAGTTGAACAGGATCTCCACTGTGCCCGGCACGACATTGGTCGCCCCGGTGCCGCCATGGATGTTGGAGATCTGCCAGGAAGTCGGCGGGAAGTATTCGTTGCCCTCGTCCCACACGGTCGCTGCCAGTTCGGCGATGGCGGGCGCGGCGAGGTGGATCGGATTCTTCACCAGATGCGGATACGCGATATGACCCTGCACACCTTTCACGATCAGGGTGCCGGAAAGCGAACCGCGCCGCCCGTTCTTGATGGTGTCGCCAAGTTTGCCGACGCAGGTCGGCTCGCCGACGATGCAGTAATCGAGCCGTTCGCCACGTTCCCGCAAGGCTTCCACCACGCGCACCGTGCCATCCACCGCGATGCCCTCTTCGTCCGAGGTGAGCAGCAGTGCGATGGAACCGCGATGCTGCGGAAATTGCGCGACAAACTTTTCCGTGGCGGTGATGAAGGCGGCGATGGAGCCTTTCATGTCGGCCGCGCCGCGCCCGAACAGCATGCCGTCGCGCACGGTGGGGGTGAACGGATCGCTGTCCCATTTGTGCACCGGGCCGGTCGGGACTACATCGGTGTGCCCGGCGAAACACACGACCGGCGCCGTATCCCCGCGCCGCGCCCACAGGTTATCCACCTCGCTGTGGCGCATCTTCTCCAGATTGAAATCGAGCGGGACGAGACGGGCGCCGAGGATGTCGAGACAGCCGTCGTCCATCGGCGTCAGCGAATGGCGGGCAATGAGTTGTTTGGCTAACGTCAGGGTGTCGCTCATAACTTGAGTTCTTCGTAGTCGGTTGGGTTGAATCCGGTTGCCAGCACTGTGCCGTTACGTTCCAGCACCGGACGTTTGATGACGTTGGGTTTTTCCAGCATCAGGGTCATGGCGGCGGCATCGTCCTTGATCGAGCGCTTCACCTCATCCGGCAACTGGCCCCAGGTCGGGCCGGTCTTCTTCAGCAGCCGCTGCCAGCCGATTTGGTTTAGCCAGCCGGAGACCAGGGATGCGGTGACACCTTGTTTCTTGAAATCGTGAAATTCATATTCGACGCCGTGCGCGTCCAGCCATGCGCGAGCCTTCTTCACTGTGCCGCAGTTCGGGATGCCATACAGTTTCATCAAGCGTCAGTCCGGCAGGTTGAGCGTGATGCCGTCAAACTTGACTGCGGGTGCGCTGGGGGCTGCAGGTGGATTCTCGTTTGGATTGAACGCCTTGACCTTGCTGGTCTGTGAATAATCGATGAGCGATGCCAGATTGCTGGCGGAATCTGCATTGAGCAAGGCTTCTTCCTTGGTGATCTCGCCCGATTTAAAGAGTTTGTACAGTGCCTGCTCGAATGTCTGTGAACCCTGCGAGACGCTCTGTTCGATCGCTTCGCGGATCTTTTCAATCTGGTCGTTCTTGATCAGGTCGGCGATCAACGCCGAATTGAGCAGTACTTCCACTGCGGGGACCTGATTGCCCTGCACATTACGGATCAGGCGCTGTGAAATGACCGCGCGCAGACACATGGACAGGTCGGACAGCACGCTTTGCCGCGCGTCGTAAGGGAAGAAATTCACGATACGATTGAGCGCGTGGTAGCTGTTGTTGGCGTGCAGGGTGGACAGACACAAGTGGCCGGTCTGGGCGAAGATCAAGGCATGCTTCAATGTGTCGCGGTCGCGTATTTCGCCGATCATCAGCACATCCGGCGCCTCGCGCATGGCGCTGACCAGCGCCGCGCCGTAATCTTCGGTGTCTGTACCGATCTCGCGCTGGTTCACGATGCATTTGTCGTGATGGATCAAATATTCGATCGGGTCTTCGATGGTCAGGATGTGGCCGCTGCTACTGTGGTTGCGATGCTGAATCATGGAAGCCAGCGTGGTCGATTTGCCCGACCCGGTGGCGCCAACCATCAACACCAGGCCGCGCTTTTCCCGGATCAATCCCTTCAACACGGCGGGCAGATTGAGTGCCTCGACATCCAGTACCTCGCCACGGACGTAGCGGATGACGACGGCGATACTGCCGCGCTGGCGGAATACGTTGACGCGAAAGTTGCCGATCTCCGGCATGCGGTAGGAGAAGTTCATCTCCATATGCATCTCGAAGTCGGCAATCTGCGCCGGCTTCATCATTTCGTAAGCGATCTGCCTGACCTGTTCCCCAGTCAATTTCTGCTGGTTGACCGGCATCACCACACCGTTGATCTTGATATTGATCGGTGCGCCGACCGAGAAGAACAGGTCGGAGGCCAGTTTGTCTGCAGCGAGTTGCAACAGCGGAGTCACGATCATGGTGTCACCTCGTAAAGACAGGAATTAGGATTTTGGAATTAGGATTTGGAGTTGGCTAAATCCTGATTCTCAGTTCCCCAATCCTGATTAGATTCCCCGCAGTAGTTCATTGATGCCGACCTTGCCCAGTGTCTTGGCATCCACCTTCTTCACGATCACGGCGCAGTACAGGCTGTATTGGCCATCCGCCGAAGGCAGGCTGCCACTGACCACAACGGAACCGGCGGGCACGCGACCATAATGCACCTCGCCCGTTTCACGGTCGTAGATTTTGGTGCTCTGGCCGATGAACACGCCCATCGAGATCACCGCGCCTTCTTCCACGATCACCCCCTCGACGATCTCGGAACGTGCGCCGATGAAGCAGTTGTCCTCGATGATGGTGGGGTTGGCCTGCACCGGTTCCAGCACGCCGCCGATGCCGACGCCGCCGCTCAAATGCACATTCTTGCCGATCTGCGCACAGGAGCCGACCGTGGCCCAGGTATCGACCATGGTGCCTTCGTCCACATACGCGCCGATGTTGCAGTAGGACGGCATCAGTACCACGTTTTTCGCGATGAAAACACCGCGCCGCGCGGCGGCCGGCGGCACCACGCGGAAACCGCCTTCGCGGAACTCCTTGGAGTTGTAGTCGGCGAACTTGGACGGCACCTTGTCGAAATAGTTGGTGAAACCGCCCTTAATGAAGGCGTTGTCTTCGATGCGGAACGACAGCAGCACCGCCTTCTTGATCCATTGATGGGTGACCCATGCGCCATTGATCTTCTCGGCCACGCGCAGCTTGCCCTGGTCCAGATATTCGATCACCGTGTTGAGGGTTTCCTTCAGTTGCGCATCGACATTGCGCGGCGTGATCTCGGCGCGGCGTTCAAAGGCTTCTTCGATGATGGCTTGCAAATGGGGCATGGCGGTTCCTTGTTTAATAAAATTGGTAGTCATCCGGCAGGTCGGGCTGAAGCCCGACATGTCGGGTTAACACCCGACCTACAAAGAACGGGTGAATTCGGCGATGCGTCGTGCCGCTTCCAGCGATTCCCCCAGATTGGCGACCAGTGCCAGCCGGATGAAATTGGCACCGGGGTTGATTCCGTGTGCCTCACGGGCAAGGAAGCTACCCGGCAGCACGGACACATTATAGTCGCGGTATAGCTGTTGCGCGAAGGCGGTGTCGGCAATCGGGGTGCGTACCCAAAGATAGAAGCCGGCATCCGGTTTCGCCACGGGCAATACGGGTGCGAGCAGTTTGATGACCTGGTCGAACTTTTCCGCATACAGGCGGCGGTTTTCTGCGACATGAACCTCGTCGTTCCAGGCAGCGATGGTTGCGGCCTGAATCGCCGGGTTCATCGCGCAACCGTGATAAGTGCGATACAGCGCGAATTTTTCCAGCAGGCCGGCATCACCCGCGACAAAACCGGAGCGCATGCCCGGCACATTGGAGCGCTTGGACAGGCTGGAAAATACCACCAGATTCTTGTAATCGGTGCGGCCGAGTTGTTGCGCGGCCTGCAACGCGCCAAGCGGTTTTTCCGTGCCGAAGTAGATCTCCGAATAGCACTCGTCCGCCGCGATGACGAAGCCGTAACGGTCGCTCATTTCGAACAGGGTTCGCCACTCGGCCTGCGGCATCACGCGCCCGTTCGGATTGCCCGGCGAGCAGACATAGACGAGTTGCGCGCGTTGCCAGACTGCCTGCGGCAGTTGCGCAAAGTCCATCGCGTAGTTGTCCGCGGGAAGTGTGTTGAAAAAGTGCGGGGTGGCCCCGGCCAGGAATGCCGCGCCTTCGTAAATTTGATAGAAGGGGTTGGGGCAGATCACCACCGGGTCGGTCCGGCTGCGGTCGATCACCGCCTGGGCGAAGGCAAACAAGGCCTCGCGACTGCCGTTCACCGGCAACACCTGGGTTTTGGCATCCGGTGCAGGAATAGCGTAACGGCGCGCCAGCCAGCCGGCAATGGCGCCGCGCAGGGCGTCGCTGCCGATCGTTGTGGGATAATGCGCCAGCCCATCCAGTCCCGCGATCAACGCCTCGCGGATGAAAGCGGGCGTTGCGTGTTTGGGCTCACCGATATGCAGACTGATCGGTTTGAGCGCGGCGTTGGCACTGACCTCGCCAAAGAGTTTGGCGAGTTTCTGAAACGGGTAGGGCTGAAGTTTTATCAGGTCAGGATTCATCTGCAAACTCGCGGCGCGAAAGAGCACGCATTATAAGGGGCGGCCAATTGCCAACAAAACGAAATGTATTGCCGGTCGCCGGTGTGTTGAGCGGGGCGCTGGTGTGGGGATTGATCTGGTATCCCTACCGCGTGCTGCAGGACGCGGGCATCTCCGGCGTGATGGCGACCTTTCTCACCTATTTTCTGGCACTGCTGTGCGGCGCTTTTGTGTTGCCGCGCGTGTGGCGCGAACGTTCAACCCTCGGCGGCTGGGCGCTGCTGCTGGTGTTGAGCGCGGGCTGGGCCAATCTGGGCTATGTGCTGGGGATGTTGCAGGGCGAGGTCATGCGCGTGCTGCTGCTGTTCTATCTTGCGCCGGTGTGGACCGTGCTGTTCTCCTTCTGGCTGCTGGGAGAACGGCTCAATCGCTACGGCTACGCCATCGTCGCATTGTCCCTGGGTGGCGCATTCATCATGCTGGGGCGACCGGGGCTCGGGCTGCCGTTGCCGCACAATCCGGCCGAATGGCTGGGACTGTCGGCAGGCATGGGCTTTGCGTTGTCGAATGTCGTTTCGCGCCGCGCCGGCCATCTTTCGGTCGAGGTGAAATCGTTCAGTCTGTGGCTGGGGACGGTCGTCCTGACCCTGCCGTTTTTGTTGTGGCAGGGCGGGCTGCCGGGGCAAGTCGCCACGATCAGCGCCGCATCATGGCTGTTGCTGGCGTTGATGGGTGTGGTGCTGTGTGCGACCAGTTTCGCCGTGCAATACGGGGTGACGCACTTGCCTGCCAATCGCGCCATCGTGCTGTTTCTTTCAGAGCTGGTGTTCGCCGCGATTTCCTCCAGCCTGCTGGCGCACGAGTTGTTGGGGGTGCGCGATGGTCTGGGCGCATTGCTGATCGTTGCGGCGAGCCTGTTGTCCGGGCGCTCAATGCGCGAGGTGAAACAACCCGAACGGGACGGTCAGGCCTGAAGTGGCAGCGCCGGGGAATTTTCCGTTTCCGGTCGGCCCATCGTTGCCCGTATCTCATTCAGCAATTCTTCCGCGCTGCGGTTTTTGCCGATGTGGGTAGCTTGTCCGATTGACAGGGAAAGGTGCCAGTTGCAACGCTGGAATTCTTTGCTGGTGGCCGTCAGGAGACGTTTTTTGACAACCGTTGCGACCTGTTCATCAGTTTCCGGCAACAGCAGGACAAACTGGGCCGAGCTGATGCGCGCCACGGTGTCGATGGTGCGCGAGATGGAACGCAGGATTTCGGCTACCTTGTGCAACGCATTATCCCCGGCTTGCCGCCCCAACGCGTCATTCAGCTGTCCCAGGTGCTCGATGTTGATGTACAGCAAAGAGTAAGGCTTGCGCGAGCGCTCGCTGCGCAGTTGCGCCAACCCGAAATGCTCCATCAGTTCCTGCGGGTTGGATAGATCGGTCAGATAATCCTTATGCCCGTATTCCCGGTCCTTCCACAAACGCGCGACGACTTTGCCCAGCACGGTGAACGTGACGCCCCGGGTGAATATATTGAGCACCAGCGCATCCATTGGAAAATCGGATGCGGTGACCAGTGCCTCGGCTAGGCTCCAGATCGCGCCGACGAGAAAACCGATAATCAACGGCAGCAGAAGCTCGGATTGACGTTGCGCATGCACGGCTTGAAACCTTGCGGCCTGGATGATGGGCAGACAATAAAGCACATCCAGCGAGACGTAGGTGTCGATCGCCATATAGTTCAACGCGGTGACGAGCACCACCTCGATAAAGATGATCAGCAAACCCAAAAACATCCATCTGCTCCCGATTCAGTGCGGCTGCCGGTGCAGAACGCACCCGGATTAAAACCGCCGCCACTTTACTACAAATTGCCGCGTATCTTTGCGCCAGCGAGGGTGCAAGTCAGCGCAACGGTTCTCGGGCACACCATCAATCCGGCGATTCGCATAGAATGCGCAAATCAAATTTAATCCGGAGACATGAGTCATGGCCGCACACAATACTTCCCGTTTGGGTACCCCGCTTTCTTCTTCCGCCACCAAAGTCATGCTGCTCGGCAGCGGCGAGCTCGGCAAGGAAGTCATCATCGCCCTGCAGCGTCTGGGGGTGGAGGTTATCGCGGTGGACCGCTACGAGAATGCACCGGGGCATCAGGTGGCGCACCGTGCGCATGTCATCAATATGGCTGACGGCGCCGCGCTGCGTGCCCTGATCGCACGTGAAAAACCGGATGTCATCGTGCCGGAGATCGAGGCCATTGCCACCGACATGTTGGTGCAGATCGAGCAAGAGGGACTGGCACGGGTGATTCCGACCGCGCGCGCGGCGCAGCTCACCATGAATCGCGAAGGAATTCGCCGTCTCGCCGCCGAGACGCTGGGACTGCCGACCTCGCCGTACCGTTTTGCCGACAGCCTGCAAGAGATGCGTGCGGCAGCGGATGCCATCGGCTACCCGTGTATCGTCAAGCCGGTGATGTCGTCTTCGGGCAAGGGCCAATCGAAGCTGAACAGTGCGGACGATGTGCAGGCGGCATGGGATTATGCCGCCAGCGGTTCGCGTGTGAATCAGGGGCGGGTCATCGTCGAAGGTTTCATCGATTTCGATTATGAGATCACCCAGCTCACCGTGCGCGCGGTCGGTGCCGGTGGCAGCATCGAAACGCAATTCTGCGCGCCCATCGGCCATGTGCAGGTGCACGGGGATTATGTGGAAAGCTGGCAACCGATGGCGATGTCGCCGCTGGCGCTGCAACGCGCGCGCGACATCGCCAAAAAAGTCACCGACGATCTGGGCGGACTGGGTATCTTCGGCGTCGAGCTGTTCGTCAAGGCCGACCAGGTGTGGTTCAGCGAAGTCAGCCCGCGCCCGCATGACACCGGCATGGTCACGATGTGCACGCAGCGCCTGAGCGAATTCGAATTGCACGCGCGCGCCATTCTGGGATTGCCGGTGGACACCGCCTTGCGCGCGCCGGGCGCATCGGCGGTGATCTATGGCCAGCTGGATGAGAAAGGGATCGCATTCACTGGCGTGGACGAAGCGCTGCGCGTGCCGGAATCGGATGTGCGCCTGTTTGGCAAACCGGAATCCTTCAAGAAGCGGCGCATGGGCGTGGCGCTGGCGAACGGCAAGGATACCGATGAGGCGAGGGCGCGCGCCAAACTGGCAGCCGGCAAAGTAACACCGGTGCAGGGATGATCCTCGGCATTCATCACGCCACTTTTCTCAGCAGCGACCTGGCGCGCTCGCGCGCGTTCTATGAAGGCGTATTGGGGCTGCGTGCCAATCCGGAACGTCCGGCAATGGGCTTTGACGGTGTGTGGTATGACGTGGCGCCGAACCAGCAGATCCATCTGATGGCGTTGCCCGATCCGGAAGCGGGGTTGCGGCGTCCCGCGCATGGCGGGCGCGATCGCCATATCGCCCTGCGCGTAAAAGATTTATCGCAACTGATGGCACGGCTGGATGCGGCGGGTGTGATGTATGGCGCGAGCCAATCCGGTCGGCGTGCGGTGTTCTGCCGTGATCCGGACCAGAACGCGCTCGAATTCATCGAGGCTGCCGGGTGATGCACCCGCTTGTGCACGATACCGGCGTCAATCCCAAAGCCTGGTATCAGGCCGCCTGTGACCAGGCCGGATTTGTCTGCGATGCGCGGCAGAGCGCCGCCATCGGTGAGCTGGAAACGCTGTGGCGGCAACTGGTCGAATTCAAAACCAGACGCAATCAGTTCCTCGGGCGCAGTTTGCTCAGTCCGGGCGTGCCGAGGGGTTTGTATATCTGGGGCGGCGTGGGGCGCGGCAAGACGTTCCTGATGGACGGTTTTTATGAATGCCTGCCTTATCGCCGTAAACGCCGCATCCATTTTCACAACTTCATGGCCGAGGTGCATCACGAATTGCAATCGCTCGCCCGCGAGAGCGATCCCCTGCTGGCGCTGGCGGACCATATCGAGCGTTCCACCCGTTTGTTGTGCCTGGATGAGTTCCATGTGGACGACATCGCCGATGCGATGATTCTGGGGCGCTTGCTGGAAGCGTTGTTCGCGCGCGGTGTGGTGCTGCTCACGACTTCCAACTATGCCCCTGACGATTTGTACCCCAACGGCCTGCAGCGCCGGAATTTCCTGCCCGCCATTGCCCTGCTCAAACGCGAACTGAAAGTGCTGCACCTCGACAGCGATACCGACTACCGCATGCTGCAGATGGCGCGCGATCCGCTGTTCATGCTGGCGGGTGAAGCGGCAACGCCGGCGCGTATGCAATCGTTGTTCCGGCGTCTCACGGCAGGCCTGCACGCCGGAGTGGAGGCCATTCAGATTGGGAACAGGACGATACCGGTCAGGCAGGCCGCGCGCGAAGTCGTCTGGTTCGATTTCAGGCAGCTGTGTGGCGGACATCACGACCAGTCCGATTATCTCGGGATCGCCCATCGCTATCCTGCCGTGTTCGTGTCGGACATTCCGCAATTGACCGCCGATGATGCACCCGAGGCGAGGCGGTTTACCTGGCTGATCGACGTGCTGTATGACAATCATGTCAAGCTGGTGGCTTCCTTCGCTGTGGAGATCGCGGCGTTATATCAGGCAGGGTGTCACGATAGCGAAGCACAACGCATCGTCAGCCGGCTGACCGAGATGCAGACCCGGCATTATCTGGAGCTGCCGCACCACAGTCGTGGCGTTAAATTGACCGGGAGCGAAGAGGGATGAGACAGAACCTGCGACACGCATTCTTGCGTCCCGTGTTGCGGGTATTGTTGCTGGGACTTCTGGTGGTCTGCCTCAAAGTAACCGTGGCTGGGTGGCGCGGCGAGTCAGCGCCGACGGAAGACGGGAATTGGCTGTGGCTTGTGTTGTTCCCGATCCTGCCGATTGTGTGGTGGCGCTATTTCCCGGTGTTCGGGTGTAGCCAGCCAAGTTGCCTGCTGGCCGATGGCGAGCACGAGCGGCGCAATCACTGACCGGCGGCGAGGCGGCTGTCGTGGGTGGACTGGCAGGCCGCGACGGCTTGTTCCAGCATGGTTGACGCCTCATCCTGCGCAGCCTGCGGAATGGTGAACTGTCCCGGCTTGCGTTTCACCGGCTGCTGGTTTCTGGCGAGGAATTCGTTCTTGGCCATTTCCGCGCTGGCTTTGCAGGCCTCCAGGTCGGTGCTTAATTGGGCAAGCAGTTTGGCTTGGGCCTCCGCGCGCATTTGAGCCTGCGCGCGCAGTGTTTCCATCTCCTTGCGCGCCTGTTCGGCGATTTGCTGCTCCTGTTTGTTGAGGTAATCCAGATAGCCCCAGGCCCCGCCCGCAATCACGATCAGCAATACTGCAACGATTTTTTTCAGCATGAAGTACTCCCTGAAATGGTCCGACGGTGGGGCATCATAACCGAAGTTTTTGGTTCAGGGGGCGGGGTTGGGGAAGCGGGCATGGACCGCCTCGACTTGCGCCAGTATTTCCGCCGACAGTTCGATTGGTGCGCTATCCAGATTCTCTTTTAGTTGTGTCAGTGAGGTGGCGCCGATGATGACGCTTGAAGTGAACCGGCGTGTCCTGGCAAAGGCAAGCGCCAGGGTGGCTGGCGTGAGTCCGGCTTCCTGCGCGATGTGTGCGTAGGCTGCGGCGGCGTCCGGCACGTTGGGTTTGTGGTAGCGCTGGCCGAAACCGGGGAACAGGGTGATGCGCCCCGGCGCGGTTGGGTTGTCCAGGTATTTTCCGCTCAGCCAGCCGAAAGCCAGCGGGCTGTAGGCGAGCAGTCCAACGTTGGCATGATGGCAGACTTCGGCCAGGCCGCTCTCGAAGGTGCGGTTCATCAGGTGGTAGGCGTTCTGGATGCTGACGATTCTGGGCAGGCCGGATTGTTCGGCGCAGCGCAGGAATTCCATCACTCCCCACGGCGTTTCGTTGCTCAAACCGATGTGGCGGATTTTCCCCGCCTTGACCAATTCCCCCAGCGCCTCCAGTTGCTCGGCGATGGGGGTGGTCTCATGTTCCTGATTGGCGTCGTAGCGGGTTGCGCCGAACATCGGCACGTAACGGTCCGGCCAGTGGATCTGATACAGATCGACATAGTCGGTTTGCAAGCGGCGCAGGCTGCCGTCGAGAGCGGCGTTGATCTGCGCGCGGTTGATGCGCGGGCCATTGCGGATCCAGGCGAAGCCGCGCGCGGGGCCGGCGATCTTGGTGGCGACGATGAGTTTTTCGCGCGCTTGTTTTTTGAGCCAGCTGCCGATGTATTGTTCGGTACGGTGCACGGTTTCGGCGCGCGGCGGCACCGGGTACATTTCAGCGGTATCGATGAAATTCACTCCGTGCGCCACGGCGTAATCCAGTTGCGCATGGGCATCGGTTTCGCTGTTCTGCTCGCCGAACGTCATCGTGCCCAGACACAGGGCGGATACTTCAAGGTCACTGCTGCCGAGCGTGCGGGTTTCCATGCTGTCAGTCGCGCGTATTCGACTGGCTGGGGAAATGGGCCAACTCGACCTGCGGTGCGGGTTGCCAGCCGGGTTGGCGGTGTTCGGCCACCACATTGGTGAAGATGCCGCCGCGCACATAGAACTTGGCGGTGAGGCGCATGAAGCGCGGCCGGGTGGCGGCGACCAGGTCGTCGAGGATGCGGTTGGTGACATCTTCGTGGAAATGGCCTTCCTCGCGGAACGACCAGATGTAGAGTTTCAGGCTTTTCAATTCCACGCACTGCTGGTCGGCGATGTAGTCCAGCGTCAGGATGGCGAAATCCGGCTGCCCGGTCTTGGGGCAGAGGCAGGTGAATTCGGGGATTTCCATCTGGATGTGATAGTCGCGGCCGGGTTGCGGGTTGGGGAAAGTCTCCAGTGTCTTGGCGGGTCGGGTGCTCATGTTTGGTGGCCTTGGTCAGTTCGGTTAGAATGCGGCGCATTATAACGTCTGACTCTCCATAAATTGCGTCTCAGCCAGATCAAACTCGCCGGATTCAAATCCTTCGTCGATCCTTCCGTCATCTCCCTGCCCGGGCAGCTGGTGGGCATCGTCGGGCCGAACGGCTGCGGCAAGTCGAATGTGATCGATGCCCTGCGCTGGGTGCTGGGCGAGTCGCGCGCTTCCGCTTTGCGCGGCGAATCGATGCAGGACGTGATCTTCAACGGCTCCGGCAATCGCAAGGCGGTGTCCCGCGCCAGCGTCGAACTGGTGTTTGACAATTCGCTGGGCAAAGTCGGCGGGCAATGGGCGAGCTATGCCGAGATCTCGATCAAGCGCGTGCTGCAGCGCGATGGCGACTCCAACTACTACATCAACAACCAGGCCGTGCGGCGCAAGGACATTACCGACATCTTCCTCGGCACCGGGGTCGGCGCGCGCGCCTACGCCATCATCGAACAAGGCATGATCTCGCGCATCATCGAGGCCAAGCCGGAAGAGTTGCGCGTGTTCCTGGAAGAGGCGGCGGGCGTGTCCAAATACCGCGACCGGCGGCGCGAGACCGAACTGCGTCTGGCCGACACCCGCGTCAATCTGTCGCGCGTGGCGGACATCCTGCACGAGTTGGACCAGCAGTTGGTGCATCTGACCGAACAGGCCGAAGTGGCTAAGACCTACCGCGAACTGGAAACACGCCGCGAGACCACACAGCGCCTGTTGTGGCTGGTCAACAAACAGGAAGCCGAAGCCCGGCGCGTGCGTTTCGCGCAGCAATTGGAGAAAAATCGCAACGAACTGGAGGCCGAGATCGCCAAATTGCGCGAAACGGAAAGCCATCTGGAGAGTGCGCGCAGCGAACATTTCGTCCTGTCCGATGCGTTACATGCCAAACAAGGCGAACTGTATGCGAGCAACGCCGAAGTGGCGCGACTGGAGCAGCAGATCGCTTTCGTCACCGAGCAACGCAACCGTCTGGCGCAACAGATCCAGAACGGCGAGCGCCAGATCGCGCAACAACAGACCCAGTTGAAGGGATTGCATACCTTGCAGACGCACTGGCAGGGGCAGCAGCAGGATGCCGGAACCCGGGTGGCAGTGTGCGAGCAGCGAGCCAATACCGAGGCGCAGGACCTGCCGCAGGCGGAGGAGGCGGCACGCCTGGCGCAGGAGAAATACAACGCGGTACAGCGTGAATTGTTGCTGATGCAGCAACAGGTGCAGCTGGCGGAAACGCAGCGCGGGCATATCCAGAGCAACGTGCAGCAACTCGACAGCCGCCGCTCGCGCCTGATGCTGGAGCGCGATAATTTGCCGCCGGCAGACATGCCCGCACTGGAACTGGCGCAGCAGCAACACGCGGCGGCGCAGCTGGAATACGAGCAACAGCAGCAACTGCTGGGTGAATTGCAGACGCAACTGCCGCTGGCGGACAGCGCGCGGCGCGATGCGCGCAACGCGGCACAGGAACTGGAACGGCAGTTGGCGCAGACCGAGGCGCGCCTGCACGCTCTGCAGCAATTGCAGGCGCAGCTCGACAATGACCAGGACTTGAAAGCGTGGCTGGTCGCACACGATCTGGAAGGTGCGGCGCGTCTGTGGCAATCCCTGCGCACCGAAGCGGGCTGGGAAGATGCGCTGGAAGCGGTGTTGCGCGAACGCGTCAACGCGCTCGCTTTGCCGCAACTGGAGCAGGCGCAGGCGTGGCGCGATGCACCGCCGCCGGCCAAGCTGGCGGTCTATGCGGCGGACGGTGGACAGCGTGCCGCCGTGCCCGTGCCCAACGGCTGGGTGCCCCTGTTGAACCATGCGCACAGTCAGGATGCGCGCGTGCAACTGGTATTGGCCGACTGGCTGGCACAGGTCTATGCGGTGCCTGATCTGGAAACGGCCCTGCGCCAGCGGGGCGAACTGGCCGCGGGTGCGTGGCTGGTGACGCCGCAAGGGCATCTGGTCGGGGCGCACAGTGTGTTGTTCCATGCGCCGGACAGTCAGGTGCACGGCATTCTGGCGCGCCAGCGCGAGATCGAGACTTTGCAGCAGGAAGCGGGACAACGCCGGGCGGCACTGGCGCAGGGCAAGGCTGCGCTGGAGCAGACGGAAGCGGCGTATCACGACATCGATGGCCGCATCGGTTCGCTGCGCAGCGAGAGCACCGCCGCGCAACAGCGCCAGCATCAGCTGCAGTTGCAAATCCTCAAACTGACGCAAGCCAACGAACGCAGCCGCGAACGCGCCGCACAGATCCAGTTGGAACTGGATGAGCTGGCAGAACGGTTTGACGAAGCACAAAAGCAGCAGGCAGATCTTTCTGTCAGGATGGACGAGTTGCGTGTCCGGGCGTCCGAGCACCAGGTGGAAAGCGACCGGGTCAGGCTGCAGGCGAATGCGCAGGAAGCGACTTTGCGCGCGGTGCGCGAACGGGCGCAGCATGCGCAGCGCGAATTACAGGAAGCGCGTTTCTTCGCCCAGACCTGCGCCGACAAGCTGTCCGATCTGGGGCAGAACATCGAGCAGCAGACTGCAACCCTGCAACAACAGTCCGACGCGCTGGCACACAGCCAGCAGGAGCTGGGCGGCATGAGCGAGGACGGCGTGCAGGAACAATTGCAGGGCGTGTTGCAGCAGCGACAAACGCAGGAACAGTTGCTGGCCGAGGCGCGCAACACGCTGGAGGCGGCGACGGCCGGTCTGAACCAACTGGAACAAACCCGTTTGTCGTGCGAGCAGCGGCTAAACCCGCTGCGCGACAAGGCGGGCGAGCTGACGTTGAAAGAGCAGGAAGCACGCCTGCAATTCGAGCAATGGTCGGAGCAGTTACAGGGAATCGACGAGTCGCTGCTGTTGCCGCTGATTGAAGGGGCCAAGGCGGGCGGTTTGCAAAATGAGTTGACCCATATCGGCAATGAGATAACAGCCTTGGGTGCGGTGAATCTGGCGGCGCTGGAAGAATTGCAGTCAGCGCAGGAGCGCAAGACCTATCTGGATGCCCAGGCGAAAGACCTGAACGAGGCGATCGGCACGCTGGAAGAAGCGATCCGCCGCATCGACAAGGAATCACGCGAACTGCTGCTGGCGACCTACGAGGCGGTCAACGGGCATCTGGGCGAGATGTTCCCGGTGCTGTTTGGCGGCGGCGAAGCGCGTCTGGTGCTGACCGGTGACGAGATTCTGGATAGCGGGGTGCAAGTGATGGCGCATCCGCCCGGCAAGAAAAACGCCTCCATCCAGCTCCTGTCCGGCGGCGAGAAGGCGCTGACAGCCATCGCCCTGGTGTTTTCCCTGTTTCAGCTCAATCCGGCACCGTTCTGCGTGCTGGACGAAGTGGATGCGCCGCTGGATGACACCAACACCGAGCGGCTGTGCAAGCTGATCCAGAAGATGGCGGAGAAGACCCAGTTCATCTATATCAGCCACAACAAGATCACGATGGAGATGGCGCACCAACTGATCGGCGTCACCATGCAGGAACGCGGGGTATCAAAGATCGTGTCGGTGGATATCGAAGAGGCGATGCGCTTGAGCGACAATCACAACCAGGCAGAGGCGGTCGCTTAATCGCAATTCGCCCGGATGGCCTCGCGCGCATCGCGCAGACGCTGCTCCCGCGCCGCGTCATCCAGATAGTATTTTTCGCCCTTGGCATCGTAGGCGGAGAGGCGTGTTCCGCTTTCCAGGGTGCGTAAACTTTCCTGCGCGTTGATGCAATTATGTTGCCGCTCTTCCTGTGCTGCTTTTTCCCTGGCCAGTTTGTCGTTGACCGCCTGTTTTTCCTGGAGGGCTTTCTTCAATTCCACTTCACGTTCGACATAGCTCTTGGGTTTGTCGTTGGCAGGCGTGGCGGCTGTATCCTTGCCGGTGACGTTGCGCACCGTGTCGGCATTGACGCCGGCTGGCCGGGTGTCCGAATAATGCACCACGCCATCTTCGTCGACCCATTTATTGAGTTCCGCGCGGGCATTCAAGGCGAAAATCGTCAGCAAGGAGAGTGCGAATAGGGTTTTCATGCCAGACCTCCATAAAATTTGTGTCGAAGCTACCTATTCTTTTGCCGCTCGTCAATTTATCATTGCGGGCGGATTCGCGCGCTTTGCCTTGCGGGTATTGATAAGCGCGAACGAAATTCTGACTGGAGGAGTGCATGCCGCACAAAAAGACCAAGGGCGCGAGCTACCAGGATTATTTGCAGGTGGAAAAAAATCAGGAACTGGTGTTGCGCCTGTTTCGCTCCTATTACCGATCGCACCAGACTAGCGGCAAATTGTTCGATGATTTTCCCGATTTTTTTCTGGTTAAACCGATCGTGTTGAGAGACCCCGATCTGGTGGATCGCGCGTCGGACCGGATGATCATAGACGATTGCATCGCTCGCGCCCAGGCGCGCAAAGGCTATGTGGGTGTGTGCAAGTGGCGCAATCCCAAGCTCAATTATTACTGGCTGGAACTGGCTGCTTTCCCCTTCATGTTGGGTGATGAGGTCACGCAGGACAACGAGGGCGAATTCTTTTACCTGTTGACCCGGTTTATCCGCTTCACACAAGAACATCCCAAGCGCTACGGCGACATGATGATCGATGCGGAAACGGACAAGGATCTGGCGCTGATGCTGGACAAGATCAATTGGCGCGGCGCCAAGATCGAGAAGATGTTGGCGCACTACTCCCTGGATATGTTGGTCAGCTATGATCCGGCATGGCCGTTGCCTGAAGTGAATAAATTGTTGAATACCCTGAAAAGCAGCGAACTGGACTGGTGCGAGCTGTTTTTTGAACACATCATGTATGTGATGGCGCAGAAGCACCAATAGATACCTGCGTCGGGCCAAGGTGCGGGGACAACTTTTGATATAATGCGCGCTTTGCGGAAGGGACTCCCATGCGTATCACTCAAAAAGCACTTACCTTCGACGATGTCTTGTTGCTCCCGGCGCAATCCGATGTCCTGCCGCGCGATGTCAGTCTGCGCACCCAGCTATCCCGCAATATCCGATTGAATATCCCGCTGCTGTCGGCGGCGATGGATACCGTGACCGAGGCGCGCCTGGCCATTGCGCTGGCGCAGGAGGGCGGCATCGGCATCGTGCACAAAAACATGTCGCCGAAGGAGCAGGCGGCGCAGGTGGCCAAGGTCAAACGTTTTGAGAGCGGCGTGGTGAAAGACCCGATCTGCGTCCGCTCCGACATGACGGTGCGGGATGTGCTGAATCTGACCCGCCAGCACAAGATTTCCGGCCTGCCCGTTTTGCAGGGTAAGCAAGTGGTGGGCATCGTAACCAACCGCGACCTGCGTTTCGAAACCAATCTCGACCAGTCGATCGGCAACATCATGACCCCGCGCGAGCGCCTGATCACGGTCAAGGAGAATGCCAGCATCGACGAGGCGCGCGCGCTGATGCACCGCCACCGCATCGAGCGTGTGCTGGTGATCAATGATGCTTTCGAGCTGCGCGGTCTGATGACGGTCAAGGACATCCTCAAATCCACCGAATATCCGAATGCCTGCAAGGATAGCCAGGGACGCTTGCGTGTGGGCGCGGCAGTTGGTGTGGGTGAAGGCACCGAGGAGCGCGTCGGCCTGCTGGCTGACGCCGGCGTGGATGTGATCGTGGTGGACACCGCGCACGGTCACTCGCGCGGCGTATTGGAGCGGGTGCAGTGGGTGAAGAAAACTTATCCGCAGATCGATGTGATCGGCGGCAACATCGCCACCGCGGCGGCGGCCAAGGCATTGGTCGCGCATGGCGCCGACGCGGTCAAGGTGGGTATCGGCCCCGGTTCCATCTGCACGACCCGCATCGTTGCCGGTGTCGGCGTGCCGCAGATCACCGCCATTGCCAATGTCGCGGATGCGCTGGCGGGAAGCGGTGTGCCGCTGATTGCCGATGGCGGGGTGCGTTTCTCCGGCGATATCGCCAAATCGATCGCCGCCGGCGCGCACACCGTGATGCTGGGCGGGCTGTTTGCCGGCACCGAAGAGGCACCGGGCGAGATCGAACTGTTCCAGGGGCGATCCTATAAATCCTATCGCGGCATGGGCAGTCTCGGCGCGATGCAGCAGGGTTCCAGCGACCGCTATTTTCAGGATAACGAAGCCAACCAGGACAAGCTGGTGCCGGAAGGCGTGGAAGGGCGCGTGCCATACAAAGGGAGCGCGCTGGCCGTGATCCACCAGCTGATGGGCGGCCTGCGTTCCAGCATGGGTTACCTCGGCTGTTCCGATATTCCCACCATGCACGCCAAAGCCGAATTCGTGCAGATCTCCGCCGCCGGCATCCGCGAATCTCACGTACACGACGTGCAGATCACCAAGGAAGCGCCCAACTATCACATCGATTAACAAAAGGCGGATTCATCCGCCTTTTTTATTCCCAATCAAACTATGCATAAAAAAATCCTCATCCTCGACTTCGGTTCCCAATACACCCAGCTGATCGCGCGCCGCGTGCGCGAGGCACATGTGTATTGCGAACTCCATCCATGGGACATGAGCGAAGCGGATATTCGCACGTTCAACCCGGCCGGCATCATCCTCTCCGGCGGGCCCAACTCGGTGTATGAGGAAGAGACCCCGCAAGCGCCGCAAGCGGTGTTCGACCTCGGTGTGCCGGTGCTGGGCATCTGCTACGGCATGCAGACCATGGCGGCGCAGCTCGGTGGCAAGGTCGAGTCCGGCCGCGTGCGCGAGTTCGGCTATGCCGAGATCCGCGCGCATGGCCATTCGAAATTGTTCGACGGCCTCCAAGACAAGACCAATGCGCAGGGTCACGGTCTGCTCGATGTATGGATGAGCCACGGCGACAAAGTGGCAGAACTGCCGCCCGGCTTCGCGGTCATCGCTGCCAATGATGCCACCCCGATTGCAGCGATGGCGGATGAGTCGCGCCGCTACTATGCGGTGCAATTCCATCCGGAAGTCACCCACACCCCGCAGGGCAAGGCGATTCTTGCCCGCTTCGTGCACGACATCTGCGGTTGCGGCCAGGACTGGAACATGCCCGACTATATCGGCGAAGCGGTGGCAAAGATCAAGGCGCAGGTCGGCAGCGAGGAGGTGATCCTTGGCCTGTCCGGCGGCGTGGACTCCTCGGTCGCGGCGGCCTTGATCCATCGCGCCATCGGCGACCAATTGACTTGCGTGTTCGTGGACAACGGTTTGTTGCGTCTGCACGAGGGCGAACAGGTGATGGAAACCTTCGGCAAGAATCTGAACATGAAAGTGATTCATGTCGATGCCAGCGGCGAGTTCATGAAACACCTGACCGGCGTGACCGATCCGGAGCAGAA
>Ga0210017_1001782_pt1 | contig 18713 bp, 14 predicted proteins | sample CryGeyCG2014_020_FD_183966 | JGI IMG/M metagenome (GOLD analysis project Ga0210017, IMG submission 183966) | Groundwater microbial communities from aquifer - Crystal Geyser CG08_land_8/20/14_0.20 (SPAdes) (version 2) | ecosystem: Environmental > Aquatic > Deep subsurface > Groundwater | place... | reverse complement strand
ACGGACTTTGCTAAAATATCAGATGAAAGGATAAAAGAGGTGGAAACCTGGTTGAATGACAGGCCCAGAAAATGCCTGGGCTTTAAAACACCGGCAGAAGTCTTTAACGCTTTTGTTGCACTTACTCCTTGAATTCACCCTCCCCGACATACACCTGGCCGTTTGATGGGCAAAGCCCCTGTTACGGCACCGCACATAGTGCGGTCGCCGGTTTTTTGCCCGACATACAGGTGTCGGGCTGAATTGCTATAATTTTTGTATGGGTAAGGAGAAATTGAAGGCCGGGGCGGAATTCCCGGTATCGGACAGGGACCTGAAGTTCCCGCACGCTTTTTTGCTGGACGCCTCGGCAGGTTCCGGCAAGACCTATAATCTGAGCAACCGCTATATACAATTTTTGCTTTCCGATAAGGTCTCGCGCAATAAGCTTTCCAATATCCTCGCCATAACCTTCACCGAGAACGCCACCAAGGAGATGAAGACGAGGATAATCTCTTTCCTCAAGGAAATTTACAACGACAAGGCCAAAAGGGCGGAGATGGCCGGACTGCTGGAGTTGTCCGACGAGGAACTGAAGAAAAAGGCGGACCTGAAGCTGAATCTTATTTTCGACAATTATACCGATTTCAACGTGGGCACCATAGACAGCTTCATACTGAAGATACTCGCCGTTTCCGTGGACGAACTGAACGTGAACCCGGATTACGAGATAGTCTTCGACAACAGGAAGCTGATAAATCCGGCCCTTGAAAAATTCTTCAGTTCGCTCGAAGTCGGGGACAAGCGGGAGATAATAGACCGTTTTCTCCTGGCGTTGAACAATTCCGGCGGGGATTCTTACCTTTTCAATCCGGCCGAAGAGATAAGGGAAAAGTTCGGCAAGTTCATGGAAAAGGAGAACAAGTATCTCCTAAATATAATCGTGCCGGAGGCCGACGCCCAAAAAAAGAAGAAACTGGCGGGAGAAATACTGGAAGGCATAAAAGCGCTGGCGAAAAGATACGAAAGACTCGCCCCCGAACTTTATAAGGGCGTGGACGAAGCTTTAAAGGCCGGCGATTTCAGCGTCTTGCTGAATAAATTCAATTCGGAAAGCGGTATTTTCCAGAAAAGCAGGAAAATTTTCAAGGAGCAGGTGGCTAACGACGCCTGGTTCGCCGAAGCCATGGGAAGCCTCAACGACAAGGCGGGCGAATATTACGAACTGGAATCGGCCATCTTCTACCGGGCCTTCGGCGAGCTTTACCTGGAATTCAAGGAAGTTTTCGCCAGGGTCAGGCGGAAAACCAATATTTTGAGCCTTTCCCAGATAACCAGCGAGATCTCGGAATACATAAAGGCCGAAAACGTGCCCGAGATATACCTCAAGCTCTCGGCCCGGCTGAATCATTTCCTCATAGACGAGTTCCAGGACACCAGCCTCTCGCAGTGGAACATCCTGCGCCCTTTGATAGAGGATTCCCTCGCCAAAAACGGCTCGCTTTTCCTGATAGGCGACGTGAAACAGGCCATCTATATGTTCCGCAACGCCGATTACCGGATAATGAACGAGTTCAAGAAGGGCGGGGCCGGGAATAAATATCTTTCATTGGAATCTTTGGCCAAAGGCGCGGAGAAGTTCTCGCTGGCGGCGAATTTCCGCAGCGACGAAAGGATACTCGAATATGTGAACCGCTTTTTCAGTTCAGAAGCTTTCAAGGGGTACCTGGAAGAGAAAACCTGCGGCGACATAACCGGCCTGCTGGATTCAGCCCAGCTGGTGGAGGAGAAAAAAGCCGGCAGGGGATATGTCAAAACCATGGTACTGGCTAAAGGCGAAAAGGCCTGCCCGCCGGGCGAGAGGCAACTCTCGGCCAGGGAAGGAGTGGAGGCGGAACTTAAGGAAAAATTCCTCGCGGCCGTGAAGGATATGTCCGGGCGTTTCGAACTGGAGGAAATGGCGGTTCTCGTCAAAAAGAACGACGAAGTGGAGAAAATAGTCGGCTGGCTGAACGAGGCGGGGATTCCGGTCGCTTCTTTCAGTTCGCTGGATATAAGGAAAAGGAAGCTCATAAGGGAAATAACCGCTTTGCTGGCCTTCCTGGAAACCCCGTCCGACAATCTCGCTTTCTGCGCCTTCCTGCTCGGCGACCTGTTCGCGAAGTCTTTCGCCGATACGGAGGAATTGAGGGATTTCGTCTTCAAAAACAACGCCCCGCGCGGGGAGACGGTGCTTTACGCGGAGTTCAAGAAGAAATATCCCGGGCTTTGGGAAAGCTTTTTCGCCGAGCTTTTCAATAAGAGCGGCTACCTGACGGTTTACGAACTGATAAACCTTATTTACGGCAATTTCTCCGTTTATAAATTTTTCAGGGAGGAGACCGCTTTCCTGGTGAAATTCGCGGATATAGCCTATAATCTCAACGCGGGGGAAAGTTCCGGCGGCATTTCCGGCTTTTTGGCCCATCTGGAGGAGCCTTCGCGGAACGAGGAAACCTTCTCCGTACGCCTGCCGGAATTTATCCCCGCGGTGCGCGTGATGACCTTCCACAAGGCCAAGGGCCTGGGTTTCGGCGCCGTGATAAACATTTTCGAGGATTCCAGGCGGCCGGGCGGGGAAAGGATATTCTATTCGGCCGAGCATGACGGGCTGGTCCTGAGAAAGATAAATAAGAAGGGCTTCTGCGAATTTTCCGCCGCGCTGGATAAAATATACCGGGAAGAGGAAACCGACGAAGCCGTGCAGGAACTGAACACCCTTTATGTCGCCATGACCCGGGCGGGGCACGAACTGGTGAACATAGTCAGGACCAAAGGGACCGGCAAACTCCTGTCCCTTTTCGCCGATTATGAGGCCGGGAAGAAAGAAAACCATATTTCCGGTGGTAAAAAAACGCCGCCTTACCTGGAAATAGAGGCCGGCTCCGGCCGCAATCTTTACGATTTCATAAGGAACAACGAAAAGGACAGTTTCGAAACTTTAAGGGGCAATATTTATCACCTGGCGCTTTCCAGAATAGATTGGGCCGTCGGCATAGCCTCCCTGGCTGCGCCCAGCGGGCAAGCCGGCACCTGCGCCCCACAAGGAGGGGTAGTTCCGGCCGGCGGGATTTCGCCGGATAAGATACGGGGATATGTGGACCGGGCGGCGGATTTTTACGGTTCTTTCCCGGAAAAAGAAAGAAAAGAGGCCGCGGAAAAGATAGAAAAGGCGCTCGCCCGGCTCGGAGAATATTTTAAGCCGGCCAAAGGCCGTTCCGCCAAAAACGAGGCCGAGTTTATTTCGGAAAAAGGCGCGGTTTGCCGCGTGGACAGGCTGGTGGAGGACCCGGATTCGGTTACGGTGATAGATTACAAGACCGGCGCGGAGGCGGATTATTCGGGGCAGATGAAATTTTACCTGAAAACTGTTTCCGCGGCTTTGGGCAAGAAGGTGAAAGCACTGGTGTATTACATCGATACGGGAGAGATAAAAGAAGTAATCAGTAATTAGTAATTAGGGTAGAGGAGCTCCTTATAGACTGATTACTGTTTACTATATTGATACGGGAGACGCGCAGGAAGTGACGCAATAAGCGCTGGAGGGATGGAGGATAAGCGTAAAGCGTGAAACGTAAAACGGAAAGCGTTTATAAGGAACTTCTATATCACTTTTTACGCTTTACTCTTTACGTTTTACGACAAATAATCATCCAATCTTCTAAACTACTTATGTCTAAAGTTGAAATAATAAGCCTGAAGGAAAATATCGTCGAAAAAACCGGGGACATACTGCTCGGCTCTTCCGATATTTCCAAAAATCTCGCGGTTTTCCCGAACCGCAGGCCCGGCTATTTCCTGAACCTTTACCTTTACGAGAAAAAAGGCAAACCCTTTCCCGCGCCGGCCGTCCTGTCCATGGATTCTTTCGTGGATTGGGCTTTCGAAAAGCTGAACGGGGGCGAAACCTGCAAGGGCGCGAACGAGCTGGACCTTACCGCTTTCCTTTACCGCGATTTCGCCGATTATTCGAGGAAAATAACGGGGATAAAACCGGAGAACTTTTCGCTGGATTTTTTCATGCCCTGGGCCCGGAAAATAATTTCTGATTTCGAGGAATTGAAGATAAACGGGCTTAAAGAGGCGGAGATAAAGGATTTCGATTTCCTGATAAAGGATTTCGCGGAAAAAGAGAGCGATTGGCTGAAAGACCTGGCCGGGTTCAGGGACAAGTATTCGAGATTTTCAGCCCTGTACGGCAAATTCTACGAGAAATGCCTTTCGGAAAGGATTTATACCCGCGCGATGAAATACGAATTCCTGGCCGGAAAGCTCGGGGAGCTCGATTTCGGAGAATTCGAGAACGTGGTCTTCGCCGGCTTTTTCGCCCTCACCGGAAGCGAGCAGAAGATATTTCAAAGGATGCATAAGCTGAAGAATTCCTTCTTCCTTTATTATAATTCGCCGCTTCTGGAAGGGAAACTGCCTTTTGCCGCCAAGATCCCGCCCTGCGAAAGCCGCGCCGAAGCGACGGAGATACATATCGGCAAAACCGCCGGTCCGCACGAAGAGATAATGGAGCTGAAGAAAGCGCTCCTTAAAAGCGCGGAGAAAAAAGGGGAAAAATTTTCGCTGGACCGGGAAAGCGCCGTGGTGCTGCCGGATTCGCACATGATACTGCCTCTCACGGAGAACGCGCTGTACGATTTCGAGAAATTCAACGTTTCCGCCGGCTATCCGCTCGAGATGACGCCGGTCTATTCCATGGCGGAGGCTCTTTTCGCCCTGCTGGACGGGGCCGCGGGCCCGGGGAAAAACCGGTATTCGGCGGCCGATTATATGGCTTTCGTGATGCATCCTTATGTCAAGAACGTGAAAACCGGCGTGTCCGCTTCGCTTAATGGCAGCTACGCAGGACCCAATTCCTTCGAAGCCTCGGCGAAGAAGAACGGGTCTTCTGTTACTAACAATAGCTACGCAGGACCCAATTCCTTCGAAGCCTCGGCGAAGAAGAACGGGTCTTCTGTTACTAACAATAGCTACGCAGGACCCAATTCCTTCGAAGCCTCGGCGAAGAAGAACGGGTCTGCCGAGGAGACTAGGAAAATTTTCCAGAAGCTGGCCGACGAGTTCTCCGGGAGGCCTTTCCTCAAATACGCGGCGCTGGAAGAGATCGGGAAACTTGCCGGAGGCGCCTCGCTCGCTCCCATCCACGACAGGCTCATAAGGCCTTTCGAAAACCTTTCGGACATAGGCGATTTCGCCCGCAAGCTGGCCGGGGCCATAGATTATATCGCGGAAAATTCCACGGCCGGCCTGCATCCTTACTGGAACTATTTCCCGGCCATAATGTCCGAAAAACTGGGCGAGGTCGCCGATTCCCGCCTGGCTGGAGTCAGTTTCGAGAACCGTTCTTATTATTTCAGCTTCATAAAAAGCTATATGACCGGCCGGGCCCATCCTTTCCGCGGCTCGCCCGTGGAAGGCCTGCAATGCCTGGGTTTCCTGGAAAGCAGGAACCTGAAGTTCGAGAACCTTTTCGTCCTGGACGTCAACGACGGGATAATCCCCTCGCTGAAAAAAGAGGACACGGTCCTGCCGCATTATCTCAGGGAGAAGCTGGGCCTGGCCACTTACAGGACGGCCAGGGAGATCTACTCCTATTATTTCGAGAACCTGGTCTTTTCGGCCAAAAAGGCGCATCTCTTTTACGTGGACGACAAGAACCGCGAGGCCAGCCCCTTTATAGAGAAGATAAAGTGGGAACTTGAGAAAGGCGGGGGGAAAATAGAGGAAAAAAGCTCCATGCTGAGGATAAATTTCGGCAAACGGGAGCCGGCGCCGGCCAAAAAGACGGAAGAGATGAAGAAATATCTCGGGGATATGACTTTTTCCTTCTCTTCCATAGACGCCTACCTCAACTGCCAGCTGGCTTTCTATCACCGCTATATACTGAAGCTCGAGGAAAGGGGCTCGGTGACGGACGAGGTGGAGAAAAAGGACATCGGTATTCTGGCGCATGAGATACTGAAAAGATATTTTTCGCTTAATTTGAACGGAAAATCCCGGCCGGAAGGACTGGAGAAGGAAAAGAAGACGCTTTCGGAGCTGTCCTCTGCGGTTATAAAGGAACTGGCCGGCGAAGATCTGGGTATAGAGGATTATATTTTCAAGAAACAGGTGTCGGGACGGATGGCGGATTATCTCGATTTCCATTTCAGGACGCAGGCCGGAACGGAAGTCGCGGCCTGCGAGGAAAAATGCGAAACCGCGCTTGAAACTGCTTTGGGCCCGGTGAAATTCAAGGCCAGGATAGATCGGATAGACCGAAGGGCGGACGGCGTTTTTATCGTGGATTACAAAACCTCGGCCAAAGCCGGCAATTACCTGCCTTCCTTCAGGCTTTCGGACGCGGACCTCGCGGGCGACATACTGGAGTGGGGGCCGGCCATCGGCTCTCTGCAGCTGCCGCTTTATATAAAGGCGTATTCCTCTCTGCATAAAACGAAACCTGAGGATATGAACGCTTCGATAATAATACTCGGCGCCAGAGAAATAGCGGAGAAAAAGCTCTTCGATTCCGGCGAGGAAAGAAAGCTTTCCGGGCTTTTCGACAAGGCCGCCGTTTTGGCGCTCGAAGACATTTTGACTACTGAGAATTTTCTGCCGCCTGAAGACGAAAAAAACTGCAAATACTGTCCCTATAAGACCCTGTGCGGAAGGCAGTGGGTGAAGGAATAGAGGATAAAATTATGAGGGCCGGGTTTAGCATGATGAGGTTTAGAGGGTTAGAAGGTTAGCTTTGTAAGGAGGATTCCTCATAAAACCAAACCTCCAAACATCTAAACCTCTAACCGTCATTGTTAACTCTCTAATCTTCTACATTTTGTATAATTAATAGAACTAGAAAAGAAGGGGAGGATTTATGAAAAAAGGAAAATTTATCGGAGCCGGAATCGCCGTAACGGCCGTGGCCGCGGCGGGCATATATTTTCTGACCGGGAAACGCGGGAAGGAGAATCGCGAGAAGATAGCGGCCTGGACGCTTAAAATGAAGGGCGAACTGCTCGAGAAAATGAAAGAGATGAAAGAAGTCAACAGGGAAGCTTATGAAGCTCTCGTCGACAACATCGCCGTGCGTTACCAGAGAATGGAGCGCGTGGGCGCGAGCGAAATGAAGCACCTCGTAAAAGAGCTTAAGGGCGCCTGGTCCCACATAGGCAAGCAATTGAAATAAGGGTTTTTTGTAACTGCCGGCCTGAATTTCCCCGTTATCGGGATAAATTCCCGGGAAAGTACGGGCCGGTTCTCCTTTCGCGATGCCAAAAAGAATAAAATACGTCTGGGAAAAGATGCCGGAGACGCTGGTCCTCTCGGCGAAGAAATTCGTCGCCATGGAAGGGATACAGCGGGCGGCGGCTTTTTCTTTTAACGCTTTTCTGGCTTTTTTCCCTTTAGTCCTGCTTATAGTGATCGTGTTTTCCGCGCTGTTCGGAAATGCCGTGGCCGGGAAGGCCGTTATAACCTATATGGAAAACTACGCCCCGGCGGGCGGCGAAATACAGCATCTCATCTTCGGCACCGTTTCGGGAATACTTAAAGCGCGAGGTGAAGCCGGCATTTTCGTTTTTATTATTCTGATCTTCGCGGCGTCGCAGTTCCTGACCGTCATGGTGCGCGCGACCAACAAGGCCTGGGGCCTGCGGGATTATCCCTGGTGGAGGGACCCTTTAAAGGACCTGTCCCTTTTGGGGGTGATAATAATAATCGTTTTCATGGGAATAGCCGTTCCCCTGGCCGGGAATATGGTCAGGAGCCTGTTACAATCCTTTATATTTTTTTCCTGGGCTTACAGCCTCTGGATGATTTTTCTACCGTGGCTGGCGCTTTTTATAGGGTTGAGTCTTTTTTATAAACTGGCTCCTCACAGGCATACTCTGTTTTCGGAAGTCTGGATCCCGGCCCTGCTGGCCACGGCGTTATTGCATTTCGCGCAGACCGTGTTCGTGATTTACCTTAAGCGTTTTTCCGCCCTGGCCCTTATGTACGGCGCTTTGGGGGGAGTGATAGCCATGCTGCTCTGGATATATATTTCCGGCGTCATCTTTATTTTCTGCGCCTGCCTCTGCGCCGCCCAGGCCGAAATTTCCCCTTCGCAAAGACCTTAATTATATAAAAGGTACCAGGTACCTTTTTGTTAGGTACCTTTTTGTTTTTTTGTTCATGTCCGTTGCAGTGCCGGGGACTGTAACGCCTGTTTTAACCGCGACATAGGGGTGTCGCGGAGGTCTGCTATAACATTAGAAGAAAGAGAATAGTAATCAGAGATTGAGAGATTGAGGCAAGAGAAATAATGAAAAACAAAAGCGCAAACCGAAACGCTTAATTTCTCAATATCTTAATGACTTAATCTCTTTTATTCGACGGGAGGAGAATATGACCGTAAAAGAAATAGAAAGGGTGGACAGGCCGAGGGAAAAGCTGGCCAAATACGGGCCGGAGAAACTCTCCGAGTCGGAGCTGTTGGCTATTTTGCTAAGGAGCGGCGTGAAGGGCAAGAACGTGCTGGAATTGTCCAAAGAAATAACGGATAAGTTCCGCGAGCGCGGATTCGAGTACGGAGCTTTCGCCGAGCTCAAAAAGTTTTACGGCATAGGCGAGGCGAAGGCCTGCGAGCTGGTCGCCTGTTTCGAACTGGGGAAAAGATACCTTAAGGATAAGAAGAATTCCATATATTTAAAACCTAAGGACGTATTCGCGGAACTCCGTGAATTCCGGGACCTTAAAAAGGAGCATTTTATAGCGCTTTATCTCGACACCAAGAACCAGGAGATAAAAAAACAGGTGGTCTCGATAGGCACCCTTAATTTCAGCGTGGTGCATCCCCGCGAAGTGTTCGAGGAAGCCGTGAAGAACCTGGCCGCTTCCATGATAATTTCCCATAATCACCCGAGCGGATTCGTGGAGCCCTCCGAGGAGGATATAAAGCTTACAAAACGGCTTGTCGAGGCCGGGAAGATCCTCGGGATCGAGATACTGGACCATGTAATAATTTCCAAAGATAAATATTTCAGTTTTAAGGAAAACGGGCTGATTTGATAAAATAACATGGCAGAGATTCAGTAATTAAGAGATTAAGCGATTAAGGGCCGGCAAAACTTAATATCTTAATTTCTTAATGACTTAATATCTTTTTGGGAGGAAACATGCTATTCGACAAACTTACGCCGGAGATGATTAAATCGCTTATAGAAACTCTTCCCGGTGAGATCACCGTGATAGACGCAAATGACGAAGTGGCGGGCTGGAACAAGCATAATAACCGGCTTTTTTACAGGCCTATGACCTCAATGGGCGTTAATTTCAGGGATTGCCATCCCCAGAAAAGCCTGCATATGGTGGAGCAGATAGTCTCGGAGATGAAAGCGGGCAAAAGGGAGACGGCCAGGTTCTGGATAGACCTGCCGGTCAAAGGCGATACCGAAAAGCACAAGGTACTTATAGAATTCTACGCCCTGCGCGACGAGAAAGGCAAATACCTGGGCTGTATGGAATACACGTTGGACGTAGACCATATAAGAAAGCTGGAAGGCCAGAAAAGACTGCTGGAGTAGGGTAGAGGATTAGATGATTGGAAGATTAGGGGATTAGCGTGAAGCGGGAAACGTAAAACGGTAATAAGTGGCAAAGGAACATAGGCACAGAGGCACAAAGGGAAATATGATATTCCTTAATAACACTTTGCCGCTTTGTCCCTTTGACACTTTCTCTCTTTACTATTTACCCTTTACTCTTTGCGATTTACGATAAATTGTCCTCAAATCCTCTGATTTTCCGCTGTTTCAGTCTTTCAGTTCAGGCCAGATGGGGATCAGGGATTTGACGAAAAACTGAGAAATGGAAGACATGGTCGCGGGGATATCGAAGCCCTCGTAGCTCATATAAGCCGACCACATTATGCTTCCCGTTTCCACTTCTATAAGCCTGGCCACTATCGACACTTCGGCCGTGGTGGAAAGTATCTGCGTGTCGCTCAGGCCGCTGACGCTCCCTTCCGAATAGATGCTTTTCCCCGAGACCTGGCTTATCGAGTTCTGCGGATTGGTGGCGTTCGTCTGCACCAGGTATTTGGAATTGGCTTTCAGGTCTATCACGCTGCCCAAAAACAAGGCGTCCACGCCCAGAAGTTTCCCGACTTTTTTGGCGGTAGACTGGTCTATCAGGCTTTTCTGGCTCAAGTCCAGCTCCCTTAAGACTTCGTCCAGCCTTTTTCTTTCTATAACGTCGGCTCCGTAGCCCACGAGCGACTGTGAAAACATGTCGGCCGCCACTTCGCCCCTCGCACCTTCGAAGGTCAGCACGGCCACCCTTTTTATTTTAGTGAAATCCGCGCGCGGGTTTATGGCCGTCTGCGGGGTGGCGCAGGAAACCGCCAGGAGCAGGAACGGGATATATAAGGCCGGTTTTTTCATCTTATTTCCTCGTGAGGTAATCCAGGTGTTTTTGCGCTATTTTTTTGATTTCCGGGTTCGTGGTATTCGACTGGCATTGCTGCCAATGGTGGATAGCCTGTGCGGTAAGCTTTTTTTTCTCGAAAATAAGGCCGAGCATGAAATGGGCGCGGGCGTTTTTCGGGTCCAAAGAAAGCGCGCTCTCGAACGCGGCCTGCGCCTGGTCGACGTTGTCTATCCTGGAATAGAGATGGCCTATTTTCAGGTAGTTCTCCACCACGTTGATCTTTATGGAAATCTCTTTTTTGGCGGCGCCTATCTGTTCGTTGATCTGTTGTATCTCCTGCGGCGTGAGCTTGGGCTGGGCCGGCGGGGCGGTCTGGGCGTAAGCGCCCGCGGTTAAAAATAAAAGGGAAAAAAGCGTTTCTTTCATATGACACCTCTTTATGAGATTATAGCAAGTTTGGGTGGGCGTTATTTGCTTGCGGAAACCTTTCGCCTGTTCTTATAGCATATCCACTGGCCTATGACGAGGCCCGGCTTTATTTTTTCTTTTCCTATCAGTCTTTCCGGGACCAGGCCGAAAGTGGCGAGCCCGCAGACTTCCACATCTTTGAGTTCCCTGCTGACGTCGAAAGTCATGTCTTCGTTCCACATCTCCTCGCTTATTTCCCTGCTGGCGCCCGAAAGCCTGGCTCCCTGGTAATACAGCAGTCTCCTGGCCAGGTAAGAGAGCCCCTTAAGGGGGTTTATCGAAACGGTAGTCGGGATAGCCGAGGTGTTGCAGCCGAAAAGGTGTACAGCGGCGCCGGGAGCCGTTTTGCCTTTGAGCATTCTCGCCACCTGGGTGGCCACCAGCGTGTCCTCGCCAAGCAGCATCATGCCCGGAGAGCCGTGGCCGTAGAATACGGCCAGCGTCACGGAATTTTCGGGCAGGGTCGCGGCAAAGGCCATGGCTTCCGAAAGTTTTCTGAACCCGCTTTCTTTTTCCCCCTGATAAAAGGTTATCCCGTAGCTGTTGGGTTTAAGCTTTAACCCGCTGAGGGAGTCCATTATGCCTTTGGAATCATCTCCCGAAAAGTCCTCCACCTGCATCTGCGGCTGGGCGTTTTCGATAAGGGGGGAGTTTTCCATGTCTATAGCGCCGAATTCGTCGAACTGCGCGAAGGACGGCACCGAGAAAACGAGTAACAGTATTATCGCTCTGCTCATATCTTATATATTAACAGAGAGGGCTTGACTTGTCAAGGGACGTCTGATTCGTTTGTTTTTGAGCTCCAGTATGTTATCTGGAGGGATAAAAAACGGAAGGGGCGGGATTCGCGTCACAAGTCGTTTCCTCGCCTGAGCTCGTCAACGCTTTCGACCCTGGCGTTGCCGACTTTCGCTTAGCGAAATCGTCATAGTGTCCATAGTAAAAGCTGGAAGCGAAGTCCACCCCATCTACGACCTGCTGTGCGCTGTCGGTTCCCGCTTTGCGGGACCGCCACAGTGTCCGCAGCCCGGCGCCAGGATCGAAAAGTCCACCCGCGGTCCGGCTTTCGAATCCCATCTCAAGCCAAAAAATTGGCTTGTTCTTTGCAAGTTGAAATAACGAACGGAAGGGGTGGGATTCGAACCCACGGTCCCGATTGCTCGGGACACCGGTTTTCAAGACCGGCGCCTTAAACCGCTCGGCCACCCTTCCGTAAAATGGTTTTGTTTTATGGCCTCGCGGTACCCGCGCTGCCAATTTTTGCTGCGCAAAATTGTCACAGTGTCCGTAGAGTGATTTGTTTGTCCGCTCTGCCAGATTCGCCTTCGGCGAACTGTCACAGTCTCCGAAGCGAAACCCTCTGACGGCGAAGTCGACCCGGCCACCCTTCCGTACAAAGAAAATTATATAAAATACCAGATAGTTTTTTTGAAAAAACTGGCTCCTCCGTAGTTGTTGAATAGGTCTTTGGACCTATGTCCGTATAGGGCGAAGTTTCCTTCAATAAAAACCTTTCAGGAGCTAAACTTTAAATGGAAGATGAGCAAAGGAGGGATTATGAAAAGCAAAATTAAAATTTTCTCGACTCTTCTCCTTTTAGCCGGCGCGCTTCAGGCGGCCCAGAACGGGACTTGCGCCCCTTGCTCCGAGCTTAATTCCGAAAGTTTTTCCGATTTGGCTTCTGCCGAACTTGCCGATAATAGCATCTCTTTCGCCGTGCAGGAATCTACTATTTCCAGCAAGGATATGGTTTTCCTGGAAAACGGAGACATACAGATAGTCAGAACGGAGTTCGACCTTTTTAACGGCATACGCCTGGAAGACGAAACCATAGCCGAAGAGCCTTATTCCGGAAGCCTGGAACTGCCGGAAGTGGATCCTGAAGAGGTTTCCAAAGGCGAAGAGGAAGAGATACAATTCGAAGGTTCCAAGGGCGGAGGCGCCGTGCCGGGAAATCTCAAGGCCCTGGCCCTGGAATATTTCAAAAAGAACATCGGCAAGATAGGCAACAAAAAATACATAGCCATAATAGATTTCTCCAAACACTCCAGCAAGGCCAGGTTCTTCATAATGAAAGTCGAAGACGAATCGGTCATCGCCCTTCATACCTCCCACGGTTCCGGTTCCGATCCGGACGGCGACGGCTATGCCACGCTTTTCAGCAATGTCGAGGAATCCAAGAAATCTTCGCTCGGATTCTATCTTACCGGGGACGTCTATACCGGCAAGCACGGGAAATCGATGCGCCTTCACGGCCTTTCCTCCACTAACTCTAACGCTCTTTCCCGCGCGGTGGTGATCCATGAAGCCAATTACGTGCGCGAAGCCGACGTTCAGGCCGGGCGTTCCTGGGGTTGTCCGGCCGTAGCGCCGGAGAAAATAGGCCAGGTTATAAAGCTGCTTAAGGGCGGCGCCCTTATCTACGCCGGTTTGAGCGGAAAATAGCGCGTTTCTCCGTTTCTCCTATGCCGGGAAGTCTCCAAATCTGCTAAAATACATAAGGGAGAGAATAGAAAATAGATATTAAGAGATTTAGGATTTCGGACAATTCGGTTTCCACCTTAATTTCTATTTTCTGAATATCTTAATCTCTCGTTCGTGTTCTCTATATTTACGGGGGCGACCAGCTTCGACATGAGTCAGTTTCGCCCGAGTAGCAAGCCATGGTTGACCAGGCCATGTAAAAAATGGTCAAAACAACAACTGCCAACTCGAACGAGATGGCTTGGGCTCACGCTTAAGTGAGCCTCGCTATTGATTCTGCGCCTGCGGGAATCAAATAGCGTCACTCAGCAGGATGCTGTACGCCTGTGTTTTTCCGTGCGGGCGTGCAAAAGACAATACGGAAATAGAGCGGTTTTTGCCGGTCCTGAGCTTATAAACCGTTCGAATACCAATTCGGGACTAAGCTTGTAGCGACTCTGACGAGCGGCTTGTGGACCCGGGTGCGAATCCCGGCGCCTCCATTACTTTAAAAGGCGTTCCGATTAAAATCGGAACGCCTTTTTTGTTAGCGCAAGGGAGATGAGTCGGCGCCGGTGCCCGGCGACGCTGTCGGCTTTGCCTTCGGCAAACCGCCACAGTCTCCGAAGCGAAACCCTCTGATAGCTAAGTCGACCCCACCGTTTTAAGTTTATTTGTTTTCATCGGCGCCGGAACTCTGTCAGATCCCGCCTTGCGGGACTGCCACAGTCTCCGAAGCGCAACCCTTTGATAGCACAGTCGACTCGCGGCTCTGCCATATTTTGCTGTCGCAAAAGTGGCACAGTCTCCCCAGCGAAACCCTCCGGTAGTGTAGGCTGCCAGATTTGCTTTCAGCAAACTGTCAGAGTGTCCGTGGGTATTACACAAAGATAGTAAAGTCCACCCGACCCGCACCAATAATTTTAAGTTTATTTGCTTTCGTCGGCGCCGGCAACATGTTTATAAAGAGAATTGGGATTATTTGCTCAGGAAACGTTTGAGAGTCTTCATATCGGAGCTGAATTCAGGTTCTTCCTTCAGGTTCTTGTAAAGGACATCTGCTAATATCTTGCCGGCTTCAATGTCGGTCGGGTGATGTACCCCGGCTATAACGCGGTTTAGGGCCGCTTCGTCGGCGCGGGTAAGGAATTCTTTTTTGCGGGAAGGGACCAGGTCGCCGAGTATCAGCGCGAAAAGCCGGGAGATTGTCGCGTGGCCGCTGGGATAGGCGTAGCCGCCCACCTTGAATACGCAGGGCTTGATACGCGTATCGCGCAAGAAAGGCCGCTGGCGTTTATAGGCGTCTTTAATGAAACGATGAGCCGCCACGGAATCGGCGCTGACATTCTTGAAAAAAGTCGTGACTTCCGCCGGTTCCGGGGCTTTAAAGGGGCTTATTTTTCCGAAAAAGATTTTAAAAGAATGCTCCATTTCCGCTCTCGCGGCGGCGCATTGCTCAGGAGTGCGTTTTTTCTGCCAATCGAAGAGAACTTCAAAATCATTCTTGTCCTCATAGGAGCCGTCTTCCGGCGCGGCCGGCACGTCCGTCAGGTCCAGGCCGTCCAAGTCCAGGTAATGTGCGGAAGGCGCCGCCTTGAGCGTCAGCGCGGCGTCGGTTTCGTACGAGGGGGCAGGATAAAGCTGGGATTGCGGAGCGGAATAAGAAAAAGAAGCTCCGCCGTTCAGAAAAAGTTCTTCGACCTGGCTTTGGGCGTTCGAGAACCGGGGTAAGGCGAAAAGCGCTGAAACGACGGCAAGTTTTAAAAATTTGCTTTTTGGCATGAATATATTATAACGGGAAAGAAAGGGACGCAAAAGGGCGAAAGGGCCCAAGTCGCCGCCGTAAAACGGCCTATGCGCGGGCGGGAAGTCAGCCGGATTTCTTCCAGCCGGTCCTTTTGCGGGTTCCGCGGATCTTTTTCAGCAGAGGTCGGGGGTAGAAGTCCAGCTTTTCGGCAAGTATTTCGTCGGGCGTTTTCCACATCGCTACGCTCAGGAATTTGCCTTCGGGGCTGTAGATGAATTTCTGTACGAAATCGTAGTTCTCTTCGTCGCGGAATTTCGCCTCGAAAACATGGGCTTTTATCCGTCTTTTCGTTCCTTTGTAGGTAAAGTCGTCTTCGACCGGCTTGAGGGCGGAAAGGATGTCTGTTTCGCTTTTCAGTTCCTCCAGGAACTCCCGCCTGAGGGCTTCTTCGGGGGTTTCGCGTTCTTCTATGCCGCCCCCGATAAGCTTGTAAAAATAGACTTTTCCGACCTCGTCGTAAAATTTCTCGACCAGGTATTTATCACCCTTTTTTATGAGGCCTAAAGCCACTTCGCGCATAAAGAGATTTTATAAAAATAAGGCCCGTCCGGTACAGGGCGTTCCGGCCCGGGCACGAGTTCAAATCGTTATCGCAACAAGCGGTGGAATTTATATGTGTCGTGGCTGCAAGTTCGGGGGGCCTGCCGGCGGATTGCCCTTCGCCCCAGACCCGTGGGGTACCCTCCTGTGGTCCCCCTCCTCCCCGCTACGGAACAGCACCACTGGTGCCACAGGTGCCGTGAGTAATATGAACGGCCTGGGGCTCAGCGGGCAAAACCCGCCGTCACCCCCTCCAATTATTACCACGACACAATGGTATCCTGACCAACCTTGTTGCACTATCACCTTGAATGTGTCTTTAGGCTTTAAAACACCGGCAGAAGTCTTTAACGCTTTTGTTGCACTTGCTCCTTGAGCCCACCACAATATGGAAAGAATCGCCAAAAAATGCTAAATTTAGTTATATGAAGAAAATAATCGTATTATTCGCGGTTCCTTTCGTCTTTAACTCCTGCCAGAATAAGCCGGAAAACGGCAAAGTTCTGGCTAAAGTGGGCTCTACCGTCATAACCGAGCAGTATTTTAACGAGAAACTGGAAGAAATAAGCCAGGACCCGAACAGTTATCTCAACAGCAAAGCGGGGAAAAAACAGTTTTTGGACATGCTTATAAACGAGAAACTGGTCAAAATGGCTTCCGAGAGCAGCAGCGTAAAGAATTCCAAGGAATATACCGAGCAGGTCAATCTCATGAAAAAAGAACTGGACAGCAAGCTCAGGGATTTCAGGGAATATCTCCTTACCAAAATGTGGCTCGAGGACTTGAAGAAAAAAGAGCTCAACGTAAGCGAGAAGGAGGCCGAGGAGTACTACGCCAAATATCCCAAGGCCGTGGTCATAGAGCATCTTATCGCCGGGGATTACGAAACCGCGGAAAAATTTATGAAAAAAATAAAGGCCGGCACCCCGGTCTCCAGAATAGTGCAGGAGGAAAAAAATTCCGGTACGGTTACCGGCGGCAAGCTGCCTCCCATTATGCCCGGGGAATTTCTCCCCGAACTGGAGGACATGCTTTACAAGATGAGAACCGGAGAGGTCCAGGGCGTGGTTAAGACCAAACTCGGCTTTCACGTGATAAAGAAGATCAGCGAAATGAGCCTGGATATCTCCAAGCCGGAGATCAGGGAAAGGGTCAGGAGAGTGCTGGAGAAAAAAAGATTCGACGAGTATATCGCCAATGTGCAGAAAAAATACAAAGTGGAGGTTTTGAATGAAGACTATAAATAAATTCGCCGCCGCCGCTCTTTTGGCGCTTCCTTCGTCCGTTTTCGCCCAGAAAGGGGAGGACGTCGTCGCCAAAGTGAACGGAGAACCGATACTCCTTTCGGAGTACGAAAAAACCGGCGAACTGCTGCTGGAACAGTATTCGGCCGTTTTTCCGGATTTTATGCAGCAAAAGGACGCCAGGGAGCAGATACATAAAATGACCATGGACAAAATGGTCAACGAACTCCTGATAAAACAGAAGGCCGAGGCGATGAAGATAAAGGTTTATCCCAGGCAGGTGGACGACGGCGTGGCCGAGATCAAGAGAAGGTTTTCCAGGGACAAAGACGGCTCCGCTCTCACCTCCGCCGAAGCCGATAAACTGCTCGGGGAAGAGCTGGCCAGGCAGGGTATTACCATGCAGGCTTTCAGGGAGAAAATACAGAGGGACCTGATGGCCAGGAAACTGGTCGAAGAGACCATAAAGCCCAGGATAAAGACACCCGCTGAAAAAGACATCAAGGCTTATTTCGACAAGATAAATTTCGTAATAAAGGGCGATACCAAATCGGCGGGGTTGTCCGGAGAGGAATTGCAGGAATTTTCCAACATAGCCAATAAATTCAAAGAGCTTTCCGCGGAAAGGATAAGACTCCGGCATATTCTCGTAAAAATAGAGGCGGTGGACCTGGTTTCGAAGAATAAAGCGCTGGAGACCGCTAACAAGATAAAAAAAGAGCTCGACGGAGGCGCAGATTTAGAGGCTTTGGCCGGGAAATATTCCCAGGATAAAGAAAGCGCTCAAAGGGGCGGAGATATCGGCTATGTGATAAAAGGCATGCTGCCGGCCGAAATAGAGACCAAGGCTTTTAAAATGTGTCCGGGAGACGTTTCCGCGCCCGTGGAAAGCAAGTTCGGGTACCACATAATGCGGGTGGATGAAAAAAGGATAGCCCAGAAACTCAGTTTCGAGGCCGTAAAGGACGACATAAGCCAGCTGATCATGCAGGACAGCTTCGCCAAAGAAATAGAAATCTTCACCGAAGAACTGAGAAAGGCGGCCAAGATAGAGATCTTTAACGAGGGTAAGTAAAAATTGAGCGGCATAACGGCGATAACCGCCGGAGATCCCTCCGGCATAGGGCCCGAGATAACCGTAAAGGCCCTTAGGTCGCTTTCAGCCGCTGAAAGAAAAAAAATTATTATCATAGGGGAAGCCACTTCCCTCGAACAATGCGGCTGGCGCGAAAATCTCGCGCCTCTCCTGCCCGTAACCGCGCCGGGTTTTAAACTTATAAAATCGGAAAATTCCGCTTATTCCGGAGCGGTTTCTTTCAAAGCTTTCGAGCTCGCCGTGAGGCTGGCCTTGAAGGGGAAGCTTTCCGCGGTGGTTACCGCCCCGGTCTCTAAAAAAGCCTGGCTGATGGCCGGGATAAAATACAAAGGGCATACCGAATATCTCAGGGAAGCGTCCGGGTCCGAACCCCTGATGTCCTTTCACAAAGGCGCCGTGAACGCGGCCCTTGTCACCGAGCATGTTTCCATAAAAGATCTGCCGGGCCGGATAAGCGCCGGAAAAATAGCGGAAAAGGCCCGCATTTTCATTCCGGCTCTCCGCCGGCTGGGTTTTCGCGAAAAGGAACTGCTGGTTTCAGGGCTTAATCCTCACTGCGGAGAAAGCGGCGAGTTGGGAACGGAAGAAGAAGAGTCGGTTAAGCCGGCGCTTAAAATCCTGAGAAAAACAGGGGTTTTCGCGTCCGGGCCTTATAATTCAGACAGCATCTGGGAGCTCT
>Ga0210017_1001777_pt1 | contig 18742 bp, 15 predicted proteins | sample CryGeyCG2014_020_FD_183966 | JGI IMG/M metagenome (GOLD analysis project Ga0210017, IMG submission 183966) | Groundwater microbial communities from aquifer - Crystal Geyser CG08_land_8/20/14_0.20 (SPAdes) (version 2) | ecosystem: Environmental > Aquatic > Deep subsurface > Groundwater | place... | reverse complement strand
TTATTAATAAATTTGCCTATAAATTCAAATTAGGTAAACAGGAGGTGAAAAATGAAGCGGTTTAATGATTTTTCAAAATTTATCCTGTGTTTGGCTCTTTGTTTTCTCGGATTGCAGGCTCAATCCTATATGATCGTCAACATTTCCGATGATATCCAGACGGATTTTGGAACATATCATCCGTACCCTGCCAATTTTACGCCCAATGTCCCACTTTTTACGGTGGAGCCCGACTTCAGTAATGTCGAAAACTTTTCTAAAATCTATGGATTCAGCGCTACGGACTCAGCCCTGCTGTTGAAAAACCACTTCGTAGTTAAGAAAAGTCAGTATAAGCAGCTTTACGACGTATATAATGCCTGTACCTGGGATAGCATGCCTCTCTTTGTCACTACCGACGCGGTATTGCATATTTACCATGTTCTCTTTGACAAATTTCTATCAGAAATCGAAATGCAGAAATTTGTAGCATCCCTGGAAATTCTAACACAGACTCTAATTGACAGCACTCAATCTGTCTATGAGCAAGCAACCAAACCGGAAACTCAGGAAGCGGCTCAGAAAAATCTGGCATTTCTATACGTATCGCAAAGACTCCTGAAAGGCGCTGAAATCACTGTGCCGGAATCGGTCTCCGCCCTTGTCGATTCGGAATTAACTTTAATCGCAAATCATGACGGATTTCATATTTCACCGATATTCGGCTCTTTCTCGGAATTGGACTACAGTCAATTCATTCCGAGGGGACATTATACCAAAAACGATACACTCAAAGCCTATTTTAATGCCATGATGTGGCAAGGCTGGACGATCTTTACGATGGAGCCAGAGCTCTTCAGCGATCTGGCAAATAGGCACACATTGCAAGCTCTGATGCTGGTACAAATGATTTACAATCTTGAAACTAACGATCAATCTTTGTTAGAACTATGGGAAAGCATTTATGAGCCGACCGTCTTTTTCGTGGGTAAAACAGACGATCCTAATATCATGAATTACAAAACCATCAGCGACCAAATCTACGGCTCTAATTTTCTATCGCTTTCTCCTGACAGTATTGCTAATGGCGCACTACTTGAGGCATTTATGACGGAAGCTCAGAAGTTGCCGGAACCAAAGATACCTAACTGGATCTATGGGACTTATACTACCTTTAAAGGCTTCCGCTTCATGGGTCAGCGATTTATTCCTGACTCTTACATGTTCGCGCATCTTATAGATCCGTATGTCGGAAGTCGCTTGTTTCCCAAAGGTCTGGATATAATGGCAATCCTTGGTTCGGACCGGGCTTACGACCTACTCGATTCTCTGTATAATGAAACTGCTTATCCGAACTACCCGGAGAAAATGACTGAATTCAAGACTGAATTTATGGCGATTTCACCGGCAGAATGGGCTCAAAATCTGTACTGGAACTGGCTCTATAGCCTGATGCCATTGTTATATAAAAAAGGGGAAGGCTATCCGTATTTTATGCAAACCATCGCCTGGATGGATAAGGAACTTCTAACCGCACTGGCTTCCTGGGCCGAACTCCGTCACGACACAATCCTCTATGCCAAGCAAAGTATGTCTCCATGTGGTATCTGCCCTGGACCACCAAGAAATTACGTAGAACCTAATCCCTATCTCTATGCCCGGCTGGCAAGTCTGGTAAGATATACGATAGACGGTCTTGAATCCCGGAATTTATTGCTGGAAGGATTTCAGGATAAACTCGATCTCTTCGAAACATTACTTTTATTTCTGAGAGATGTTTCTATTAAGGAACTGGAGAATACACCGCTAACAGAAGAGGAATATGCAAATATTTACTGTTTTGGCAAAGTCATGCAAAAATTGGTTTCCGATAATTTCAATCCCGAAAATCATTGGAATTACAACGATGATGATATGGCGGTAATCGCTGATGTCCACACCGATTCCAACTCTAATCAATGCTTAGAAGAGGGCGTCGGCTATCCGCTGGAAATCTTTGTGATTGTCAATGAAGGCGGAACGATTCGAATCACTCAGGGAGCAATTTTTGCCTATTATGAATTTCTGCAACCTATCGCCAATCGCCTGACTGATGAAGCCTGGCGGGAAATGCTGACCGGCGATTCGCCGCCCGCCATGCCGGAATGGGCTAATAGCCTGATGGATGTAAACAGTACTCAACCATCCTTTATAGAATATTCACCGGACAATCTTTATACGGGTGAATTTTCCATGACCGAACCTTCCCCAAAACCCACGACACCTGTCGCTTTCCGGCTTCGTCAAAATTATCCCAATCCCTTTAATCCGGAAACGACCATCCGGTTCGATTTACCGGAAAATTCCTACGTCAGGCTCGAGATTTATAATCTCCTGGGACAAAGGGTCGCGACTCTCGCCGACAGTCGCCAGACCGCCGGTCGCTACACCTTAACATGGAATGGTAAAGACCTGAAAGGCAATAACGTTGCCAGCGGGATTTACTTCTACAAACTGACTGCCGGTGATCTTGTCCATGTCAAAAAGATGGTTCTAACGAGGTAAATATTCTCAATGTTTAAATCATTACTAAAGGGGGTGTAAATATGAAACGATTAAGATTCCCGCTATTCTTTATGATTTTTTTGAGTTTGACTTTCTTTACTTCCGCCAAATCTCAGATGATTGCTGAGATTTCCACCGACATTGAAACGGAGTTCGGGACTTATCATCCCTACCCGGTGAATGTCAAACCGGCAGTTGAAACCTACTCAGTTGCGGCTGATTTCAGCAACGTGTCCAATTTCCAATCCTTATCTTCAATTTTCAGCCAACAGGACCTTCCCTTATTACAAAACAACGCTTTTACAGTCAAACCGACTCAGTACAAGGAAATATTCGACATTTATAAAAACTGCAAGCAAAATGAGGTCCCGATTTTTGTGACTACCGATGCCATGTTGCACACTTTCCACATTATCTATGATTACGCCCTCAGAATATTGGAAGTCCAGAAATTTGCACCTGATCTGGAAAATCTCAATCAAGTGCTTTTGGATGAAATGGAAGCGCTCTATTATACGACCAGCAATAACAATCTTAAAAAGCTTGTTATGAAAAATGTAGCCTATTTCGGCGTCGCAACAAAATTAAAGGATACGACTGCGATCATCCCGGCATTTGTCACTGAACTGGTCAATGAGGAATTGGAACTGATCTGTGACCATGAGGGATTTGAACTATCACCGATTTTCAACAGCGAATCAGTCAAATATAAAGAGGATTACAGTCAGTACGTTCCGAGAGGACATTACACCCGCAACGATACGCTTGCTACCTATTTCAAAGCCATGATGTGGTACGGAAGGATGATGTTTCGGGTCGAGCCTGATACCACCGCAGAGGGCAAACAAAAAGGTAAGGAAGAAACCCTCCAGGCTATTTTGATTGTAAAAGCTATGAATGAATTGACCGTGAACGGTGAGTCGGCTTTGGAAGTCTGGGAACGTATTTATGACCCGACGATCTTTTTCGTGGGAAAATCGGACGACCTGGATATTTACAAGTACACAAACCTTATTAAAGAAGTCTATGGCAACAATTATTTATCCTTGACAGTCGCAGACTTTGCTAACGATGAAAAATTGACCGAATTCGTCGAAAAAGCTAAATACCTGCGCAACCCGCTGATCAATTCATCCTGGGTCTATGATGATGAAGATGCCGAAAAAGTCACCAAGGCATTTCGCTTTATGGGACAGCGTTTCATTCCGGATTCGTACATGTTCCAGCAATTAGTGTATGATAAGGTCCTGTTTTATCAGGGTTCCGGGGAACCCTTCACACTGGTCATCAGTGATAACGGGCCAATCCGCGGATTTCCGAGAGGATTAGACGTAATGTCAATGCTCGGTTCTCAGGCGGCTGCAGAGATTATTCAGGCCGAAGGCGATGCCGATTACTACAAATATGATCAGCAGTTGAACAATCTTAAAGAAGAATTCGCGAATCTGGAAGATGCGGTATGGGCGCAAAACCTATACTGGAACTGGTTATATTCGCTCATGCCATTGTTGGAGCCGAAAGGCGAAGGCTATCCGCCTTTTATGCAGAATCTATCCTGGACCCTGAAGCAATTATATGCCGCTTTATCATCCTGGGCTGAACTGCGGCATGATATGATTTTATACGCAAAGCAAAGTTATACTGAATACACAACTGGAGATCATCCGTCCCCGGATTTTACCTATGGATATGTCGAACCTAATCCGCACCTGTTTGCCAGATTAGCCTCGCTGGCTAATCTTATGCGCACCGGGTTGGATGGTCGGGGACTTCTTCTAAGTGAGTTCGATTCCAAACTAATCAATTTTGAATCTCTCCTTCTGAGTTTAAAGAAAATTGCCGAGAAGGAATTAACAAATCAGGAATTACTTCCCGAAGAATATGACGTTATCTGGACTATCGGCGAGCGCATAGAGAACCTCCTGACTTTTTCTAAGGAACTCCTGGGAACAAGTACCGATGAAACCGATGAAGGTATGGCGGTGATCGCCGATGTGCACACCGAGCCTAATTCGGCTCAGGTATTAGAAGAGGGAGTCGGTTATCCTTTCGAGATTTATGTCATCGTAAAGGTTGGAGACGATCTGGTTCTCACCCGCGGCGGCGGTTTCTCTTATTATGAATTCAAACACCCTATGGCAGACCGCCTTACGGATGAAGCCTGGCAAGAAATGCTTAAAAGCTCTACTCCACCGGAAATTCCACAATGGACTGAGTCTTTCATTGATCGCACTCAGAGTTTTTCACTCACGGGATTACAGCATGCTTACTTAGAATCGGAAACGGTCAGCGACGTTGACGTCCAAATCAATCCCGCCAATCCGATAGCCGGTGATACGCTCCAGATAAAGGTCAGAGCCTACTATTGTCCCGACTCAACCCTGACTGCAATATTTTCCAGCGAGGAAGGAAACAGTATTGATACTTGTGATTTAAAATTGATCCCTGACGATTCGACCTGTGAAAATTACATCGGGCAGATATCATCTTCTAAATGGCCGGACGGAACAATTATCGTCAAAATCAAACATGGTGTGTATACCTTGTCTACCTATTGGTTTGAATTACAAAAAAATGCCGGAATCAATGAGGATAAACTTTATCCAACCAAATTTGCAGTATCTCAGAACTATCCAAATCCCTTCAATCCCGAAACGACCATCCGGTTCGATTTACCGGAAAATTCCTACGTCAGGCTCGAAATCTATAATCTCCTGGGACATAGGGTCGCGACTCTTATAGACTGCCGCCAGACCGCCGGCCACTACACCTTAAATTGGAATGGTAAAGATTTGCAAAGCAATAACGTTGCCAGCGGGATTTACTTCTACAAACTGACTGCCGGTGATCTTGTCCATGTCAAAAAGATGGTTTTGACAAGGTAAGTTGGCTTATTATCACGATAAATCCATCGGCGAAACCGTAATAATGATTCCAGAATTCAAAACCTAAACACCTACTGAAAACAACTCTATTTTTTAACATTTCTCCGCGCTCTCTGTGATCTCCGCGGTGAAGGGAAACAATTTAAAAATCCTTTCACCTTTCTTCCTTTTTTCAGTAAACTCAAGGCGATTTTATGTTCAAACGGACTTTAAAAATTGTCTTGTTCGGGGTGCTTGTCCTGCTGGTGATATCCGTTGGGATGTACATTACCTCGCCCGACGGTTCTGAATTCGCCCGCAAAAATCCGAAATCCACTTCGCTTATAGTTCACCGAGAACGCGTCGCCAAGAAACAACATCGAAAACTTGGCCGGTATTGGGTCTGGGTTCCGCTTAACAGTGTTTCATCGAACTTGATTCACACCGTTATCATCTCTGAAGACGCGCGGTTCTATTCACATCCGGGATTCGACGTGGAAGCGATCAAATTCGCCGCGCAGAAAGATTTGAAACGGAAAAAATTCGCTGTCGGCGGCTCGACAATCACCCAGCAATTAGCGAAGAACCTATATTTATCCAACCGGAAGTCGCTTTTCCGCAAACTTCGGGAAATCATTATCGCCTACAAAATGGATAAAAAATTGACCAAGCACCGGATTCTCGAACTGTACCTCAACGTGATTGAATGCGGGCGTGGAATTTACGGCGTCGAAGCCGCATCGCGGCATTATTTCGGAAAGAGTTCGTCCGCTTTGTCTGTCGATGAAGCCTGTCGGCTCGCCGTCATTCTGCCCAGTCCGATTCGACATTCACCTTACGACGGTTCACGCTTTGTCGAGCGTCGACGGCTAAGATTATTGAAGTGGGAATTCAAAACCGGACGCATCGATTCCACTGCTTACCAAATTCTCACCGGGATCACATTCGAAAAAATGCCCGATTCGCTGAATACTCAGGATAGTCTTGGTACACTCGTAGATAGCACAACCGAAGAACTCTCAAAGGAAAGCGAAATCGATTTACCGCTCAGCGTCGAAAAACTATATGCCGAGCCAGAAGCCGATACGGTGAGAACAAACCGTTGAGATCATTTTTCTATTCTCTCTTTCTCTGTGTTCTCTGCAATCTCCGTGGTGAAAGAAGTCTAAAAAGATTAAAAGCTGTATTTTACTTTCAGAAAAACGTTATCGTTGTCATCATACATCCCGAAAACCGTATCTGACTTGCCATTCAGGAAATCCGCTCCTGCCATAATCGTGAAATTATCCGCATAATTCCAATCAATACTCATTCGCATCAGCATCGAATGGTCTTCGAAATTATTCATCAAGAAAAATAGCGGCGAAACTGTCTCGCTTAAAAAGTGACCTCTCAGCATCAGCGTTACAATCATCACGTTTTCATCGTTCTGGATTCCGCTCTCATAATCCAAAATCCGTTCGTTGATGCCCTGAACCGACAGATCGAGTGCGGATGACAATTGATAATCAGCACCCAACATCAATTGCGAAAATGGTTTTGCTATGATCATTCCATCCGCTAAACACGCTTGATCCGCAGTATTAAAGTGCCGCTCCGGGTAGTAACCACCTTCTCCGCGAAAAACGAAAGTCCCCCACGGTTTCGAAAAACTCAATCCGAAGAAACTCTGCCAGGGATGGGTTGGTGTCAATTGGATTTGTGTGAAGTATACCGGTCGGTCTTCGCGGATTTTCAGGTAAATCAATGATAGATCGGTGCCGAAAAAGAAAGTATTGAAACGCAAGCCCAATTCGGCTTTACGTAACGAGAATTGCGCTTGAACGTCATCCAGGTAATTCATCGGTATCGTAAGATTTCCCACAATTGGCACAGTAATGGTTTGCGAATCCGGACGCTGATAGCCCCAGTCGCCTTCAAACAACAGGTTGATAGGTTTAAACTCCGGAATGATTAGCATTTCCAGAGAATTATTGCCGCGATGCAATTTGGCATTCAGCATAGTTGTCGCCATGCGAATATCGTCAAAATCCTGTAACAGGAAGTAAGACAAATCCAGCGGATTTACGATGTCATTAATGAAATAGCCATCAGTTTTACCCCACACGACCTGCTGTTTACCGATTCTGAGGTCAAGCCAGTCACTGTAAATATCCAAATAAACTTCCCGGAGATTGGGAAGTGTTGTTGTAGTGTCCGTAATGTCATTCGTAATGTCCAGCGACGCATATGCCGCCACGTTATCGCCGGAAATTTCCGTGTTCAATCTCAGCCTGTTGCGGATCAGCATGGCATCCAGCGATTCACTCTCACGGAACATATCTTGATTCAGAACAAATCCATGGAAATCCATCTGTGCCCGGGCTGAACCGATAAGGCCAATCGTTAGAATCACCGCCGTCCAGATCGCCGCCCGTTTCATTTGATGCCTCCGCGTTCCAGAGCTGTGGTAGTAAATATCTGGTCATTGATCGGTTCATTGGTTTTCGCTTCCGAGATTTTCAGGATGGTTTTATGATTTTCAGCAAAATTGGTCATCTCCAGATTGAACTGTAGCCAGACTCCGGAAACATTGCGAATGTCCGTTGCCTTCATGCTCTTCATTAATTGACCTTTGCGGTCATAAAAATCAACTTTGAGATGTACCCATTTATCCGCGATCACCCAGCCGACTTTTTTGCTATAAATGTCTTTACTATCAACGGGAATTGATTCGATCTTGTAACATTTTACGCCATCTACTGTTTCCTCGCCGAGCAGTTTATGCGTGTCCTGATCAATACCGCGCCCGCCCATATCATCATAGGTAAAATCCGTGCCCATGAAATACTCGTTCTTGCTCTCGCCGGCAATGCGGCGGACTTTCTTTAAAGCCGGCAGGTAAAGCCAGCGGTCATCATCTTTTTTCGGATCGGAGTAAGAGATCATCAGCAGACCTGTTCCGCGAATATCAGCAGGGTACTCGAAGAACACGAGAATTTTATCGTCGATGCCCTTCGGATCGTTGACTGATTTGGAATATTGCAGGACGTCCCGCTCGCGCGTCTTATTTTGTTTATTGACTAATATCATTTTCGATTTGACCTGGCGGGTTTTAACATCCTGCTGGTTTTCGACCTTCAGCATGATGTCGCGTCCGGTCAATTGGGCAAAGCTGGAATCGGAAAAAACCACGAGTAACATTAAAACTAAACCAGAGAAAAAATACTTTTTCATACAAACCTCCTTTTCAATTAAAAGGACTCACTTCCATGTTTTTTCATATAGATCAACATTATTGGCGGCGTCATGAATATTCCGAGGAAAAAAGCCTTCATAAAACTTTTTCTCTGCCGGAATTCCACCACACCGGCGATTTGCAGACAGATGATCACATAGACCACCAGGATAATGCTCAGATTATCCAGACAGAACGCACCGAAACCATTCCATCCACCGGCAGTCTGAAACTGAAAATTACTCCACCATCGAATCAACCAGCCAATTAGCCGGTAAATCCAGTAAATCACAATTCCGCCCGAAAACACCAGGATAATTCGCGAAATGATTCTGTCTTTTTTTTCAGTATTCATCTCCAACTCCTTTTCCCGAAGACGAACGAGGGTTTTATCCAGACCAGCAAAGCCGGTAAAACCGTCAGCGCCCCAAACAAACAACCGCTGATCGAGACGACGATTAGGAATCCGAAAAAGTTGATCGGCTCGAATCCCGAAAGCATCAGAACAGCAAAGCCGATGATCACCGATACAGCATTATAGACAATACCTTTTCCACTGGTCGTCAATGTCCGGATAACGGCATCTTCGGCGTCAGCGCCTTTCTGTGCCTCGAGGCGAAAACGATACATAAAATGGATCGTATAGTCAATTCCAACACCGATCATAATACTTGAAAGCATGGCAGTTGCCATGTTGAGCGTGATGCCAATATATCCCATGATGCCGAACAGGCAAATAAGCGCCGCACTCAGCGGAACGATCGAAATCAATCCGGCGGTCAGCGAGCGGAACGCAACGGCGACAATCAGAAAAACGCAAATTATTGATAGCAACAGGCTCCGGATTTGCCCATCGATGATTAATTCTGATAAAACGCCGATGAGTGGCGCCATCCCGGAAACTGACGGGAAATTTTCCGTTCCCAGATTTTTCGCGATATAATCTTTCGTATCAGTATATAGTTTATACGACACTTTTGAGCTGGAATCATTCACCCGCGCCAGTATCTGCGCCTGCGCGTAATCGTAATCCACAAACCGGTCCAGATCCTTCGTATTGCCGGTCAGCGAATAGAGAAACAGATACTGAGCAACCTCCTCGTTCGTGGCCGGAATGACATGGTACTGAGAACTATCGCCGTGAAAAGCCTGATTCATGCGTTTGAGTTGATCGACGATGGAATTCGCCTGTGTCACTGCTGGTTGTTTTTCGAGAAATATACAAAGGTTTTCAATTTTTTTCAGGAACTCCGGGGCTTTAATGTTTCCCGTCGCTAAAATCGATAATGTCGAACTGCCGCCAAAATTCCGGTCGATCACATCATTGCTTCTCCGGATTTCGGACGATTTTCTCCAATAAGCAACCGGATTTGTATCGACGATAATTCGCGAAATTCCGGTGGAAATGGCGATGATCGATATCAAACAAACCACTAAAAACGACTTTCGGAATCGAGTAAAAAAATGCCCCCAACCAATGAGAAACCGGCTGGTCCGGTCGTGAGATTCAGTCGCTTTCAATATCATCGGGAAATCGAGTAATTTCAATGCGGCGGGAATGAACGTGAGGCTGAATATAAAAGCGATGGTCGTCCCGCAGGCGCAAAAAAGCCCGAGATGTTTCGCCGGCGGTAAAATGTGCGATTGAAGGCTCAGGAAACCGATCAGCGTCGTGAATCCCGACATAAAAACCGGCGTCGTGAGATACGAGAGAATCAGTCGGATAAGGCCGTCTTTGTCGGCTTTAGGATTTCGGAGGTATTCAACGAAATATTGTGTGACGATCTGAATACTGTAACTGTTGGCGATAGCGATCAGCATGACCGGGATCATCATCTCAACAATTGTCATTTTTACATGAAAAAGAACTATCAGTCCGACCGTGAATACGATGCTCATAATGACGACAACAAACGGTAAAAACGTACCCATCCAACTGCGGAAACTAAAAACCAGCAACAGGATCATCAGAATGATACCGTATGGAAAGAGTTTTTTCATGTCCGAAGTCATGGTCGTCGAGACTTCACGGCGGGTTATCGGCAATCCGGCAATGTGAATTTGCTCCGGCCCTTCGTACTTGTGCTTGATCGCCATGAAAGTTTGGTAAATTTCTTTATCTGTATTTTCGTGACTGGCGACGGTTGGCGGTATGGTTAGTTGCCGATTTCGAAGCACTTTCTTATCAAGTTACAACTACTTTTGATACGAGCTGTGCCGCTCGAATACGCACTGAACCGGCAATTAACTATACCGCATGTTGGCAACTGGTGTTTATTCATATATGTCTGTTTGTCATTTATTTAGCATTTATTTTCAAGTCATTGTCAAACTTAACAAACCTAACCAAGAGGCACAAATTTATTTTGTTTTTTTGTGCGTGGGCAGTCCTAACCACCCTCAAAGGCGGTTACGCGGGCTGGAAAGGCGGAAGCTCTTTTGCAAACTTTGGTCGTGCGATGGCTTGTGTGGTTTGCAAATGTGCTTACGACTGTGCGTTGGGTTTAAGACAAGAGACACTAAAAGCTATATTTCAACTTAAACATTAACATATTATAGTCTTTCAGATTAGCAAACAAATTATCTCCTTTGCCATCAAAAATCACAGTTGATAAGGTAATTTCTGAATTAACAGTGGCTTTATAGGCAATTTCGGGCATGTAAACAAGCGCATAATTGTCTTTAATATTGCTCCATTCGGTAACAATAAAACCGCCACCAATTGGTGCGATTTTTAGTTTGTTATTTAAAAACATTTTTTCATATCGTAAAAAGAAATAGTCATTCAGGTTTTCTGCCCCACGTTCGTGAATAAACCCATGCATATACTGAAAATTAAGATAAGAACCATCTGAAAAATTGTAATCACCTCCAACAACAAATTTAATATATGGTTTTGTTTTGTCTAAGATTAATGAATCTTGTGTAACAGGGGTTGGTGACATTGGATAAAACGCTGTTAAGTCGTTTGTCATTATCACATCACTTTCGGGAAGAAAAGCTGCCGCTTCAGCCCAAAAGCCAATGCCTGCAATACTTGTAGCCAAATCGGCTCCAATTATATGGGTCCAGGCAAAAGAAAGTTGAGAGGTCATATTTGTTCCTCCCATAGCATCGACTGGGATTAAAGTATTTCTTGTAGCAAAAGGTAATCCATCGTAGCCCCAAACATAACTCACCGAAAAATCAACTCCTTTAGCAAAACCTTTAAATTTTAAACCGGCTTTTGAACTTTCACCTAAATTATAACGAGGTGTCATTATAGTGTCCGATACTCCTTTTAATACCATTCCTTGCGGTAATTCCATAGTGGGATTCAAAGCATTTGCAAAAATACCTACCGGCATATTGGCTGGTTGAAAAAAAGGAATAAAAACTCCTTGTAGAGAGAAATCGCTGTTAAAATAATAGTTAAAATTGATAGCATCAGAACCTCTTCTGCGTCCAAAATCGAGAATATCTTCCAAATCTAATGGATTGAGGTTATCGGTTGGATTTAATTTATCGGCAGTTCCCCATACAATACGCTGACGACCAATGGTTACATCTAAATTTTTGGTAAGAAAACCATATAGTTGAACGTAGGCTTCCCTTATTTCCAAATTGTAGGGGTCAACAATTCCTTTGTTGTACAAATCGCTTGAACTTGTAATACTGGGCAAGCCAATATTTCTGAGCCATACTTCGCTATAAAATTTTGAGCGTTCCGTCTTTTTATCGAGTTTCAAAGTCAGACGGTTCTCATTCCAAGCCCAATCGTTGGGCGATTTAAACAAGAAGCGTTCATCTGTTAATAATTCGCCGGAAATTTTAAGGCTGTTTTCGTCTTGTGCATTAACAATACTTATCGCAAAAAAAGGCAACAATAGTATTATAAATAGATTTGATTTTCTCATAAGTTGATTTTTTTAAGATTATTATTTACAATTTTTGAAACCAATTTAAAATTTTTGAAAACTGTAAGAGCGATTTGATGCCTCTCCTTAACAAACTCTGATATTGCCATATTTCGACTGGTCTTTTGGAATTTAGTTGGATGTTTTAAGTCAACCAACATTACATATTTTACCCTTTTTTCATGTGACTGATAATAAAGGTTAATAAGTGTTTCTACTCCAAATTTTGAAGTTTTTACATCTTTTAGTATTGGTAAAATATCCTTTTTCAAAAGAGCTCTTTGCCCTGTAAAAGATTTGAATGGGTTTATTTTATAGTTAATTAATGTTTCGGTTGCTTGCCCCAAAACCATATCAGCCTCATTTTCGATAATTGGTTTTGTGAGTTGCAGAAAATGTTCTTTTTTTAAGTCGGATAAATCGGCATCGCAAAAAACTATAATTTCCGAATTTGTATTCTCAACACCAGTTGCCATAACGTAACCTTTTCCTTTGTTTTCGGGCAAATGAATATCAGTTATATCAAGACATTTTTTCAATGATTTAATAATTTCCCCTGTATTATCTGTTGAGCCATCGTTTACAACTATAATTTCGTTGAACAAATTACAATCAGAGACCGCTATTAAAACATTCTCAATGGTGCTTTTTTCGTTGAATGCACAAATTATTGCAGTAATTTCAGGATAGTTATTTTTCATTTTTTAGTTTACTAATTCAAGCGAAAACTTATCAGGATATTTTGCTGTAACATCGCTATACATCAAATTTATTTGTTGCATTACAGAATCAATATTTTCAAGATTATTTATTACTCCTTTTATGCCTATTTCTTTTTTCTGATAATCAAGATAGCCAACTATTATAGGAACATTTGCTTTTAATGCCATATAATAAAAACCTTTGTCCCATTTTTTAACTTTTGAGCGAGTGCCTTCTGGTGAAAGAATGATATGTAAGTCATCTGAGTTTTTGAATAATTTAACAACCCGATAAATAGCATTATTTTTATTTACATTACGAACCGGAATAGAACCATACAGTTTCATTCCTATATTCATCGGAAAAAAGAAAAGATCTTTTTTTGATAAAAATGTATGTTTAATACCAATTTCATAAAAAAATAGTTTACCATATAAAGCATCCATATAGCTTGTATGCGGTGCAAAAATGATAATGCTCTTTCTGACATCAGGAAATTCTCCTTTGATTTTCCAACCTAATAAATATTTCAATATATACCCTGAAATCATTATTTTATAATTAAGGTTTTGATATACGAAACCAAATTGCCAACGGTCTTAGTTTCATACAATAAATTATAGTCTATTTTGATATTCAATTTATCTTCTAAATCCATACACAATTCAACTAAATCAAGATTGTCTAATTTCAAATCATCTTCAAACGAGGAATCAATTTTTATATCAGATATTTTTATACCGGACAAATCATTAATTCTATCAATTATTATCTTTTCACACATAACTATATGCTTTATTACAGTTCTTTATTTATTGTTTTAATCTTCTTACCGTAAAATCATCATCAGTAAGTCCAACGTCATACTTTACATCCGACATTTGCATTTTTGTTTTGTGGTTTTTCTTTAAGTCGGTCATTTCAATTTCTGATGCATTCCAGTAATTACCAATCTTTTTGAAAGTGTATTTCGCTTCTTTTATTTTGGTATTTCCCTTATCGTAATATTCCATAAGTTCAGGATAGAAGTTTGTTTTGTTGATGCGTACAATTACTTTAGAATAATCGGAACGGTTCAGTGGAGTGAGTTCAAGTACAAAAACATCCGCTTCGGTTTTTAGAATTTTTGGTGTGTACTTCGCTGAGTATAATACAGATTCCATGTCATCATAAGAAAAGTCAGTGCCGGCAAAGTTTTGATTTTTTGCGCTGGTTGCAATTCTTCTTTCTTTGCCAAATGCAGGTAAATACAAATACATTACATCATCGGGCAATGATAAAACGGATATTCCGGCTTGTGATGCCGGTGAGGTAAAACGGAACATTCGCTTATCGTTGCCTTTCTGTTGTACTGTGGCTTCACGGATTTCCTCTTTCCCGTTTTTGTCAATCAGAATAATTTTATTTTTCCCTGTCATGTCTTTGGGTGAGTACATCACATTGTCCATTTTTTTAAGAATGGTGCTTGCATCCTGTGCATTGGCTGAAAATACGCTTCCAGCTACGATGATGGCGGTCATTACCGCTGTTTGAATTCTTGATTTCATACTTTTTACTTTTTAATTGTTATTGATTATTTGCTATTATTTTACGTTTTCTGTTCACAAGGATTAAAATAACCGGTAATAGCGTTAAAGCCCCAACCCCGGAACCAAACATGCTTATGGCAACCAGTAACCCAAAATTTTGCAAGGGCACGATTTGCGAAAACAGAAGGACTAAAAATCCTGCTGATACTGATATAACATTGATAATTACCGCCTTCCCACTAAGCAATATGGTTTCTTCTATAGCTTTTTCAGCATCTCCGTGGCTTATCAAATGTTTATTGAAACCGGTAATTACATGGATAGAATAATCGATGCCGATACCCAAAGCAATGCTGGCCACAAGCACGGTAGCAATGTCGAGGGGGATACCGGTTATACCCATGAACCCGAATAAAACAATAATAGTGGCAACAACGGGTATGGCGGCAAAAATCCCTTTTGAAGCGGAGCGTAAAATCAGGCCTACAATTAATACAACCATGATGATGGCTATCAACAAGCTGTTATACTGGCTATTTATCAAACTGCTGTTGAGCTTAACATACACAGACGGCATCCCGGTCAACTCAATTTTACAATGTTCGTTCGGGTTTTCCTCGATGAACCGGTTCATTTTTGCAGTAAACACCTCAAGTTCTTTACTGTCAACCGATGCAAATTTAGATTGAATAATTCCTTTGGAAAGGTTGTCATTCACGAGTTGGGGCATAACTTCCTGCCCATCGAGCAGAAACCATAATTGTTCAATTTTTGCCTTGTCGTCGGGTATTTTTTTACCCTCACCCATGGCATCGTTCATTTGTTCAATCAGGTCTGCTATCGACTGTGTTATTTCAATATTCGGGTCTTCCTTCATGAAATGTTCGGTACTAATCATCATCTTCAGCACCTCGGGACTTTGCATATCACCTTCAAAAACTACAAATACCGGTAATGAGCCGCCAAATTTTTTCTGCATAACATCCTCTGCAACCCTTGTTGGATTATCTTTCTTAAAATAGTCGGCCATGTTTACACTGGTTTTTATCAGAGATATGCCACCAATGCATAACATTAGCAGAACTCCCCAACCTATTAGTGTATATTTGGGATGTTTAAACAGAAATTTCACTAAGGGCAGCAGAATTTTGTGGGTTAATATGGTTTGCTTTTCTTCGTTTTCGATGACGGTCTTTTTGCTGTACATTGATAACCCCGAAATAAGTGCGGGAACAAAAAACAGGGATAGTATTAAAGCGATTAATGTACCCACCGCAGTAAATATCCCGAAGTCTTTAATCATGGTGAGGTATGCCCCAAAAACAAATGATACAAACCCGATGGCCGTGGTAACTGCTGCCAGTATTACAGGAACCAGAATATATCTAAGTGCTTGAACTAATGCCTGTTTTCTGTCTGCAAGTTTAATGTGGTTAATACTATTGATTACATGAATTGTATAAGCACTTCCTACAGCAAGCAGCACAACCGGAATTATATTTGAAATAATGGCCATCTCATACCCTGTTACTGCCATTATACCAATTGTCCATACAACGGCCAAGCCTGCTGTGAGTAACGGCAACAATACCCCTCTAAAAGATTTGAAACTCAGCAATAAAATAATGGCTATTACGAAGAAAACGATGGGAACAAGCCAAACAATATCCGAAACAATCAAATCGTTAATGTCGTTCATCATCATAGGCAGGCCGCCAAAGTATATTGTTTCGGGCAAATCCAATGCTTCAATTTTATCCTTAATTTCTTTTGCAACAGCTTGTTTATCGGTATCGGGAAGAAGTGTAAACATAATTGCGGTTGCCGTCCCATCCTCTGAAACAACAGCTCCCCTGTACATCTCTTTAGAGAAAACATAGTTTTTTAGGCTGTCTAACTGCGATTGCTCAACGGGCAAATCATACTCATCAACCAGCTTGCCGATTTCAATACCCCATTCAGAGCTTTTGATGTCGAGAATATTGGTTAAGCTTGTAACGGATGAAACACCATTGGTATATTTAAGGCTGTCTGTAATTTGCTTTATGCGCTGAATGACTTCTGCTTTAAAAACATCATCGGTTTCCAGAACAATCAATCCCATATCGTTTCCGCCAAACTGTGTGCCTATCTCTTTGTACAACAGGGCGGCAGGGTCATCATCGGGTAAAGAGCTTATTATATCAGAGTTTATATGCAAGTCTTTTACCTGATAACCAAAGAATACGGTTAATCCTGCAACGGCTATAATTATAAGCCATTTAAATTTTACTATGCTTTCTGCAAATCTGTTCATATTTTGTTGTTTTTCAATATTTATACTTTAAGTGTTTTATAGTCAGTTATAGTGAAAAAAAATTATGAGGACAAGCCTTTTGTGAGTATTCCAATTAAACTTTCAAAATGAGGGGAGTATTTCTCATATTTGTTCTGTAGAAAGAAGGGTATCTCAAGCCCTTTAATTGTCATAATAAATACATCTAACAGTACATCCATATCTCCTATAATTGCAAATTCCCCCTTATCAACTCCTTGCAATATTAGCTTTTTCAGATTTTCTTTTTCCCATTCATCTAACTCAGTACGCAAATCATCAATAAAATGGAAATGTTCAAAAAAATCAGCTTTTAGCGTTTCATGGTAGTTTGCTGCACTATTTAAAATCTCCATTCGGGTAATAAGGTATTTCTTGATTTTATCCGATGCGTTTAAACCAGGATTACTAACAATGATTGTCAATTGATTCTTAAGGTTTGCCATTTCAACCGATACAACCTCCTTAAACAATTCCTCCTTACTTGCAAAGTGATAATACAAGGAACCTTTTGCTTTCCGTGCAATTTTTGCAATTTCGTCCATTGAGGTTTTGTGGAACCCAAAGCGGCTAAACAACCTGGTTGCCACACTTAAAATTGATTCTTTGGTATCGTCAATACTCATGTTCTTTTTGCACTTAAATTGTTTTTCGGTACAAAGATAACTATTTTTTTACACTTCAAGTTTTTAACCTTTTTTTACAAATAAAAAGAAATGTAAAACGTACCATAGTAATAATGGTGGGATGGGAAGATTGCACTCTTTTGCAAATTTTGGTTTGAGGGTCGGCTGGTGCGATTTGCAAATGTGTGCAATGTGGGTGGGGTTTCTTTCTTCTTTTTTGTAGGTGGGAAGAAAAAAACAAAATAAATTTCCATCAAATTTATACTGTCCTGTCAAAAAGCTAAATCCTTTCTTTCGTTATTATTTATCATTATCGTATCTGTCTGTCGTCTTTCTTTTTTACACTTGTTGCCAACATTCAGATAAGCGATAATACCGGCCTTTTCAAAATCCGTCGAAACTAAGGTTCCGTAAATCATTTTATTATCGGCAATCCGTTTCTTCAGCGAGTCGATTTGGGATTCGGTTTTAGGAAATTCTACAATAAGTTCGCGCACTTCGAATCCGTCCACTGTTCCCTGAACATCTGGAACATTCGTAATCGAAATGACCTGGTCGACCGTGGCGAGTGTTTCGATCTCGGCCGTCATGGCCTCGATTTTTTCAAGCGTTCCCGGCGAAAAGATATTTTCCGATGTAAGTGAAACGACGACCAGATCATTCCCGCCGAATGTATCTTCCATCTCTTTCATGGACGTAATAATCTCGAAGTCCTGCGGCATGAGCGCCTTGACGTCCGGCTCGAGTTGTAATTGCGGGATATTCCAACCCATCAATAACGTCAGCAGAATACTCACGGCGATAATCGTCCGTGGATATTTCAGATCGAATTCGACGATTGCCTTAATCATTCTTCATTACCACGATGGAATCGATGTTTTTTAACTGATCGGACTATATCAACTATTTGTCTCATTTTTCACTAACCTGTCGATGTCAAAATTCGTGTTTTTGTTTAAAATGCCATTCATTGTCAGGTCGATATATAAGCCGATCGTGTCAGCGATCGAATAGGAAGAATTGAGAAAAAATTCCGGCTGAAAGACGGATTCGACCGATTTCAGGATGAGC
>Ga0210017_1001774_pt1 | contig 18754 bp, 15 predicted proteins | sample CryGeyCG2014_020_FD_183966 | JGI IMG/M metagenome (GOLD analysis project Ga0210017, IMG submission 183966) | Groundwater microbial communities from aquifer - Crystal Geyser CG08_land_8/20/14_0.20 (SPAdes) (version 2) | ecosystem: Environmental > Aquatic > Deep subsurface > Groundwater | place... | reverse complement strand
AAATCTCGGCTGGCAAAAGCACAAACCAGGGTTAAGAGTGTAGATTTAGGGAAGTGGAAGTTGGTAACCAGCACATCCACTATTTTAAACCTATAGTCAGGATAGATAAATAAGTTAGTCCATCCCTTTTGGCTCATAGCTGATGGCTCATGGCTGGTGGCTGATGGCTCATGGCTCATAGTAGGGGTCGGGCACACAAACCCGAAGGGTTTGGGTCGTATCAAACCCGTAATGACGGTAGAGGTATTTGTCGCCCCTGCTGCTGATTCCAAAGCCCGCACCGTAGTAGTGCCCAAGGCAATTATTCTCTTTCCTCTTCTTTTAGTCTCCTTAATTATTCTTGCTGTCTTATCCGATATTTCATAATACTCAGAGAACATCTGGTGGGAAGATATATCCTTACACCTTATTGGTCTAAAGGTATCAAGATTAATATGCAGAGTAAGATAAGCTATGTTCACTCCTTTTGACCTTATATCTTCTAAAAGATGAGTGGTGATATGTAACCCGGCCGTAGGAGCCGCCGCTGAGCCTTCATTTTGGGCATAAATAGTTTGATAATAATTTTCGTCTTTTAGTTCTTGATGGATATAAGGAGGTAGAGGTAGTTGACCTAACTCCTTTAGAATCTCCAAGAACTTGCCTTGATAAAAAAATTTGACCTTCCTTCCTCCGCTTAAAGTCCTATCCTTTACTTCTCCCTCTAACTTTCCTTCCCCAAAGGTAAGTCTGGTGCCTGCTCTTATCCTTCGCCCCCTAACTAATACTTCCCAGGTATCCTTTTCCAACTCTTTTAATAAGAGAAGCTCTACTTTTCCCCCACTCCCCTTCTTATTACCAAAGAGACGAGCAGGAAGGACTTTAGTATCGTTAAGGACTAAAGTATCACCTGGATTTAAGTATTCAGCAAGGTCCTGGAATGTCCGGTGCTCAAACTTATCCTCTATCTTCTGCCTCTTTACTACCATTAACTTAGCCTCATCTCTAATCTTTAGCGGCTCCTGGGCAATCAACTCTTTTGGCAAGTCGTAATCAAAGTCAGCAAGTTCCAAGGCAAGACTCCTTTCCAGGTTAAGTAACCTTTCCTCTTTCCCACCCTACTTTCCTTCCTGTCACTGCCAGCCGAGGACGAAGCAATCTTATTGGTAATATTCTAACAAATCTGCCAATGCTTTGTCAAATAGATAAGCTTGCCTGCCGGTGGCAGACAGGTTGACCAATACCCAATATAGTGCTATAATTCTGAGAAGGATTTATAAAGGTAGGGCCCGGTTCTCATTGGAAAGGTATGTCAAGAGTAGTCAAAGAGGAAATTATGTATGATGTAATTGTAATTGGTGGTGGACCTGGAGGTTCAGTTTGTGCGAGGGAAATTGCAAAGGAAGGATTTAAAGTTTTATTATTAGAGAAAGATGATGAAAATCGTTTCAAGCCCTGTGCAGGTGGAATCACTCCCAAAAATGATAGAATAACCCCCATAAAAAAGGAAATTGTAGAGAGAGAAATAAATTCCGGACTCTTAGTTGCCCCAAATCTTAAAAAAGTGAAAATTAAGATTAAAGGTGCAAAAGGATATATAGTTTTTAGAACAAAATATGACCAGTATCTAAGGAGCTTAGCAGAAAATTGCGGTGCTGAGATGATATATCAAACGAGGGTTAAAAGAATAGGAATTTTGAAAAACAAAATTAAGATAATTGCTGATACTAAAGAAGGTGAGAAAAAATTTGAAGGAAAATGTTTTGTAGGTGCATTTGGAATAAATCCTGCAAGTAATTTATTTGAACAATTGAGAATAAAAAGACCACCTTATATTATCTCTATAATGGTAGAAATAAGGCTTAAAGAAAAATTCATAAATGTAAGAATAGGAAACACAATTGAGACTTATCTTGATTCAAGAATTACTCCTGCTGGCTCTGCCTGGATATATCCAAAAAGAGGGGGTGCGGCGGTAGGAATAATTAGCAGTGTGAAAAGTAAAGATAAATCATTTAAAGCAAAATTGTTTGAGTTCATGAATGAACATCCAATTGCTTCTAAAAAGTTAAAAGGATGGAAACCATATTTTAGAAGCTTAAATAAATCAACTTTTGCTCACTTAATTCCAAGAGATATTGTTGATAAAACCTATGGAGATAGATTTTTATTAGTTGGTGATGCTGCAGGTGCCTCCGACCCTTAACCGGGGAGGGAATCTATCATGCTCAATACACAGGATTGTTAGCCTCAAAGGTTTTATCTAAAAATTTAAAGAATGATACATTAAGTGAAAATTATTTAAAAGAATATGATATTTTATGGAAGAGAGAAATCTATCATGAAGAGACAAAGCATTCTAAAAAGGTTGCTAATTTATTATTTGAATATCCTTATTATGATTTTTTAATTAATTCCTTAGTTGATACGGCAGAAGGGAATGAGAAGGTTGCAAAAATACTTCTCTGGTTTTTTACTGGGGAAAGATCACCAAGAGAAATCCAGAAATATTTATTAAAAACAAACCTACCATTTATCTTAATTAGTAAATTGGGATTTAGAGGTTTAGCCTTTATTCCTTCTATAATAAAAAATTATTCAATTTTTGACTTGATATAATAAAGAAATAAACAATTTTATTTTCCTTGCGAGGAGGACAGTGAATAACTATGGTTGAAAGACTTACCAGCGTGTTTATGATATTGATTTATTTTCATCTGCTATACTGCATGTTTGGTTTTTGTGTTTCTGAGGGGACAATTATTGAAACTAACAACAAGAGCGGTCAGAAGAAACATGAACAAATTGACCTTTTTGTTAGCGGACAGGATGGTTACAAGGTCTATCGCATACCGGCGGTTGTAGTAACATTGAAAGGAACAATTCTTGCCTTTTGCGAGGGGAGAAAATACGGACCAGCAGACTACGGCGATATTGACTTGATTATGAAGCGGAGTTTTGACTATGGAAAAACTTGGGAAGCGATACAGATTATATGGGATGATGGTGAACACACAATCGGCAATCCTGCTCCCGTGGTCGACCATGATACAGGAACAGTATGGCTTCTGTTTTGCAAGAATAACGATAGGGTTTTTGTGACAAAAAGCAGGGATGATGGTGTAACTTGGTTGACGCCGGTAGATATAACGGAAGATGTAAAACTTCCTGAATGGACCTGGTATGCCACAGGGCCGGGACACGGAATTCAGCTCAAGAGCGGTCGTATTCTTATTCCCTGTGACCACAAAGAAAAAGGTGTGATTCATTCCCATGTAATCTACAGCGATGACCATGGTGAGAGATGGAAGCTCGGTGGAATACTTGATAAACTAACGGACGAATCTACATGTGTCGAGCTCGCAGATGGAACAGTGCACATAAATATGAGAAGTTATTATAAGAAACGTAAATCTGCACTGAGTAAGGATGGTGGTGAAACTTGGTCAAAAATTAAGTTTGAATACGACCTTGTAGAGCCAATCTGCCAGGCAAGCATCATCAGATACACAGATAAAGAAAATCATGACAAGAATCGCATCTTGTTTTCAAATCCAGCAAGTAGAGTAAGAAAGAAGATGACAATCAAACTAAGTTACGATGAGGCTCAGACATGGCCTGTAGCAAAACTTCTGCACAATGGACCTTCCGGGTATTCTGACCTTGTGGTGTTTCCAGATATGACAGTGGGTATACTTTACGAATGCGGTGAAAATACACACTGGGAGAAAATAACATTCACACATTTTACACTCGAATGGCTCACTGATGGTGCGGATTCGCTTGACAAATAGGTGATAGAGCGTATTAGTACTGAAGGAGAACATCCATAAGGTTTGGAAATAAAAATCTGGAGGTGGTCTATGCCAACAGAAGCAGCAAAACAAGCATTGTCAGTCTTAAGAGACCCATTATATTTCCAGTGGTACATTATTCCAATTTTTGTGATAGTTATCTATGTATACTTTGCTGAAGTTGCTAAAAGGAATTGGAGTCTTGCCCTGGCAGGACTGGCATTTTGGGGGATGGACTGGTTCAATGAAATCTGGAATGGACTAGTATTTCATTTTACACAATATGCTCCTGTATGGGGGACACCTGGTAAATCAGCGTTTGTTATATTAATCGGTTTAAATATTGAAATTTCTTTAATGTTTGCAATACTCGGTATTGCATGCACACAAATTCTTCCGAAAGATAAAAGTTTAAAAATATTGGGCATACCAAATAGATTATTTTTAGCTGTAGTTAATTCAATTATTTGTGTTATAGTTGAAATATTGCTAAATTTAGCAGGAGTCCTGACATGGGATTATTCATGGTGGAATATAAGTGCCCCATGGCTCATAATATTATTAGGGTATCTACCATTCTTCTTAGTTGCATACTGGGTATATGATATGGAAAGCAGAAAAAAACAAATCATAACAGTTTCAACAATTCTATCCTTTAACGCAATATGTTTGGTAATTTTTGGTGTGATATTGAGATGGATTTAGAGCTGTGAGACTATTTTGCAAAATAGAGTGGGATATGCAAAAACGCAAAATCACAGAACGGAGTGACATAATATGTTAAAGAAGGTTATTGTTATCGGTGCTGGCATGTCGGGTCTGACCGCTGCGGCTTATTTAGCCCGAGCTGGCTACGATGTGAAGGTTTTTGAGCAGTACTACGAACCTGGTGGTGTAACTGCTACTCTTCGGTATCAAGGCTTTGGCTGGGACTTAGGTCCACTTCTCATCGAAGGATTTGAGTCTGGAGGACAACTAGCCAACATACTGTACGAACTAGGTGTTGCAGATATGATTCGGACTGTGCGTGAAGACCGTGGGATTGTCTTTCCTGATTTTAAACTTTGGAAACCATCTGAGTACGGTGGTCCATACTGGCGACGTGAGTGGCTGAAGGAACTTTTTCCAGCAGAGAGCAAAGGTCTCAACAGCTATTATCAGTTTTATGACCGGCTAATGGATTTGTTTGTGTTAATGAAGCGTGCTGAACAAGCGAGGGGTGTCACCGCAGGACTATTAAAACTTAAAATGTTGTTAAGCTTAATTAAAACTAAACGTTTTTTTAAATGGAATGCACAACAATTGATGGACCATTTTTTCCATAGAGCAGAGATTAAAGCAGTTTACACTGGTATACTGGCTGATTTTGTGGTCAAACCAAGCCAATTTCCGGCTCTTGGAATACCAATTGTAAATGCAGAAACTGCTTTTGATAAACGAATACCTTTACAAGTATCTAGAGCAGGTCCACGCATGGGCTACTATTACATCATTGGTGGCATTGGAAAACTTGTTGAAGCGGTCTCCACTGCGATAGTAGAATGTGGAGGTAGGATTTATACAAATACGCCTGTCGACAAAATTGTAGTAGAAGGTGACCAAGTTCGTGGTGTTGTACTTGGTAATGGTCGTTTCGAGCCTGCTAATCTTGTTATTGCCAGCGGCGGTGTACGCGAAACCTTCTTTAGATTGATAGGTAGAGAACACCTACCCAACAATTTTTCAAGACTTATTGAAGAGTGTGAGCTTATGGAGTCTGTTCTGATGGTTCATTTAGGAATTGATTTTAACCCTACTCCTTATCAACCAGCCGCGCTCTGTTATTACTATGGCACATACGACATTGAGGAAGGGATAAAACGATGTAGAAGTGGCGAGTATCATGAGGGAAAAGACGGATTTTTAATCTATATACCGTCTCTCCATTCGCCAGAGTTAGCGCCTCCCTCCCATCATGCAATTACAATTTATACCATTGCTCCAAACAGACTTAATAAGGGAACATGGGCTGAACGCCGAGAGGAACTTGCTGACAAACTTGTTGCTGAAGCAGAATGCATAGTGCCAGGTCTGCATGAACGAACCAAAGTCAGGGTTATTCTCTCACCAGAAGACTTCAAGGCACGCACGCATCTAGAACATCACGCTTTTGGAGGTATCTCTCCGGTGATGAATATGAAGAGGCCTCCACACCGTACACCTATTAAAGGTCTCTGGTTCATAGGCGCGCAAAGCGAGAGTGGCGGTGGTGTCCAGAATGTCATGGTTGGAGCGAGGAAAGTTGCACATAAGTGAAACCTTTTTTATTCAAAAATCATATTTTTAGGTTGGAAGGTTGGAAAGTTACAAAGTTTAGAAAGTTAAAAAACTTTAAAACCTTCTAAATCTTTATTTTAATTTTGCATTTTGCATTATTTAAGCTTTGTGCCTCTGTGCCTGACTAACGGTGTTGACTGAATATTTACCTATTCTGAATTCTGGATTTTATCATAGGAGGAAGATTACTATGACCACATCTCGGACCGATGGGTCATTGAAAATGAAAGATACTTTAATTGCCTTTACCTTAGATGAATTCCCCAGGCTTAAAACCCTGAGGCAGGAGTTATTATCAGCGCCAAAGTCCATTTGCATAGAACGAGCAAAACTGGTTACAGAGTTCTTAATAAAAGAGGGATTTGACGAATCCAGACCCGTGTTAAGACAAGCTGAAGTCCTGCGGTATGTTCTGGAACACCTTACTCCAGTTATCTTCAACGAAGAACTTATTGTAGGTTCCACAACCAGGTATCGTCTCGGAATGTCAGTATATCCTGAGTTTCTTTCTCTTACAATATGGCCCGAATTGCCAACTATCTCCAATAGGTTGGTTGACCCTATTTTAATATCTGATGAAGATGCAGACTTCCTGGCAAATGTGGTATTTCCTTTCTGGAAGGACCACACCATTATTGAGTATGTCCGCAGGGAGGGGAACAACCCCGAGTTTTTAAAAATTATGGAACGCATAGTCTTTTTCGCTCTCCCAAAAGCCAACGGTATCACTCATCTGATTCCCGATTATGAGACCCTGGTCCGTCGGGGGCTTGCGAGTCTTATTGAGGATGCCCGTGAACAGGAAAAAAACGCGAGGGATGAGAAAGTCGCTGAATTTTTTAAAGCAGTCCAGATATGTTTTGAGGGCGTGATAAATCTTGCCAATAGATATGCTGTGGCCTGCGAAAAAGAGATGGGGAGTTCCACGCCATCACGGTCCAGAGAACTAAAGGAAATCGCCACTGTCTTGAGGAATGTTCCAGCAAAGCCAGCTTCTACGCTTCAAGAGGCAATCCAATCAATCTGGGTCACCCAGGTGGCTCTACATCAAGAGAACAGCAATATGGCACTGAGTTTTGGACGGCTTGACCAGATTCTCCTGCCCTACTACGAGGCGGACCTGTCATCAGGACGAATTGATGAGAAAAAAGCTGCTGAGCTCATTGGATGCTTTTTTATAAAAATGGGAGACCATTTGCCTCTAGTACCCAAGGCAGGACAGGATGTTCTTGGGGGAGCTTCAACGAGCCAAGCAGTAACGATTGGAGGAATGAAACCAGATGGAACTGATGGGGTGAATGAGTTGACCTATCTTATGTTGAACCTTTCAGCGATGCTTGCGCTCAGGGAGCCAAATATGACCGCGCGGCTTCACAATGGCTCCTCGCCTGAGTATCTCCAATCTCTCACAGAGTCGCTCTTCAGGAACGGGGCCGCCCCTGCCCTTTACGGAGATGAACAGGTAATTAAGGCGTTGACATCTTACGGTGTGAATCTGGAAGACGCCCGGGACTACGGCATTGTTGGATGCGTTGAGCCTGCAAGTTGTTACCGAACCATGAGTATGACAGGAGCGATTATGTTCAACCTGGCTGCAGTGCTGGAGCTCTCTATGAACAACGGTATTCATCCACTCTCTGGTCTGCAGATAGGTCCCGCCACCGGACATTTTGATGAGTTTCAGAATTATGATGACTTTTATGAAGCATTTAAGAAACAGCTTAATTATATGGTTGACCTTGCTGTTGCCGGCAACTCCTGTTTTGCTGAGGCACACGCCAATCTTCATCCCACTCCACTGCTTTCAGGACTCATCAGGGGGACTTTTGAATCGGGAAGGGATGTGACCCGTGGGGGCGCAAAGTATAATTCCTCTGGCGTATGGATTATTGGATTTGCGGATGTATCGGATTCTCTGACTGCAATTAAGGAAATGGTGTTTGAGAAGCGGTTAATCTCTACGGATGAGATATTAATGGCTTTAGCGGCTGACTTTGAGGGGTATAAGAAAATCCATGCCTTGCTTAGGCAAAAGGCGCCGAAATATGGAACTGACAACTCCCGTGCCGACCAGGTTGCCGTTGACCTTGTAAAATTGATATCTTCCTACTTTGAATGGCACAAGAATCCTCGGGGCGGCAGGTACCATGTTGGCTTGTGGAGTCTCACTTTGCATACCGGACTTGGAACCCTTACCGGCGCACTGCCCAACGGGAAGAGAAAGGGTGCACCTCTTGCCTCCGGCGCGACACCGGTTTCCGGGGTTGCCCTCAAGGGTCCCACCGCTTCCTTGATTTCAACCACCAAGCTTCCTGTTGAACAGCTCGCTAACGGCATAGCCAACAACCATAAACTGTCCAGAAGCCTTCTCTCAAGGCATGGAAATCTGGATATATTTAGAGCACTTATTGAGGGATATTTCAAAGGTGGTGGTATGCAGGTGCAGTTTATTATCCGGGACAAGGAGACTCTAATTGATGCCCAGAATCATCCCGAAGAATATCGTGACCTTCTCGTTCGAGTCTCAGGGTACTCGGCATACTTTTGTGACCTCAACCGCCAAATGCAGGATGAAATAATCGCTCGCACCGAGGACAATATTTGAATTCAGGAAGGAGAGACGGATGAAACTTATTCTGGGAAAGGTTCTTAATACATTCATCCTTCATGGAATGGTAATCGGAAACTGGATAGTTTTCCAGCTGGTTAAAATGCTGGATGTGCGATTTAGAAAAGCCCTTGAGCGGTTTGACGCCACTTACCAGTTCCGCACAGGACCAATTACACGGCGTCTCATCTTCGCAGACGGCTGTATCAGAACCCGCAGGGGGCTGGATCCCTCTTCGGATTATGAGATTGTTCTGCTTGACCCCCCTGGTGTCGTAAGACGGATATTAAAGAACCCAGATAATCTAATTAAGCTTCTTATGGAAAACAAGATTGACCAGCGCGGGAACAACTATTATCTCTTCAAATTCGGTTACCTGTTGGGACTCTGTGACCGCTACTTTCAGGAACTAATTGAAAAACATACTTTCCTGATTCCATTAAAAATCAGACAAAGAATGAAGGCGGGGAAGGAGAAAAAATGACAAGAAGAGGAGGTAATGCAATGAATTTTGAAACCATCTCTGTTGAAAAAAAAGGCGCAATTGAGCTCCTTACTCTCAACAGACCAACATGTTTGAATGCTATTAATTTTACAATGCGTGATGAGTTCCGCAATTACTTAAAAGAGAAGTTAGATGACCTTGACACACGAGTAATAGTGCTTACAGGTGCAGGCAAAGGATTCTGCTCAGGACTTGACATAAAGGACCCTGCGATTGTAGCACCTGAAGGTGGTTATTCGCCAAAGAAGGCATATGAGAAACAGCGGCTCTTTTCGGATTTCATCGTTCTTATGAGGCAGATACCTCAGCCGATAATAGGCGCAATAAACGGTGTGGCTGTGGGCGCCGGGTTCTCCATCGCGATGGCATGTGACATCCGACTGGCGGTTCCAAAGACACGTTTCCAGGCAGCTTACATCAATCTTGGCTTCGGCGGTGCAGATATGGGGTCATCCTGGCTATTACCCAGAATAGTTGGCACTGGAAACGCATCAAGGTATTTGCTTACAGGCGATTTTTTGTCTGCTGAGGAGGCACTCAGAATTGGGTTTGTGCAAGCAATTATGGACGAAGAAAAACTAATGGATGAAGCAATGAAGCTGGCTAAGAATATGGAGGGAAAATCACCACTTGGTCTTAGACTCACAAAAGAGGCACTTAACCGCAACACCGGTGGACTTGGACTTGAGGATGCTATAAACATAGAAGACCGCAACCAGGCTTTGACTATTGTGCAACTCTCTATTCAGATGCAAGAGAGCAAATGATATTAAAGATAGAATAAAAAGGAGGAAAATACTATGCAGGAGAAATTTGCAAGCCTGAGAAACTTAAAATTCCTGCTTTATGAGATGTTTGATGTGGAATCGTTGACAAAATATCCATACTTCAAGGAACACAGTAGAGGCATATTTGATATGGTGCTTGATACAGGGATGAAAATCGGGCGGGAAATAATGCTGCCATATCTTTCAGAGATGGACAAAAACCCGCCTGAATTCAAGAACGGAAAAGTGAAGGTTCACCCTGCCGTGAAATTGCTGATGAAGGAATGCGGTAAAGGAGGTTGGATCGGGGCACACACAGATTATGATTTAGGCGGTCAGCAGATGCCAGGTATGGTTATGTCAGCATTCCGTTTTGTTCTCTCGGCGGCGAATTATTCTGCGAGTGTATACCCATTCCTTACATCTGGTGCATCACATCTTATTACTTCATTTGGTTCAAAGGAACTCATAGATGCATATATCCCGAAGATGTTCTCTGGAGAATGGGGAGGAACAATGGCACTCACAGAGCCGCAGGCGGGCTCATCTCTCACAGACATAACAACCATAGCAGTTCCAACGGATGATGGATATTACAAGATTAAAGGACAGAAAATATTCATTTCAAACCCAGAACACGACGGTGTTGAGAATGTTGTGAACCTTCTGCTGGCGAGAATAAAAGACGCACCGCTGGGAATAAAAGGGATGTCGCTTTTTGTAGTACCAAAACTACGCCCTGTGAAAGATTTAGGACTGGAGAACAATGATGTTCTCTGCACAAGCATTTACCATAAATTGGGCTATCACGGCTCTGTTCTAACACAACTGAGTCTTGGTGAAAACAATGATTGTCGCGGGTGGCTCGTAGGCGAACCAAACAGAGGACTTAAGTATATGTTCCAGATGATGAACGAAGCAAGGATTGAGGTTGGCATGGGTGCGGCAGCTATTGCCTCAGCCGCATACTACGCATCACTTAAGTATACGAAAGAGCGTCTGCAGGGAAGAAAAATTACATCTAGAGACCCAACACAGCCGCAGATACCTATAATAGAGCATGCGGATATAAAGCGGATGCTTCTTTTCCAGAAGGCAGTAGTTGAAGGTTCACTTTCACTTGCGATGCAATGTGCCCAATATGTTGACCTCATCAGGGTCCTCAACAGCGAGGAAAAAGAAAAATACGAACTGCTACTGGAAATCCTAACGCCTGTTACCAAGTCCTACCCTTCTGAAATGGGGGTATTATCCGTAAGTCAGGGATTACAGTGCCTCGGAGGTTATGGATACTGCGACGAGTTTCCACTTGAACAGTATTATAGAGATATACGAATACACCCAATTCACGAGGGAACAACTGGTATTCAAGGTATGGACCTGCTCGGGAGAAAGGTTGTGATGAAGCAGGGTAAAGCCGCGATGACTTACATAAGGGAAATAATGGGAACCATTGAGGAAGGGAAAAAAATTGAGGAACTTGCTGTAGAAGTAAAGAAATTGGAGTTTGCAATAGGAAAACTTCAGGATGTAACACAGCACCTTACAGGGTTGGCAATTGGAGGCGAAATAGAACTTTTCTTAGCGGATGCCACACTATATCTTGAATTTTTTGGAATAATAACAATAGCATGGCAGTGGCTTAAGCAGGCAATAGTGGCTAAGAAATCATTATCTGATAATCCATCAGAATCTGATGCAAATTTTTACCAAGGGAAGTTGTGGACATTCAGGTATTTCTTTAACTACGAACTTCCCAAAATAGAAGGTCTTGCAATAAGACTTAAAAACACCGATGGTCTGACACTGAAGATGAAATCTGAATATTTTGATTAGTAGTGTCCGACAAAAAATGCTGTATTTCAGTAAATACGAAGTTGCGTGCGTTATAAAAGTAAGGCACAAAGATAAAGAGTTATCGGTTATCGGTTTTAGATAACCGAACACCAAAAACCAAACACCGAAAACCGAATCATGTGTCTGTAGGCAACAGTGTTTACTGAATATTTCCCATTCAGGAGATATATGAAAAGATTTATTGAAACTTACAGTGGAAAAACATACGATGTAATTGTGATTGGTGGCGGTATAACAGGTGCGGCTGTGGCATATGATGCGGCTTCTAGAGGATTGTCTGTCGCACTCGTGGAAAAACAGGATTTTGGATGTGCCACTTCATCTGCAACATCCAAGCTTATTCACGGAGGATTCAGGTACCTTGCTAATCTTGAATTTGGCATTGTAAGAGAATCGCTTAGAGAACGAAGAACTCTGGAAAATATTGCACCAAATTTGGTATACCCAATACCTGTTTTAATTCCTTGTTACAAAACAGGAATGACGAAGTACACATATCTAATAAAATTGGGTATGCTTCTATATGATTTTCTATCATATGATAAAGGAAGGACATGGGATAAGAGCAAAGAAATTGGATTCCACCAAACCATATCACGACAGAAAGCACTGGAACTTGAACCTCTAATCCCAGAAAATGGACTTAAAGGAGTTTTTGTTTATCATGACTGCGCAAGCCTTTTTCCTGAAAGATTGACCCTGGCATTTGTGAAATCGGCAGTAAAGCATGGAGCTGATGTCTCTAATTATTCCAAGGTAGAAGGATTTATTTTTTCAGATAGCCACAAAAAAGAAATTCTGGGCGTAAATGTCCAAGACCTCATAAACAATCAAGATGTTGAATTAAGGGGCAAACTTACTATAAATTGCGGAGGTCCATGGGCAGATTTAATACTCGGCATGACAAAGGGGAGTACTTCTGCGAAACGAATAAGACGTTCTGAAGGAATTCATATAATAACAAGAAAGCTTGTTAATAATAACATGGTTGCAATGATTACTTCATCTGGTAGAGGTTTCTTCATGATTCCCTGGAGGGGGCATACTCTTATAGGCACTACTGATAAAGAATATATGGGAAATCCGGATGAATTCAAGGTGACAAAACAGGCAATACTTGAACTGCTTGAAACGGTCAACGGGGCTTTACGAGAAAAAGTGCAAATTAAATATGAGGATATTCTTTATACATACGGTGGACTGAGACCACTGGTGGAAAGTCAGACTGAAGAGGTTTATAAATCATCCAGAAAGTATGAGATATACGATAATGCCAGAGATGGACTTGAAGGTTTGATTACTGTAGAGGGTGGAAAATATACGACCAGCCGTAACCTTGCTGAAGGTGTGATGAAAATGGTGGCAAATAAATTAAAAAAAAATCTGGGCAAATGTATTACAGATAATCAGTATCTGGTTGGATGTGAAATAAAAGATATTGAAAATTTCATTGATGAATTGAAATCGGAAAATAAAGACTTTAATGAAAAAACCGTTGAATGTCTGGGCAGATATTACGGCAGTGAATGCAGTCAGGTGCTTGAGTTGGCTCGTCAGGATAGGTCACTTGCGGAACCTCTGAATGACGATGGAGAGATTATTGCTCAAGTCCTCTATGCAATTAGGCAGGAGATGGCTCTGACACTGAAAGATATTCTTGTTCGCAGAACAGGAATTGGGACGCTGGGCAACCCAGGATATGAGGATATTGTCCGCATTGCGAATATGACTGCTAAAGAATTGAATTGGGACAGTGTAAGGGAACAAAGAGAGATAAACGAAGTGAGGGAACATTTTATGCTTCCAGTATGAAACTATTGGAATATTGATTCGCCAGAGAAAGGAGGAAAAATGTTTAAAGCAGGAGTTGCAAAGGTAAAAATAACTCCACCATTAGGAGTGGAACTATGGGGATATGGCATTTATTTGAATCGTTTTGCAAAAGGTGTCAATGATGAACTATATGCAAAAGCAATTGAATTCTACGATGGAGAAAATAAAGCAATAATAATTTCCTGTGACCTTGGAGGACTGGGAAGGTATTTTGTCCAACAATGCAAAGAAGAAATTTCCAAGTCTATAAATATTCCAAAAGACAATATTACTATATGTGCAACTCATACTCATTCTGGTCCCTCAACTGTCTTTATGAGAGGTTTGGGAGAAATTGACAAAAATTATTTAAATTTCTTAAAAGAAAAAATTGTCCAAGCGGCAAAAAAGTCTGATAAGGATTTAGAAAAGATAAGAATTGGAACAGGAAAAGGAGAGGCTGATATTGGCTATAATAGAGTTGTTAAAGATGGAATAATAGATAAAGAATTGATGGTCTTAAAGGTAGAGAATGCAGTTAATAAAACGAAAGCAATTCTTTATAACTATAGCACACATCCTGTAACCGGTCGAGGAGATAATTTTCTTGTCTCTGCAGATTGGCCCGGATATGCAAGTAAAAAAATTGAAAGAGAGAATAAATGTATCTCAATATTTTTACAAGGCTCTTGTGGGGATATAGATGTCAAAAATACTGGAATGTTTAAAAAAGCAAAGGAAAATGGTGAAACTGTGGCTCAAGAAGTATTAAAAATTCAGCAAAATATAAAATTAAAAAAAGATTTGAAAATAAAGATGAAGACAAAAATTATAAATCTTTCCCTTAATGTTCCACAAGAAAAAGATATAGGAGAAATTTTAGCAAGATATAAGAAAGAAATAAAGAATAAAAATTTTAAGAAGTTTATTCAGGCATGGAAAAAAGATATTTTAAAAGAAATAAGCAAGAATCCCAGAGATTCATTAACCACTGAGATTCAAGTAATTCAGATTGGGGAAGATATTGTTTTTGTAATGCATCCATCAGAATTATTTACAAAATGGGGAATAAAAATAAAAGAAATTTCACCTTACAAAAGCGCATTTGTTGTTGGGTATGCTAATGACTACATTGGATATATTCCTGATGAAGAGGATTTTAAAATTGGTGATGGCTTTCGTGGATATGCCGCGTTCAGGGCTCCAATGTATACAGGATTTTTCCCTTTTAAAGAGAATGTAGGAGAGATTCTTGTTCAGGAAATAAAAGAACTTTTAAGATATTAAGAAGGGATTAGATATGTCAAAATTAGCAATAAAAGATGGTACTCCTGTTAAACAAGGGACTTGGATTAACTGGCCAGTGGTGGGGAAAAAAGAAATTGAACTTGTTACAAAGGTTCTTGAATCTGGAAATTGGTCATACAACGGTCCAATGGAAACGGAGTTCAAACAAAAATGGGCAGATATGGACGAGCCTAAGGAAGGAAGATGGGATGGGGAAAATGGGAATTATGGATTGGTAAATGTGGAGGATAAACCTTATGAAACCTTTGTGTCATCTGTGGCAAAAACAAACGCTAATGTATGGAAAATACATCGACAGACTGAAAATACAAGTGTGCTTGACGAAGCTGTTAACCAAAAATCCAGAATTAGTAAAAATAGGGTCCAATAAAATTAATGTCAGCAACTCTTTCTCCTATACTTTCCCTGCTCATTCAATAACAGTGATGGAGTTAATTTTGAAATGAATTTTAAAATGGACAAAATATATTTAATTTGGATTATGCTGATAATAGGCTCGTCAATACTTTTTTTCATATTATATAAATTCTCAGCTCCAAAGGAAAAAGAAGAAAAGAAATTTTTTTTATTAAAATACTCAATAATTGGTTTATTATTCGTAATATTCAGCTTTATAGAAGAAACTATAGGAGTTAAGGCAGGACTATGGTATAATAAAACTTCACTTTATGAATTTGGTAAATTCCGTGTGTCTATAGAAGAGATTCCTCTGGAGTTCTTTGCAGGAATATTCTGGCTGTTAATGTATCATAAATTTGAGACAAATGAACAAAGATTTCTATTTTTTATTACCTCAGTCGGGGCAGTTTGTTATATGATTGCTTTAGCGGTTCATTTTGGATTTTTAATTCACGCCAAGTGGTATAATATTGGCTGGAGTTTCCCTTACTGGGTAATAAACTTAGGATTTTTACTTCTATTAGATTGGCTTCTGTCAAAAAAATATCAAAGGAAACAATGAAAGGCATAAAAGGATTAGATATTCAGACAGCAAGAGCATATCAAATCAAGCTTGCGTTACATAGGTTATGGGATTATAATTATTATAAATCAGCTGGGAAATATTTAAAGATGTGGTATAATTGGGCTATACGGAGCAAGATAGACGAGATAAAGGAGGTGGCCAAGACAATAAAAAGGCACTGGGATGGTATAATGGAATTTATCAAGAGTAGAGAAAATAATGGGATTGTGGAAGGGATAAACAGTAAGATAAAGACTGCATTAAAGCGGGCATATGGATTTAAGAGCTTTGAATATTACAGGACTATTATTTATCTTATTGTCGGTAAGTTGGAATTTAGTTTACCCATACAAGGTTGAGGAGAACCAATGACAAAGATAAGAATTTTATTTAATGTATTAGAAGTATTGAAAACAGAAGATATCTTTCCAAAAGTAAAATCATTGGGAATAGAGACTATATCGGTATTTGGAAATTTGGGATGGGAAAAGTTACCTTATTATTTTAAAGCTATTGCCAAAGAATTCCCCGTTAGGAGCGAAGTTTCTAACGGAGTAAATATTAATTTGTATCATATTCCAACTTATAAAGGCGAAGCAGGTTGGCAGGATTCTTTACGAAAGGATGCTGAGAGAACCATATCATCACTTGCCCAACTTGGTATAAATAATTATTGCTGGATGATTGAATGTAATCTATATGGTTATAAATGGAATCCATTAGTTGGTAAGTATGTTCATCGCGATAGACTGATTGAACATTTCAATACTTTTTATGATATTGCTCATAGTGTTAATCCAAATGCAAATGTAATAATAGTTCCTTATCCACATCCTTTAATAAATCTTAACTGTGGTATTCATGGTTGGAAAGATTGGTGGATTAAGTATGGCGAAAAGATGAAATTTGACCAAGTATCTTTAGATGCTCATGTAGGTGTTTGGATATATGCTATAAATAAAAAAAGTATCTATAAGCGGTTAGTTAACTCTATAAAATTTTTAAAAGAGCGTGGTTACTCTGTCTCTTATGTTGAAGTCGGTTATCCTACAGTTGGCTTTAAACCACTTACTGGGTTGTATGGTTGGGGTCGTGAGAAGGACCAGATTGACTTGTTAGATACTTGCTATCAGGCACTTACCGATATGCAAGTTCCTTACCTGCAAATCTGTGAATTCATAGACCCGGCGAGTGCACAAGTATATGAACGATTTTTTGGAAATAAAGGTAAAGTTCCAAAATTCTTAGGCTTTATCCCCGTTTTAGAAGAGGCACATTGGGGAGTATTTAAAAGTAATGGTGCTGAAAAGAAAGTATGTGAATGGATTAGGAAGGTTACAGGAATAATACCGGAGAAAGAGGTGATCTTATGAATCCCACATTATTTGGAAAAACAAAATTAAAAGAGATTTTGCCAGTTAGATTAATGAAGACCAAAAATTTAATTGTAATTGCATCCATAATATCTTTATTAGTCTTGGGTTGCCAAGAAACTTATCAACCTATTACTAAACTAAGGGTAGAAAAAAGAGAAGGTAAAGTTTATTATGGAGATGCTTATCTTGAAAAAAGAAATGGTATTACATTGGTTCATCTTAAAGGCTCACCTTATGAAATAGGTTACCAGCATGGTATTTTACTTAAAGACGAAATTAAAGAAGAATATAGAGATTACAAAGAAGAAGTAAAGAAGACGATAAGAGGGAAATTGCCTAAATTTTTAACAAGATGGGAAAGTGAAACATCAGATAATATAGTTGAAGCAATAGGAGTACCTATTTTTTATTATATTTTTGTAAGAAAACTTGAGAAATATATTCCACAAGAATTCATTGATGAGATGAAAGGAATATCTGAGGCAGCAAATATAGATTATTACTCTGTAATTATGGGAAATGTTGGCTATGAATTAGTATTAAAATTTCTATTCTGCACAAGTTTTGCTGCATCTTCACCTGCTACAAAGGAAAATGAACTATTACACGGAAGAAATCTTGACTGGTGGCCACCGGAGCTGGTGAGTAAAACGACAACTGTCTTCTTTGTAACTCCTGATAAAGGTTATCCATTTGTGTCAATTGCACCCGCCGCAGCTGTTGGTGTAGCAACCGGTATGAATATAAAAGGTATAACAATAAGTATGAATTCTTCTTTCTGCAGAGAAAATACATTAAATGGCTTTCCTGTAGGCTTTATGTTAAGAAAAATTATCCAGTATACAGCAGACCTAGAAGATGGAGTTAAGATAATTACTGACAGTAGAAGAACAACCGGGGGTAATATTTTAATCACTGATGGTAAGAGTAAAAAAGCAAAAGTAGTTGAATATTCACTAAATAAATATGCAATAAGAGAGATGAAGAATGGTAGTATTTTTACTACTAACCATTATGTTGATAAGAGTATGAAAAAAGAACAGAAATACGCTATAGAAAGATGTCCACGATATGATAGATTAAAAGTTTTATTTAAAGAAAATTTTAATAAAATAGATGTAGAAGAGATGATAGAATTTTTAAGAGATAGATATAACTATCAGACAGGCAAAATAGATTGTTATGCACCACGTAGTATTAATAGCGCTGGTAATGCCCAAAGTGTTGTATTCTCACCAACTGACTTAAGTTTTTGGGTTGCTAATAAAAAGAAAGCACCAGCCTGTGATGGGGAATATATCGGCTTTAATTTAAGAAATGAACTTAACCTAACTACAAAAAAGATTAGAAATTATAAAGAGAACCCTTATATTAAGACGGACGGTTATAAAAGTTTCGGACATTACGAAAAAGGTTGGGAGTATCTAAAGGGTAAAAAGGTTAAAAAAGCAAAAATAGAATTTGAAAA